>ERZ1669247.401-NODE-401-length-14936-cov-3.413951_pt1 | contig 14936 bp, 10 predicted proteins | sample MGYA00579297_ERZ1669247 | MGnify/ENA primary metagenome ERZ1669247 (study PRJEB41166, sample SAMN08046056) | hot springs metagenome | biome: hot spring; feature: acid hot spring; material: thermophilic sediment; isolation source: thermophilic sediment from acid...
GGCGACATCGCTGATGGCGGTGATCTGGGGCACACCGACGCCGGCAACGATGCGGGTGGTGCAGATGGATCCCGGTCCGATCCCGACCTTGACCCCGTCTGCACCCGCCGCCACGAGATCCAGCGCAGCCTCGGCCGTGGCGATATTACCGCCGATGACATCGACTCCCGGGAACTGCTCCTTGATCCAGCGCACTCGCTCCAGAACGCCCTGGCTGTGGCCATGGGCGGTGTCCACGATCAGCACGTCGACGCCCGCCCCTACCAAGGCCCGCACCCGCTCTTCCGTGCCTGCCCCCACTCCGACGGCGGCGCCCACCAGCAGGCGCCCCTGGCTGTCGCGGCAGGCCAGCGGATGCTCTGTTGCCTTACGGATATCCTTGACGGTGATGAGGCCGCGCAGTTCGAAGCCGTCGTTGACGACGAGGATCTTTTCGATGCGATGCTGGTGCAGGAGGGCCTTGGTCGCCTCGAGGCTGGTCCCCTCAGGCACCGTCACCAGGCGCTCGCGCGGTGTCATGACGCTGCGCACGGGTGCGTCCATGCGCGTCTCGAAGCGCAGATCGCGGTGGGTGACGATGCCCTCGAGGCGGTTGCCGTCCACCACCGGCACACCGGAGATACCGTGCTGGGCCATCAGCAGCAGCACTTCGCGAATGCTCACGTCGGCCTTGGTGGTGATGGGGTCCTTGATGACCCCGGCCTCGAATTTTTTCACCCGACGTACGGCATTGGCCTGCTCTTCCGTCGTCATGTTCTTGTGGATGATGCCGATCCCACCCTCCTGGGCCATACAGATGGCCATGGCCGCTTCGGTCACGGTATCCATGGCGGCAGACACCAGCGGAACATTGAGGCTCAGGTGGCGGCTGAGGCGCGTGCCGATGGCCACCTCGCGCGGCAGAACGGCAGAGTGTGCCGGCACCAATAGGACATCGTCAAAGGTCAAGGCTTCGCCAATCAGCTGCATAGGTGTCGTCCATCAAAGCAAAAAGGGGCCGGGAAAGCCGCCCAGCCCCGTCTCATGAAGGCATCCCCAATGATAACTGCAAGTGCGCGGCCTGACCAGTCATCCGCAAAATGGATGGAATCAGACATCGGCGGCAATTTTGGCTGCAATGTGGTAGGACTTTCGGTTAGACTAGCGCCCATTCGCTCCGCATCTACACGAGAAGATCCTTGGTTTCTTTGAAGCGCTTCACGGACGAGGTTCTGCAGTCTCCCATCGAGACGCCGCAACGCGATCCTGCACCCACCGCGACACCCACACAGTCCGTGCCCGCGGGGGCGCGCTGCGTGCCGCGGAGCGAACATTGTCTGTCCCGCCGGCAGATCAGCAGCGGCGCGCTGCAGGTGCTCAATACCCTGCACCAGGCGGGACATCAGGCCTATCTGGTAGGTGGCAGCGTGCGCGATCTTCTGCTGGGACGCGAGCCCAAGGACTACGATGTGGCCACCGACGCACGCCCGGAGCAGGTACGCAAACTGTTCCGCCGCAATGCTCGCCTGATCGGTAGGCGCTTCATCCTGGTGCACGTACAGTTCGGTCAAGAGATCGTCGAGGTGGCAACCTTCCGCGGACCGGGCGAATCTGCCGAAGAGGCCAGTGAACGCAGCGCCAGCGGCCGCATACTCGCCGATAACGTCTACGGCACCCTCGAGGAGGACGCGGGGCGACGTGACTTTACGGCCAACGCTCTCTACTACAACATCGCCGACCGGAGCATCCTGGATTTTGCCGACGGCCTGAGCGATCTGCAGGCCGGACGACTGCGCATGATCGGCGACCCCGAGCAGCGCTATCGCGAAGACCCAGTGCGCATGCTGCGAGCCGTGCGCTTTGCGGCCAAGCTCGGATTCCAGATGGATCCTGCTGTGGAGGCGGCCATCGCTCCTTGCCGCGAGCTCTTGCTGGAGGTTCCCTCTGCCCGCCTCTTCGAAGAGACCATCAAGCTCTTTCTCGCCGGCTTCGCCCAGTCCAGTTACGACCTGCTGCGGCGCACGGGCCTGTTCGCAGCGCTCTTCCCGCAGCTGGATAGCGTCCTCAACGCCGCCGACGCCGAGAGCGCACGCGAACTCCTGCGTCTGGCCCTGGATGGAACGGATCAGCGAGTGGCCCAAGGCAAATCCGTCACCCCGGCCTTCCTCTTTGCGGCACTTCTCTGGCCGGCGCTGCAGGCGCAACGGCAGCAACTGGAAGCACAGGGCAAGCCGTCGGCGGTGGCCCAGCAGCAGGCGGCCGCAGAGCTTTTGGAAGAGAGCCGCGGACGCGTCGCCATACCACGGCGCTTTGCCCTGCCCATGCGCGAAATCTGGGACCTGCAGCCGCGCTTTACCCGCCGCGGTGGGCGTCGGCCCTACGCGCTCTTGGCTCATCCGCGCTTTCGCGCCGCTTTCGATTTTCTTCTGCTGCGCCAGCAATCCGGTGAGTTCGCGAACGACCCGCAGCTGGCCGGGCTCGGTACCTGGTGGACGGAGTTCCAAGAAGCCGACAGTGAGGGACGCAAAACCCTCATGGAACGGGCCCGCAGCGAAGACGCCGCGCCCGAGACCGCCTTGGGGCCTCTGCCCAGCAACGGTCTTCGCCGTCGTCCGCGTCGGCGACGGCGCAAGCCCTCGCGACTGACGCGTAGCCACGCTGCGGACGACGATTCCGGAAACGGAACCACGGGCTAGTTGCGAAGCAGCGTCATCCCCACGTCCACCGCTCATGCCCGCCGCGTTCACTGAGCAGTCTGCCCATCTCCTGCCGTCGGAGTCGGAGAATGAAGTCGGCCCGGAGGGTGTCCGGCGGCGGGCCACCGCCCCACGCAACGCCATGCACCCGGGCGCAGTCCTTGCCTTCGTCGCGCTGGGCAGCAATCTTCACAACCCCAGACGGCAGGTGGAGTGTGCTCTCGGTGCCCTGGCGCAATTGCCGGCCTGTCGCCTGATCTGGCAATCGTCCCTGTACCTCAGCGCACCCGTCGGCGGCGTGGCCCAGCCGCCATTCATCAATGCCGTAGCCGCCCTGTGGACCCGGCTTGCTGCCGAGGAACTCCTCGCCAGTCTGCATACCTTGGAACACAATGCCGGACGCCGACGCGCCGAGGAATCGTATTGGGGACCGCGTATCCTCGATCTGGATCTGCTGAGCCACGGTGCGCGGGAGCTCGCGCGTCCCGATCTCACCCTCCCCCACCCTCGTCTACACGAACGCGCCTTCGTGCTCCTGCCCCTCAGCGAATACGACCCCGACTGGAATATCCCAGGCAAGGGCCCCTTGTCGCATTTTCTGCCGGAGGTGGCGGATCAGCCGATTCTGCGCCTCCGTCCCGGGGACGATCGGGATCTTGCGGGCATCCGTCTGCGCGCACCCTGTGGGGATGCGGAACGGTGACGACGGCGGGACTCATCGTGGTGGAAGGACCCATGGGCGCGGGCAAGACCAGTCTCGCGCGTCTCCTGAGCACGGCCCTGGATATCCCGGCTCTGCTGGAACGGCCCGCCGACAATCCCTTTCTCGGCGATTTTTACCGCCACCAGCAGCACGTCCTGGCTACGGAACTGCAATTCCTGCTCCAGCGGCGGCAGATCTTCGACCATCTGGAGGGCGGTCGTCTCTACATTGCCGATCACGGCCCGGAAAAGGATCGGATCTTCACGCCGCTGACCCTGGAAGCCGAGACCTTGCGGCTATTTCGGGAGATTCGCGCCGCATTATCGTATAATCCTCCGCCGGTGCTGCTGCTGATCTATCTGGATCGCCCGGTGGATCTGCTCCTGGAGCGCATCCGCGCCCGTCGAGATCCCTGGGAAACCGAGATACAACGGGCCTATCTGCTGCGTGTTCAGGAAGCCTACCGGCAATGGTTGCAGCACTATCCGGGGCCGATCCTCGATCTGTCCGGCCTGGAGGGTGACTTTGTGGCCGATGGCGAACATGCTAAAATCCTGACTGAAATGGTCAAGAATAGAATCTCGGAATTAGGCGGGGACTGGTGAGCAAGAAACTGGATGTGTGGCGGCGATACAAAGCCGAGGGCAGGAAGCTTTCCTTGGTGACGGCCTACGACTACGCCTTTGCACACTTGGCGGCGCAGGCGGGCCTGGACGGCCTGCTGGTGGGCGACTCCCTGGCCATGGTAGTGCAGGGACAGGCCGATACCGTGGGCGTCGATCTGCACACCATGTGTTACCACACGGCCATGGTAGCGCGCGCGGCTGGCGATTGTCTGGTGTTTGCGGATCTGCCCTTGGGCAGTTACGAAGGAAGTCCGACCCAGGCCTGGGAGTCCTCGGTGGCCCTGCTCAAGGCGGGAGCCGACGTCGTCAAGCTGGAAGGCGGTGCGGAAATGGCCGACAGTGTTGCCTTCTGCGCCCAACGGGGCATCAATGTCTGCGCGCATCTGGGGTTGACTCCGCAACGGGTACGTCAGTGGGGAAGGTTCCGGCGTGCCGGCAAGACGGCGGATGAGGCGGCCCAACTGGAGGCGGATGCGGCACGGCTGGCGCAGGCTGGCGCCGCTTTTCTACTCCTGGAGGCCGTACCGCAGGAGCTGGCCGCTCGTATCACCCGCAACAGCCCCGTGCCGGTGATCGGCATCGGCGCCGGTCCGGACACCGATGCCCAAGTACTGGTCCTGCACGATGTGCTCGGCCTTTCGGAACGCACACCCCGCTTTGCTCGCGCCTTCATGCAGGGGGCGGAGATCGTCACCGACGCCCTGCGCAATTATGCCGACGCCGTGCGCCTGGGGCACTTCCCGCCCGATGCCGGAGCGACGGACTGATGGCCGTTTTTCGCGATCTCGCCGCCCTGCGCCACTGGCGCCAGGGTCTACGGGGCTCGCTGGCGCTGGTACCAACCATGGGCAACCTGCACGACGGACACCTTTCCCTCGTCCGCCTGGCCCAGACCCGGGCCGACCAGGTTCTGGTCAGCATCTACGTAAACCCACTGCAGTTCGGTCGGGGCGAGGATTTTGCCGGTTACCCACGCACCCTGGACCAGGACTTGGCCAGACTCCAGGAGGCCGGCTGCACCGCCGTCTTCACTCCGGATGACGCCGTCATGTACCCGCGGGGCAAACGCGACCTCAGTCTCGTCATGCCCGCCCATAGCCTCAGCAAGGTCCTCTGCGGCGCCCACCGGCCCGGCCACTTTGCCGGGGTCTGTACCGTCGTCGCCAAGCTGCTGCACATGGCCCAGCCGCAACTTCTGGTGCTGGGTGAAAAGGACTATCAGCAGTACCGGGTACTGCAGCGCATGGCGGCGGACCTCGATCTGCCGGTCCAGGTCGTGGCTGGCCCCACCCAGCGAGCCGAGGATGGCCTGGCCCTGAGTTCGCGCAACCGCTATCTCACGCCGCAAGAGCGGCAGCTGGCGCCTCGGATCTTTGCCACCCTGCGCGAACTCGCAGGGCAGCGCGGGGCGGTCGCGGCAAACCTCGCGGCAGCAGCCCGGAAAGATCTGGAAAACGCGGGCTTCTCGCTAGACTACCTGGAGTTTCGGGCCGAGGAAGATCTGCGCGCGCTGGAGCATGTGCAGGCAGGCGGTCGCTGGTTCATCGCGGCGCGTCTTGGCAATACCCGCCTCATCGACAACGTCGGGGTGTGATCATGGCAGCTAACGTGCGGGAAATCCCTTACAACTACACCTCTTTTTCCGATGGCGAAATCGTCCAGCGGCTACTGGGACGCGAAGCCTGGCGCATCCTGGAAGATCTGCGCGAGCAGCGGGTCACGGGTCGCTCGGCGCGCATGCTCTTCGAGGTGTTGGGCGATCTCTGGGTCGTTTCCCGCAACCCCTACATCCAGGAGGATCTGGCTCTGCATCCCAAGCGCCGCCATGCCCTCTGGGATGCACTGGAACACCGCCTGCACGACATCGCCAGCCGCGCCCAGGGCAATCGGCTGGTGGAGCGCCTGATGGAACAGGCCCGGCGGGCCGTGCACGATTTCATCGCCGATTTCGACGCGCAGCGGATGCTGCGCGCACGCGCCGAAAAGCGACTGCTCAAGGTCTGCCCCAAGGACAACGTGGACTTCAGTCCCTATGCCCGCGTCGCCCACGTGACAGACGCCTCCGACTGGCGGGTGGAGCTGCCTTTCGTAGTCCTCTATCCGGCCTCGGAGGAGGAACTCGCCGCCATGGTCCAGGCCTGCCGAGAGCTCGGCCTGTCCGTCATTCCGCGGGGGGGTGGCACCGGCTACACCGGCGGTGCGGTTCCGTTGCGACCCCGGTGCGCGGTCATCAACACCGAGAAGCTCGAGTACCTGTCGCCCATCGAGGAATACGTGCCCGCCGGTCTCGACCACGCCGTGCCCAGCGTGGTGGCGGGTGCCGGGGTGGTGACCAAGGCCGTGGCCGAGCGCGCCGAGGCCGCGGGCCTGGTCTTTGCCGTGGATCCCACCTCCATGGACGCCTCCACCATCGGCGGCAACGTCGCCATGAACGCAGGCGGCAAGAAGGCGGTGCTCTGGGGCACGGCTCTGGACAATTTGCTTTCCTGGCGAATGTTCACGGCCGCCGGCGACTGGCTGGAGGTGGAACGCATCGACCACAACCTCGGCAAGATTCACGAGCAGGAAACCGTACGTTTCCGTCTCAGCCGTTATGCCGCGGATGGACACACCCTGCTGGGAGCGCCGGAATTTCTGGAGATGCCGGGCCAGAGCCTGCGCCATCCAGGGCTCGGCAAGGATGTCACGGACAAGTTTCTGGGTGGCCTGCCGGGCATCCAGAAGGAAGGCAGCGACGGCATCATCACCTCCGCGCGCTTTCTCCTGCATCGGATGCCCACACACCTGCGTACGGTTTGCCTGGAGTTCTATGGCAAGGATCTGGATCAGGCCGTAGCCGCCATCGTCGAGGTCAAGGAGCAGGTGGAGGCTCACCCAGAAGTCCTGCTGACGGGGCTCGAGCATCTGGACGAGCGTTATCTCAAGGCGATCCAGTACAGCAACAAGGCGCCCCGGCGGGAGCGTCCCAAGATGCTGTTAATGGCGGATATCGCCAGCGACGACAGCGATGCCGTGGGCGCCATGGCCTCGGCCATCGTCCGCCTGGCCAACGCCCGCGGCGCCGAGGGTTTCATCGCCACCACCCCGGAATCGCGCCGTCGCTTCTGGGCGGACCGCAGCCGTACGGCGGCCATCGCCGCCCACACCAACGCTTTCAAGATCAACGAGGACGTGGTCATCCCCCTGGACCGCCTGGGGGAGTATAGCCGCGCCATCGAACGCATCAACATCGAACAGTCCATCGCCAACAAGATCGCCATCGTCGACGCCTTGGTGGATTACCTCCGGGGGGATCTGCCCGAACTCAAGCGCGCCAAGGACTACGAGGACAGCAGCGAGGAGCAGGCCATCGTCGCTTCCAAGCGGAAAGCGGCCCTGGACCTGCTGGACACGGTTCGCGCCCGCTGGCAGGCCTGCCTGGATCTGTTGGACGCTCCCACCCGGGCCCTACGGACACACCTGTCCGACGCCGAAGCCGAAAGTGTCGATCTGGACGACAGCCTGCTCAAGCTGCTGCTGCAGCGCGATCTGCGCATCAGCTATCGCGAGTCGGTGGGCAAACCTCTGGAGGAGCTTTTCGCCGGTGAAAGGTTCACGGGCGTCTTGGCAGAGATCCGCCGCCGCCACGCCGAGATCCGTCGTCGCCGGATTTTCGTCGCGCTGCACATGCACGCCGGCGACGGCAATGTCCACACCAACATCCCCGTGCTGTCCTCGGACCGCGCCATGCTCAGCGAGGCCGACCGGGTAGTCGATCGGGTCATGGGCATTGCCAAGGACCTGGGTGGGGTCATCTCCGGCGAGCACGGCATCGGCATCACCAAGATGCGCTGGCTCGAGCCCGAGAAGGTCGCGGCTTTTGCCGCCTACAAGCAGCGCGTGGATCCCACGGACTTCTTCAACCCGGGCAAACTGCAGGCGGGCTCCGGTCTGGAGCAGGCCTATACTCCGTCGCTGCAACTGGTGGAGCAGGAGGCGCTGCTGCTGGAGGCCAGCGAGCTCGGCGCTCTCAATCGCGAGATCAAGGACTGCCTGCGGTGCGGCAAGTGCAAGCCGGTGTGCATGACCCACATTCCGCGAGCCAATCTGCTCTACTCGCCACGCAACAAGATCCTCGCCACGGGTCTCCTCATCGAGGCCTTCCTGTACGAGGAGCAGACCCGCCGGGGTGTGTCCCAGCAGCACTTTGCGGCACTGGAGGACGTGGCGGAGCACTGCACCACCTGCCACAAGTGTCTGACCCCCTGCCCCGTCGATATCGACTTCGGTGAGGTCTCGGTGCATATGCGCAACATTCTTCGCGCCCGCGGTGACAAGCACAGCAGCCCCGGTACCCAGCTTGCCATGGCCTACCTCAATACCTCCGATGCGCGGACCGTGCATTTCCTGCGGCGCGGCGTGCTGCAGACGGCTTACGGACTGCAGGCACTGGCCAGCGAACTGGCGCAGCCGCTGATCCCCAAGACCCCGCCCCCGGCCACCACGGGCAAATCGAGCCTGCGCGCGGAGGTCATCCACTTCCTGCGCAAACCCCTCCCCACCGACATGGGCGCGCAGACCATGCGCCAACTACTGGGACTGGTGGACCCGGGCACGGTGCCGATCATCCGCGATCCGGCGAAAACCTCGGAAGACAGCGAGGCGGTATTCTACTTCCCAGGCTGTGGCAGCGAGCGCCTCTTCAGCAAGATTGGCCTCGCTACCCTGGCCATGCTCTACGAGGTGGGCGTGCAGACCGTCCTGCCGCCCGGTTATCTGTGCTGTGGCTATCCCCAGTCCGCCGCTGGACAGGACGACAAAGGACAGGAGATCTCCGTCCGCAATCAGGTGCTCTTTCACCGCGTGGCCAACACCCTCAACTATCTGGACATCCAGACCGTCATCCTGTCCTGCGGCACCTGCATGGACCAGCTGCTCAAGTATCAGTTCCAGCAGATTTTTCCCGGTTGCCGCCTGCTGGATATCCACGAGTTCCTGATGGAGAAGGGCGTGGCCCTGGAGGGCGTCGAGGGCGTCCAGTATCTCTACCACGATCCCTGCCATAGCCCCATGAAGACCTATAAGCCGCTGGACGTGGCCGCCCAGCTGCTGGGACAGACGGTGCAGGCCTCGGATCGCTGCTGCGGCGAGGCAGGCACCCTGGCCACCAGCCGCCCGGACATCGCCACGCAGCTGCGCTATCGCAAGGAAGAGGTGCTGCACGAAGGGATCCGTGCCCTTACGGGCGCGGACAAGGCTCAGGATGGGAACGTCAAGCTCCTCACCAGTTGCCCCGCCTGTCAGCAGGGTCTGGAACGCTACCGCCTGGATACGGGCCTCGATACGGACTATATCGTCGTGGAGATCGCCCGCCACCACCTGGGAGAGGATTGGCAGAAGCGCTTCATCGACGCGGCACGTAGCGGCGGCATCGAGCGCGTCCTGCTGTGATGGTATGCCTGCGCATCAGGAACCTCCCAAGCGGCTGAAGCTGGATGGCGTCCTCGACCTGCACGCTTTCGCGCCGCGGGAGGTGCCGGATCTCGTGCGCGAATATCTGCGCGCCTGCCGCGATGAACACGTACTGCAGCTGCGCATCATCCACGGCAAAGGCAAGGGCGTGCTGCGCCGCACCGTGCACACCATTCTGGCCGGGGAGCCCATCGTCAAAGGTTTCCGCTTGGCCTCCGACCGCAGCTCCTGGGGTGCCACCCTGGTCGAACTCTACCCGCCCGAGGTCACGCCACCGGTACGCGCAACCACGAGGCCAGCGCTTGAACATCGGGGGCCGCCCCCGCTCTGGTTTCGCATCCTGCAGCGCATATTTCTAGGAGGGCAAAAATGACGGAAGTGGAAGGGGTCGTCAAATTTCAGTTGCACTGGCGGCCCGGACCGGCTCCTGGCGCGGCGGAGATTGCCGAGCTCGAATCCTGGCGTCGGCGATTCCGGGCTCTGGGAGTGCTGGGGCAAGAGCCGGGTCGCTATGGCGGGGGAGGCTTCGGCAATCTCAGCCGCCGCAGTGGTGCGGGCTTCTGGATCACCGCAACCCAGAGCGGAGCCCTGCGACAGTTGGGGCCCGAAGGCTATAGCCGGGTAGAATCCTGGGATCTTGCGGCCAATGCGGTCTGGGCCACGGGACCAGCGCAGCCCTCCTCCGAGGCCATGAGCCATGCCGCCGCCTACGACCGTCGCCCCGAGGCAGCCTGGGTCTTCCACGTACATGCGCCGGAGTTATGGCGAGCGGCGACCCACCTGGGTCTGCCTGCAACGGCTGCCGACATTGCCTACGGTACGCCGGCCATGGCCGAGGCCGTTGCCGCTATTGTCGCGCCAGCAGCCTTGCCCTGCGTCTTGCAGATGCGCGGCCACGAGGACGGCATCCTGGCCGTGGGAGCGACGGCAGCCAGCACCGGCAGCGCCCTGCTTCGGGCCATGGCCATGGCCGCCGCCGAGATCCCGGCTCAGCCCTCCAGAGCCTTGCGCAGGTAGGGATCGATCTCCGTCAGGTTGGCGAGCGCCCAGCGGCGATAATCGTCGGGCAGATCGATGATGCGGACCCCCCGATGCTTGCCAAAGGGCATGGTGTCGGGGATGCGTGCCCGCTCGCTGAACTCCCAGAGCGCCTCCCAATTGGCAGGCCGCACCGCCAGCAGGATGCGATTGAGAATGATGCGGCAGAACTTGACATCGGCCAGGGCCGAATGGGCATTCTTCAGGTTATCCCGAGTTTTTCGCCGATCCTTGCTGAAGTAGAACAGCAGCGCCGACTGAGAATGACTGTCCACCTCCGGCCAGAGTTTGCGACTCATGGCAAAGGTACAGATGCGCTTGACCTCGGGTTTGCCGATCACCTCCCAGTCGTAGTCGATGCTGTGACCAATGAGGTATTCCGTGTCGGCTGGCAAGGCAAACTCCGCCGCCGGCGGACAAGCCTCGAGATCCTCGTCGAGGATGTGGTGCACGGCCATGGCCCCCATTTCGATGGGCTTGTTGGGACGGTAGCGGCGCACGAACTCCTCCTCGACGGTAAGTGTGCGCAGATCGCCGATACGCAACCAGGCAGCCTCGATGAGTTCCGGAGCGATCCGTCCGGTGGTTTCCGTATCAAAAATCAAAGCCGCCATAAACACCCAACCCCCGCCCAGAGCAAGGCCTGAAGGGTAATGCTTCGCCGGGTCGGCGGCAACTATCCGCAGCCACGCTGTCCGGGCGAACCTGCCCTAAGCTGGGCCCAGCGCGCGGGTGCGTCGATGCCAAACCTGAGAACGTGGAGCGCGGGCACGAGCTGCAAGGTCGCCAGCGTACTGCATTCGACGGCCCGAGCGCTCCGGTATGTCTTCGCACCCAAGGCGCGGGCACGGGCTACAGCAACAAAAAAGCGCACCACGCCACATCGCCACGCTCGCCCCCATCGTTTTCCAATTTGGACTGAGAGTAAGGGAAAGCTTCTTGCGTACCAAGGCGGGACCACGGACTACGCCGCGGGGAACGACGGCATACACGAGTGGTCAAAAGGAGCGTTGTGGAAAAAGCACAGAAACGAGCACTGCGGGCCCGATACGAAGGCTCTCGGTCCTGAAAAAACGGGGCCTTGCAAAACCAGGTCCGGGTCCCCATAGTAGAGTCAGAGTTTTTCATTGCGGGAGCGTTTCATGGACTTCAATCAGAATCCCTACCAGTTTCCCGACGGCATGAACCCCGCCGGGCAGAACGCAGTAACGCCCATCGGCGCACTGATGGGCAAGACTTATGCCCTGCTGGCCGCCACCCTGGTGGTATCCACCATCGGGTCCCTCGTGGGCATGACCTCCCCCTTTGCCTACCAACACCCCATTCTTTTGATGATCGGTTCCTTTGCGCTGCTCTTTGCCGTGCAATATACCGGCGCCCACCGCAGTCCCTTTGCCGTGCCTCTGGTCTTCCTCTTTGCCGCGGGCATGGGCATGATGATGGGGCCGGCCATTGCCGTATACCTCAAGATGCCCGGCGGTCCCACCATCATCGCGGAGGCCCTTGGGACGACGGCGGCCATGTTCGTCGGCCTATCCCTCTATGCCATGCGCACGCGACGGGATTTCAGCCACATCGGCGGCTTTCTGCTGACGGGTCTGATCGTTGCCATCGTGGTTTCTTTACTGAACATATTCCTGCTGCACATCCCGGCGCTGCAGATGGCCATCGCCGGCGTGCTGGTCCTGGTCTTCAGTGGACTGATCATTTTCGATACCCAGCGGATGATCCACGGTGGCATTCAGGAACCCGTGCTGTTGGTGGTCGGACTCTATCTCGACATCATCAACCTGTTCATGGCATTGCTGGAAATCTTCGGGGGCAATCGCCAGTAGCGAACTATCCGCGCACGCCAGGGGGCAAGGGTCTTCCTTGCCCCTTCGTCTTTTTGTGACAATGCTTTTCCATGCCTACCGTCAAAGCTGAAGCCTCCGCCGCCCACACCCCGGTGATGCGGCAATTCCACGATCTCAAAGCGCAGCACCCCGATGCCCTGCTCTTCTTCCGCATGGGCGACTTTTACGAGCTCTTTTACGAGGATGCCGAGCGCGCTGCCGCCATCCTCGGTATCGCCCTGACCCATCGCGGCCAGAGCGCTGGCGCACCGGTGCCCATGGCCGGCGTACCAGTGCACAGCGTCGACAATTACCTGGCCCGCCTCATCCAGGCTGGCGAACGGGTCGCCATCGCCGAACAGGTAGGCGACCCAAGTCTCGCCAAGGGGCCGGTGGAACGGGAGATTCGCCGGGTCATCACGCCGGGGACACTGGTGGATGCGTCGCTCCTCAGCGCCGACCGAGAGGCCCTGCTCCTGGCCCTCTTGCCGGAGAAAAGCCGCTGGGGTCTTGCCAGCCTCGACGTCGCCGGGGGACGCCTCGGTATCCGTGACCTCAGTGAGGATCGGCTGCTGGAGGCGCTCATGCGGCGTCAGGTGGTAGAGATCCTGTTACCCGCGGGCTGCTCCCTGCCACGGGCCTTGTCACGCAGTCTGCCAACCCCCAGCTACCTGGAGCCGGAACGCTTCCAGCACCGACAGACTGCGTCCGTCCTACAGCGCTATTTTCCACAACCGGGGCAGATCATCGATGGCGAGCGGCATCCCCTCGCCCTGCGCGCCGCCGCCGTCTTGCTGGACTATGCCGAAAGTCGTCTGAAAAGCCCCCTGCATCAGGTGCGCCAGATCCTGCCGGAGAACGATGAGGAGGAGCTCGGCCTCGACGGCGAGAGCCTCGCTGCTCTGGAGATCCTGGAGGGACGCCAGGGTGGCCCGTGCCTCTACCAGATCCTGCAGCACTGCCGTACCGCCATGGGTGCCCGGCTCTTGCGTGCGCAACTGGCGCGGCCCCTGCGGCCTGGACCGATCCTGGAGCGTCGCCAGCGGGCGCTGTCGGCGCTCATCGCCCAGCGCGGCTACACGCTCCTGCAGGAGCAACTGAAGGGTCTACCCGACGCCGAACGCATCGTCACACGCATCGCCCTCGGCAACGCCAGTCCACGGGATCTGGGGCAACTGCGCCAGTTTCTGCAGTCACTGCCCGAGCTGCAGAGGGTACTGAAGTCATTGCTGGAGGCGGATACCGAACTGGGTGAGTTCCCCTGGCCCGACCTCTCCGCAGAGTGCGCCCTTCTGGAGCGAGCTCTGCAAGACGACTTGCCGGCGACCCTGCGCGATGGCGGCTATCTGCGCCCCGGCTTCGATGCCGATCTCGATCACTATCGACAATTGAGCGATAACCTGCAGCAGGTTCTGGCGGAGCTCGAACAGAGCGAACGAGAGCGCAGCGGTATCCCGCAACTGCGGCTGCAGTACAACCGCGTGCACGGACTCTTCATCGAGATCCCGCGCAGCTACGCCGGACCCTTGCCCGCGGATTATCAGCGTCGGCAGAGCACCAAGCATGCCGAACGTTTCAGCAATCCACGCCTGAAAGAGCTGGAGACGCAGAGCCTGGCCGCCGAGAGTCGTGCCAAGACTCTGGAGCGGGAACGCTTTGGCGATATTCTCACACAACTTGCGCAGCGCATTACGGAGCTGCAATGCTTGTGTCAGCGCGTGGCGCAGTGGGACGTCAGCGCCAATCTGGCCGAGCGCGCCTTGGCCCTGCGCTGGTCCGCCCCCAGTTTTTGCGACGAGCCCGTGCTGGAGATTGAAGAAGGCAGGCACCCGGTGGTAGAGATGCAGCTGGGCGCAGGCTTCGTCCCCAACGACCTGCACTTCGACGAAGCGCAGCGGCTTATGCTCATCACCGGCCCGAACATGGGCGGTAAATCCACCTACATGCGGCAGACGGCCATCATCGTCCTGCTGGCCCACGTGGGCAGCTGGGTTCCCGCGCGCCGGGCGCGTTTCGGGCCCATCGATCGGATCTTCACCCGCATCGGCGCCAGCGATGATCTTGCCGGAGGACGCTCGACCTTTCTGGTGGAAATGCAGGAGACCGCCAGAATCCTGACTCTAGCCACGGACCGCAGCCTCATCCTGCTGGACGAAATCGGTCGCGGCACCTCCACCTACGATGGCCTGGCCATCGCCTGGGCCTGCCTCGAGAGCCTGGCGGCAAAACGCTGTCTCACCCTCTTCGCCACGCACTACTTTGAGTTGACGGAGCTGCACCTGCCGGGTGTGCGCAACGCCCACCTGAGCGCCCTGCCGCAGCAGCAGGACATCGTCTTTCTGCATCGGGTAGAGCCCGGCCCTGCCACCCAGAGCTTCGGCATCGCCGTGGCCCGCCTGGCGGGGCTACCGGAAACAGTACTGGAAGCTGCCCGACGCCATCTGGCGGAATTGGAGGACCCTACCCGTCCCTCGCCGGCCGCCGATGCTGGTCGCCAAAACCAGCTGTCGCTCTTTGCGGAAAGCCCGCACCCTGCGCTGCAGCGCCTGCGGGATCTGGACCCCGATACCTTGAGCCCGCGCGCAGCCTTGGAGCTGCTCTATCAATT
>ERZ1669247.404-NODE-404-length-14870-cov-4.243064_pt1 | contig 14870 bp, 17 predicted proteins | sample MGYA00579297_ERZ1669247 | MGnify/ENA primary metagenome ERZ1669247 (study PRJEB41166, sample SAMN08046056) | hot springs metagenome | biome: hot spring; feature: acid hot spring; material: thermophilic sediment; isolation source: thermophilic sediment from acid...
TATACTTTTCTAATACTATTGCTCTCCCGTTGCCATCTTCACGTGACTTGCCAAGAAGCATCCCAGCCGTCTCGTAATTCCTCTCCATATCTTTAAGCATCGTGAATAACGCACTTCTTTCAATATATATCTTTGAATCGTTCGTTTCTAGATAGATAAGAGATAGGTCATTTGGGAGCTTTTCAATTTTTATATCTTCTTTTTTAATTTGAGCATTATGCTCGATTTCCATATAAGCACCGCATCCTAATTTAATTCCATAAAGTCTCTTTTTATATATTATTTTATTTTTGTTCAAAATCTTGTCAAAAACGAAAAATTGGATCTATTTGCCAGATTTCTATATTTACAAAACGCGATCAGGATAAAACTTAACCCCCTGCGAGGCGTAGGAATTGTAATAGACCTTATTCCATTTAGCATTTTCTGAATCGATCTTCAATCCATATAAGAGTTCCTTGTACTCTATCGCGTTGTGCGCTTCTCCAAACTTTAATATAAACGGCTCATCAGGGGCAGGAGCCTTCATAAAATCAAATTCATAGTCATAGATATCTTCTGCAGGTGCAAAAAATTTTCCTTTGCGCTTAGCAAAAAATTCGTAGACTCTGCTAAGCTTTCTCTCGCTCTCTGCATTTTCGGTATCTGGATAGCATTCTATTCTCGCCATAAGCGTTTTCTTCTCAGTGGTGTCAAAATATTTGAGCATTACGGCATTGTCTAATCTTCCAACATCAAAAAGGTGATAAACATTTCTCTTCCTCATTCTAGGCTCATCATATACTGTGTCATCCCTCAATTTCACCTGGTTGAATTCTGGGAATATCTTGTTAATATCGCTTGATGAAAATATGGGGCCTATATTATGCTTTGGTATTACCCTGAAGTTTTTCTTTGAGGAGAAAAAGCTGTAAATCCTGTCTATATATGGCTTGTCGTTTTCGTTGCCTTTAAAGACCACATTGAAGATGAACTTGTGGCCGTCTTCACCCTCAAAATACGCTTTTACAAGCTTATATCGCACCTTGCTATCAGGGTCCTTAAAGTCTGCTTGCCTAACCTTATCTAGCCTGTATATTTTGCCTGCTTCCATATATGTATCTACATTTTCGAACTCATACTTTTTTAGAACCGATAAGATATCACTATCATTAGAAAATAGAATTTGTACATCAATTTCTTTTTCGCCTTTAAGCACCGCTTTGCTTTCAATAAGATTATCTGCAAATATCTTAAAATTTGGAGTTATATCATTAACAATTATCTGTCTTCTTAAAAAGAAAAAAGTAGCGTCAATCCTCCTAATATTTATATCCCCCATCTCCAACTTGTCTGATGCTGAGGTACCATATCCAAGTATTTTATTTTCCTCATCTTTCATTCTTAATCCCTCTTCTGATTTTCTAGGTTATCTATTTTTATCTGTGCCTTATCCATAGGAATTAATTTATAATAATTTTTTTCACCTGCCAGAAAAGAAAGCTCTTCGAGGCTTACTACTTTGCAATCTTCTCCATAAAATATTATTCTATTTGCAAATTTTCTGCTAACCTTATTTGACCTAATCTTTTTATTTTCTTCAATGCTTTCAAGCAGTCCTTCTGGCAGAAAATCATTTTTTATATATATTACGACGTGCCTGCTAGGGTCTATAGGCAAAGGTATGTTTGTAATAAGCATTATAATATCTTCTTTTTTGTATTTAATACCACTAACAAACAGATCCTCATTCGGTACAAAATAACCTGTTATTTCTACACCGTCTATTAATACATCTTCGCCAGTATTTTTGCTCTCTATAGCTCTCTCATTTAGCGCCATATATACAAGTTCTTCGGGAGATAAGCTTCTGAGTAAAAACCTGAAAATATTTTCTTCTTCCTTCTTCTTTTCATCTTCCATATTTGTTTTTTTGCATTCCTTATTTATAAAGTTTTTTTAGGTTTTGTTTGTTATAATTTTTCTATCTTTTTAGCCTTTTGCCTAAGGAAGGATTATAAACTCTTTTTGACCAAATATAAGCGAGTTATATGGAATCTTATAAGCCAGAGGATGTTGTAAAAGCAAAGGCAGACGTGCATCCTTCGCTTTTCAATGTAGTGAGGGAGAAGGATATAGTCAACAACAAGCTCCTGAAGGTCAAGCACAGGATAGGGGTATATAGCGCAAAGGGAGGCGTTGGGAAGACAACAGTTGCAATAAACCTTGCATATGCACTCAATAAACTTGGCTACAAAGTGGGCCTGCTTGATGCAGATATAGACTGCCCGAATGTGACGTTCTTCCTTGGGATAAACCACAGGATAGAGGAATACCCGCTGAAGCCCTATGAGCACAACGGCGTGAAGGTTCTCTCTACCGCAATGCTTGTTGATGATTCTTCAAAGCCTATAATATGGCGTGGCCCGCTCATAGCAAAAATGATAGGAGATTTCCTCAAGAATACAGAATGGGGCGAGCTTGATTATCTGATAATAGACCTTCCTCCAGGGACAAGCGATGCTCCGCTCTCTATAATGCAGCTTCTCGAGCTCACAGGATTTGTCATAGTCACGACCCCACAGCACATTGCAGCGGTAAATGCAATAAGGTCCGGAATTATGATCAAAAAATTCAACATCGCACTGCTTGGGGTTGTAGAGAACATGTCAGAGGGTGAGCCCAAGGGGGCAAAGGAAGTCGCTGAAGCATTGAAATGCGAGATACTTGGAAAGGTTAAAAGTAGCAACAAGATTGCAGAGCTCTCCGACCAAGGAAAGGTGCCTATGCTAGAGGACAAAGAAATCGAGAACGAGTTTATGGAGATTGCCAAAAAGATAGCTAAGTAGCTATCTCTTTTCTCTTTCTTTCATTACCCTGTCAAAAATTATCCTGAACCATGGAGTATATGAATCTGGATTTTTTTGCATGTCATTGGAAATATCTTCGAGCTTAGCCCATTTGTAGCTTGCTGCCTCATCTGGGTTAAGCTTTGGCTTGCCGTCAAATTCGCCAAAGAAGACGTGATCAAACTCATGCTCGGTGAGGCCTTCCCCAACATCTGCCTTGTAAACGAAGCTAAACTCTTCCTTGAGAGGGCAGTCAAATCCCATCTCCTCTTTTAGCCTTCTGTGTGCTGCCTCCTCTGTGCTCTCGCCGGGCCTTGGGTGCGTGCATACAGTATTGCTCCACTTGCCTTTCGAATGGTATTTTGTGAAGGCCCTCTGCTGGAGCATGAGCTCTCCTTTCTTGTTAAAGACAAAAATTGATATCGCCCTGTGAAGCTTGCCGCCGTTCATATGGGCCTGCATCTTTTCCATAGTACCTATTTGCTTGTCGTTTTCATCAACCAGTATAACTTCTTCCATAAGACCACTTTTGCAAGCAATTAATAAAAATGTTCTGTGCATCGAAATGGGTTTTAAAAATGCCTTGCTTGCCTGCCTTTTGCACATGCGTATTTATAAGCATTATTTCAAAAATATATCATGCACTTTGTAGTTGCTATACCTCTTGACAAAGGCCTTGCAAGCTTCATAGGCAAGAAAGGCTCTGAAAACAGCATTGTATTCCATAACAGGATCTATAATGATAATGTCATAGTAGCGCTTATGCCAAGCTCTCTCGAGGATAAGGTATATGGCTTGGCTCAATCGATGCTTTTATCTACGCAAATAGTAATAAGTACATCGAACATAGACAAGAACTTTGGCGAGACTCTTATAGCCGCAGGCCTTCTTGAAAAGAGAGTTCTATTTACAAATGAAAATGAGATAGGCAATTTGGCTAAGAGCGCAGGCATAGATGCATATGAGATATGCAGCAAGGAGGAGCTCCTTGACAAGATAACTGAATTCAAGCCAAAGCAGGACCTTGCCAACGGGGCAAAGAGAGTAGACATAGACAAGTCTTTTGTAGTCAAAGGTGTTGGCAGCGTTTTGCTCGGCATAGTCACAAGCGGAAGTATCTCTGTGCATGACACTCTAAAGCATAGTAGCGGCAAGGACGTCTTCATAAGGTCCATACAGAGCCAGGACAGGGATATTGAGACTGCGCCCATTTACACGCGCGTGGGCCTTGCAGTAAAGGGAATTGATGCTGAAGAGGTGGAGAAGGGAGATATTCTATCTTCCAATGCCATAAAGCCGGAAGCAAATCTGAAGGCAAAACTCAAGGTATCTGATGTTGTCAAGGAAGAGATAAAGGAAGGCAGTATATACGGCTTTGCAATAAACTTCTCATACACCTCTGCAATTGTAGAGCAAACAGGAAGCGAATTCGGGCTCAAGCTTGACAGGCCTGTTCCCTTTGAAAGAGGGGATACATTCTTCTTGATAAGGCAGAAGCAGCCGAGGCTCTTTGCAAGCGGGGTGGTGCTGTGAGATTCATGGCTTGGCACGTTGAATATTTTAAGGCCAACCCCACAGAGCATGGCAGGTCATCGCTTATCGAAGAGGCCAAGCCAATAGAATGTGGCGAATCTCTTCTCCTCTTTATCAGCTTTGAAAAGAAGGATATTGAGAATAAAGTTGATACAATTGATAAGGCCGTAAATGAGATACAGTCAATTGCTTCGCAGCTCAAGGTAAATACGCTTGTCCTCAATCCTTTCGCACACCTGTTTGCAGATCTTGCCAGGCCAGAAGACGCAATAGCGATGCTCGATGAGCTAGAGAAAAGGCTCATTGACAGGCGCTTCAATGTCTGCAGGCTCGCATTTGGGATGTTCTATGAGATAGAGCTCAAGGCAAAAGGCCACAAGCTTGCTAGGATATCGCGCAGCATATAGCTAGAGAGATTCTAGGAACTTCGTGTTTATCTCTATCTTCTCAAGCGTCTCTCTTAGGCTCTTCTTTATAGACGGATCGAAGTTTTCTCTGTTTGTGAAAAACCTTTTTATCTCGCTTAGCTTATCTTCGCCTGTCTGCGTTGAGAGGCTTTCTACAAACCTGCCCAGCATGTGCGTGCCGGGCTTGAACTGCTTTTTGATAAGCTGCCAATTGCTCTCTGTCCATTTTAGAAGCATCTCTTTTGCGGCAGGATTTGAAGACATGTTGTATGGTATTGAATATGAGTCCTGGAGCTTTATGTCCTTTGAGAAAGTCATATCCAAAGCTCTCTTTATAAGATTCTGCTTCCTGAATAGGGGCAAAGAAACAAGCAGATAGACCTTCTTTTCTGGAAACTCCTCCTTTAAGTAGGCTTCCAGCATCTTCTCGAACACCTTATCATCGCCGTTTGATGCCGCTGCAAAGTATATGGCGTTTCTTATGTTTGGGTCCATCTCGCCAAAAAGAGCCTTGTCTAGATTCTTCATTGCGAATCTAGCAATCTCTCCATCTTCCATCATGCCCAGCCCGCTTATGGCAGAGCTCCTGAATATGGCTACCTTTTCGTCTTCACCTTTTCTTGGGCTCATGCCTATTTTCTCTAAGCTCCTCTTCAAGAACTGGATTGCAACCTTCCTTACATTTTCATTCTTACTCATGCCGTAGGTAATTAAATAAAGGCCCAGAAGATGCCCGCGAAGCTGCATATTTAGCGGATAGCCTGAATCGAAGAGGTAATTTGAAACGAAGTTAAGATAATAATCTAGGCTTATCCTTCTTGCTATGAGCATTGCATATAAATCGCCCTCTATACCCCACGCCTCTACATCTCCAAGCAAGCCAGATTTTATCGCAGAGCCCAAAAGCTCGAGGTTCTCGCTAGGATATGCAGACCTGTAGAAGCCCATCTGCCCATAATTGAGCTTCACCCAGTCGAATTTTTCTTTAAGCGGCATAGCCTCCTTTGCCATCATTATCTTGCCTGTCTTCATCTTGTTCCCGTTGCTTGCAATGTAAGTTATAGGTACAGGCCAAACCCCTTCTTTGCTCTTTCCAAGAAGGGTAAATCTCTCTTGCTTAAGCATAGCCTCCCCTTCTGAAAGCTTGATCAACGGGAAGCCTTTTTTGTCTATCCAGGCCTTTGCAACCATGCTTGCATTTAGCCTTTTGCCTTCGCTTCTCGCCTGCTCGTCGAGTGCATTCCACAGGTCGAATTTGGTGGCATTTGAATATGCATGCTTCTTCAAGTACCTGTGGAGGCCCTTCCTGAATGTCTCGCTGCCCAAATAGTCCTCAAGCATTCTTAGAACAGAGCCCCCTTTGTTGTAGCTTATGCTGTCGAATATGCTCTCGATCTCCTCTGGGGTATTTACCTTGACATTTATAGGATGCGTAGATTCCAGCTGGTCTGCAGACATTGCAGAAGAGACTGTATCAACCAAATAGTCTAGGTCAACGCGCCAATTCGGATATGTACTGTTTACTGCTTTCATGCTCATGTATGTAGCGAAGCTTTCGTTGAGCCAGAGGTCGTCCCACCATTTCATTGTCACAAGGTCGCCGAACCATTGGTGTGCAAGCTCATGCGCTATAGTGTCTGCAACCTGCCTCCTTGCCCTAGCAGAGATCTTCTTGGGATCCACAAGCAGATCTATCTCCCTGAATGTTATCGCGCCCCAGTTTTCCATTGCGCCTGCGCTGAAATCTGGTATCGCTATCAGGTCAAGCTTTGGCAATGGATAAGCTATACCAAAATATTTTTCATAAAAAGAGACGAATTGCTTAGCATACAAAAGAGGTATTTTTGCATACTTCCTCTGCCCAGGCCTTGTAATAAGCCTTATCCTTGTTTTGCCTACCCTGCCAGCTAGGTAATCAAACTTCCCAACGCCCATATATACAAGATATGTCGACATCTTTGGAGTTGGAAGGAAAGAGACCTCCTTTTTCTTGCCAAGTGGCACTATCTTTTTGACAGGCATGTTTGATATCGCGTCTAGCCCATTGTCTATGACAAGCGTTATCTCAAATATGGCCTTCATGCTCGGATTGTCAAAGCATGGAAATGCAGCCCGCGCATCAGACGATTCAAACTGGGTAGTAAGAATCTTCTCTTCCTTGCCGTTTGACTTGTATGTAGAGAGGTAAAATCCGTACAATTTCTCGTTGTGCACTCCTTGGTAATCGATTTTTATTGTTGCATTGCCACTTATTCTCTTGCCAAATGCAAGCCTGAGCTCCTGCTTCTTAACATCAACGCTTACCTTGGCATTGCCAGCAAAGCCCTTTGATGCTATGCTTGCGCCCTTTATCTTGAGCTCTTTTGCATTTAGCGTTATCTCATTTGATGGCTTCCCGATATTTACATCGATCTCTACGCTTCCATCGAACTTTTTTGTTTCACTATTTGGGTATATCTTTATCCTGTAAACTAATGGTATTATATTCTCCATGCAAATATTTCTCAGGAAAAGTATAAATAACAAAAAGGCGTCAATGCTCCTTTTTCAAGAGCAAAACGTCTGATCCCTTAATGAGCCTCTTCCTTCCTGCATGCTCAGCATATTTTAGGGCCTTTCCAGCAATCTTCTCTGTGAGCCTCTCAAGCTCCTTCTCAAGATCTAAGACTGCGTCCTCTGTTACCTTCTCCGCACCAGCCTCCCTTATAAACTGCTCTATTTCATACAGACTAAACCCCCTACCACGCATAAATACACCCCACTGAAAAAGCATAAGGTTATTGAAAAAATAGCTTTAAAAACTATTTGGAAATTGCATGAATACTGGCATTCAATCTTTCAGCTGTTCAAGCACCAAGCCGCTTTCGAACGCTTCCTTTTTGCTTATCCTGTAGCTTTTCTCCGTTTCCCTAAGCCTGTTTATTGGAATGAAGAACCAACCTTTGCCGTTCATGCGCCACGCTATAAAGACTCTCAAGCCAGAGTTCTCATCCCACTTCTTCAATACCTCGAATTTCTCCTTCTCTATGGCTACGCTGCTTTCCCAGGCCTTGCACTCAAAAGCATAGCCCTTACCGTCTTTGATTGCAACGATGTCTGGGCTTATTGAATTCACTCCGCTGCCGGCGCTCCTCACAACAGAATAGCCAAGGTCAACAAATTTTGCTAGGAGTTCTCTTTCCCCTCTGGCGCCTTTTACATATCTGTTCATCAATATCTTGAGGTTTAGAAATATATATTAAGGTTTTGCTACAATATAGTATCATAATTAGTTGCGAGAGTGGATTTATGCTTTATTCATGCTTAACCTTTCATTCGAGAAGAAGAAAAGGTGAGCAGGCATAATGTGCTCTGCAACTAATCCTATGCAGTGGTTAAATTGGATGAAGGCAGCAAGCTTGAGAATACGAGGAAAAGCCTAGAGCAGATAATAAAGGCAATGCAGGAAGAAAATGTTATAGTGATAGTAGAGGGGCAGCACGATGTTAATGCCATCGGCAAGGCAGTTGAAGATCTTTATTTGATCGGTAGATTAAAGAGCAACACTCACATCAACACAATAACATTTGACAGACTTTTGTACAACCACATAGACTTTTCTGGAAAGAAGATTATTATAGCAATGGACAGCGACAGAAAAGGGAAGGAGAAAAAGGAGAAGGCAATCTCGTTGATAAGGGAGAAGTACCCTGAGGCAAAAATAGATGACACAACTGGCGAAAGGCTGCTTAAAATCCTCGGTGTGAACTGCATAGAAGGGATAAATGGCCCAATAAAAGAGCTTGAAGAGGCAAAGAGGTGAAAATATGGCAAAGACATATCTTGATATAGTAAAGTATATGATTGAAGGTACATTTAGCATAGAAGGCTTGGTTGACAAGCCAGATCTCATAGGAGCTGTTTTCGGCCAGACTGAAGGCCTTCTTGGCGATGACTTGGACTTGAGGGAGCTCCAGAAGAACGGGAAGATAGGAAGAATAGAGATAGAGCTCTCGCAGTCAGGAAGTAAGACATACGGCAAGCTTTACCTCCCAGCTTCCCTTGACAGGGTTGAGACATGCATACTAGCTGCTGCCATAGAGTCTGTAGATAGAGTAGGACCTTATGAAGCGCAGTTCAAGATAACAAAGGTTGAAGACACAAGGTCTGAAAAGAGGAAGAAGCTTCTGGAGAGGGCTAAGGAGCTTGTCAAGCAGCTTCTCAATACTGAGATACCAGACAGCAAGGAGCTTGCAGAGCTCGTGCAGAGCGAGGTGAAGGCCAGCGAGGTAGTAAACTATGGCCCGGAGAATCTTCCAGCAGGGCCAGACGTGGCGAAGAGCAGCGAAGTAATCATAGTTGAGGGAAGGGCTGATGTGCTTAACCTGCTCAGGAACGATATAACAAACGTAATAGCTGTTGGAGGGGCAACAAACAATATACCAAAGAGTATAATAAACCTTTGCAACGAGAAGGAGGTTACCCTTTTCGTCGATGGAGATAGAGGAGGGGATATGATAGTAAGATCTATCATAAAAGTTGCTGAGGTCGACTTCATAGCAAAAGCTCCAGACGGCAAAGAGGTGGAGGAGCTTACGAGGAAAGAGATTATAAAAGCCCTTAGGACAAAGATACCGCTGAGCCAATATCTTGAGATGAACAAGCTGAAGCAACAGCCACAGCAGCAACAGCAACAGCAGCCACGGGAACCAAAGGAAAACAGGCAGGGAGCGCCTAAGCCGAGTGTCAATGAAGCTGTGCCTGCGCAGGAAGAGGAGGAAAGTATAATGCCAGCCGAAATCGAAGAGGAGAAAGAGCCTGCAATAATCGACGAGGTGAACTTCCAGGAAAGCGAAGAACAAGAAGAGAACGGCCCAGAAAAAAGCAAGGAGCCCGTTTTGCAGGCAATAGTTCTTTCGCAGCTAGCAAAAGCCCTAGATGAGCTTTCGAACACGCTTAATGCAAGGCTCTACAACAATGCTGGAGAGGTAATTTATGGAAAGGATATACCCATAAGGGAGCTTATACCTACCATACAGCAGACAAACGGCATATATGGGGTAGTGCTTAATGGCATAATAACCCAGAGGCTCGTAGAGCTTGCGCTGCAAAAAGGCATAAAAGCCTTATATGGCCTTAGGGCAAATCCTATGCCTAAAAGGCATCCTGAGCTTATAATATATACAAAGGAGCAAGGCAGGTTAGAGTAAACTACGTGAGTGAGAGCGTGGGGTTTACTTCGGAGGGATTCTATGAGAGTGCTCATTATAGACATGGGATCCAAGATGAACAGGTTTGGCGGCGAAGCAAGGGTAGCTGCGCAACTCCACTCCAAGCTCAAAAGATACTTTGAAACTTTTTATCTTGGCTATGAGACGCCATACCTCGAGAAGAAAAACACTTTCATTATAGAAAGGGAGAAGCTCAAATTTTCAAAGACGATGCGCACGGGCCTATCCGAAAGCTGGATTATGCGCGCTGGCTATTATTTTCTTGCTGGAAGAATGCACAATATAGGAATAAGCAAAGATGAAATAAAAAACGTGTTTGATAAAGTAAAGCCAGATATTGTAATCTCAAACTCTCTTGCGGATTTCCCTATACTTAGATATGCGAAGAAATTCTACAGCTTCAAATCTATCTATATAGACCATGTAAATCTTTCTGGAGAGACATTCAGCAAGTTTTTCTCAAAAAATTCTTTGCCGTTCACGCTCGGTACCGGAATGTTTGGCACAAGCATTGCTTCAATGAAGAAAAAGTTCTTCAGCTTCTTTGACGCAAATGTGGCTTTGAACCTTGAACAAAAAGAAAAGATGGAAAAGCTTACAGAAAAGGTCGTTTACATACCAAATGGGATAGCAAAACCCAAAAAGGACAGAAAAGCACGAATAAGGTTTCTTGAAAGGTTCGCCTTGAATGGAAAATTTGTATACCTCTTTGTGGGGAGGATGTTTGAAAGGCAGAAAAATGTAAGCACACTCATAAGAGCCTTTAAGGAACTAAAAAATGAAAATATCGCCCTTGCGCTTGTTGGCGAAGGACCCTCGCTGGGCGAATATTTGAAGATAGCTAAAGGGGATAAAAGAATCATCTTTACCGGGCCGCTTGACGACAATATGCTCAATGGCGCATATTCAGCTTCAAGTGTCTTTATACTTCCTTCGTTTTGGGATGGTTTCAGCATCACAATGCTCGAAGCTTCATCACATGGCTTGCCTATAATAATTTCCAAGCCTGCAAACCCAAGCGACTTTAGAAAGGAGGGTATAAGATTATTGACGTTTGATCCAAGAAATTATAAGGAGCTTAAAAGCAAGATGGAACTTATTTTAGAACCCAAAATATATGAATCTGCAAAAAAAGAATCGGAGAAGATAGCGAAAAGATTCAGCGAAGCAAGAATGATAAATGATTATAGAGAGCTCATTCTCCGTCTTTCTGGAGCTTAGCGATATATGCCTTGGAGCCTATATATACAAGCATGATTGCAGGAAAAACTACTTCTGTGGCTTCTGCAAAAACAGGAATAAACTTATTAACTGCGAAATCCTGGTTTATCGTGTATATTATAGCCCCTCCAGCAAAGACACCAAACCACGCGTTCAAAGTATAGAAAATTCCATCCTTGACTGCTTTTTTCAAAGCAGCTACCCTCTCTTCCAGCATTTTCTCCATGCTTAAACTCTCTGCTTGCTAGTATTTATATTTTACTTTCTATTTGTTCATAATGGAGAGAACCCAGTACAAGTATGTAGAAAGGCTTATAAAAAAGAGTAGGGAAGTGCTAATAGTCTCGCCGTACATAGACTTGTACTATGCAAATTTCATATTGCACAACTCAAAAGGGAAAAAGATCTACATTATAGCTTCATCTATAGATAATAGTGCAAAAAAGATCCTTGCAAACGGGAGCTTTCCATCGTTATCATTTGCCCTATTTATTTCTTTTCTTGCAGCATCGTTAATTCTCTTTGCAAATGGAGAAGAAAATATACTATTTGTGTTCGCAATGTTCTTCTTAGCTATCTTTGCAATTAGGTTCAAGCATAAAAGACCAAAAAACATAAGATTAAAAATACCTCGAGAATTTGTCCATGCAAAGTTCTACATAGGAGACTCAGAAGTTATAACAGGCTCAGCAAACCTCACATTTAGAGGTATGCACAGCAATGTAGAGCACATTGAGATAAGAAACGATCCGGAATATGTAAAAACAATGAAGAAAGAGTTCTGGAAACTATGGAAAGAGGAATAGGCATTCGTCTAATTGTTCGCATCCTGTCAAACATAAGATAAAGTTTTTTAAATAATGAGTGCAAAATTCGAGATTATGGAAAATCAAAAATTTAAAGAATATAAAGAGACTGTCAGATTTTTTGTTGAGGCTGAATGGCCATATTATCCAACGCCGATATTGCGCGAAAAGGAAGAAGCAAGGGTAAACGAGCTCTGCAAAACTGAAAACATTGACAGCAAGTCATGCAAAATATTGATTAAAGAAGCATTTAGGAAGATAGATGAGCTGGATGAGGAGCAGCAAAAAGCCCGCAAAGAAAGATCAGAGATTTTCTTTTAGGTCAATCAAACAAGAATAGCGTTGCAAAAATAAAAACAATTATACTGACAATTATTCCGAATGCAAAAAGCGCAATAAATAATACTAGGGCGTAGGGCCTGAGTGGCATAGTTGTGCTAGATGTATAAGTTGCTGGGGAAACGTTTTGCACTGTTGTTTGTAAGTGCCCGTAATTTTCCATTCCCATTATGCTTAAATTACCACTTATAACATTTATGTAATTGTAGCCTTCAAAGCTTACATTGCTGATTGTGAGGTTGGAATTGTGCAGGCTTACAGCTATATTGCTGTAATTTTTCGCTATAAATGTAATATTGATCAATTTCACTTCTGAATTTGAAGCGTTGATGCCATTACCATATAGCTTGCAATTTTCTATTGTCACGTTTTTTGCGTCACTTATTACAAAATCGGTCAAATTCTCATTCACCGCAGCCCCCAGACAATTTATTATTATGTTACTACCTGATATTATGGGACCGAAATTGCATGAGCTGTTTGTTATCCAAAATACATAGTAGGAATGAAGGTAAGGATATACAAATGGGTAGTATCCTGATTCATTTATTGCCGCACCCCACGGCGAACAGTAGGATATGCCAACTGAGTAGAATGGCGAGGTACTGTTTTCATGGTCATACGGCGTGTTTAATATTGTGTCAAATCCGTATGCGCCAGGCTTCTCAAAACCAGCATTATATGTGAATACCCCGTTAGACACATTATAATACTTTGCAACAACATTTGCGGGCCATGATTGGGGTGCACTCATTATAAGGAACTGGTTGCTTGATTTGTTGTAAAATTCTATTAAGAAGCGCAGCAATACAGGTTTGTTTGCAGGAAAGATATCTGCAAATGGGAATAATGGCTGGATATACGCAGGCTTGTACAATATGTTTTTCGTTATGTTGAAATAATATTGCACGACCTGGTCGTAGCCGGAATACGGAGTATAATACTCGTATGGGTTAAAATTTATTATTCTGTTTTTATAGATCTGTTTGGCTTCTATAGGAAAATATGCAGAGCCGTTTATGCTTGCATTCAGTTGAATGCCGAACCTTGGAAGTGTATAATTAAATTGATTGGCGGTTGCAATTACTCTGCTCATTGGCACGTACATAGAGATTAGCCCGGGATTCTCTTCAACTATTTTTCTTGGGAGTATTTCTACAAACCTGGCAACGCCATAATCAGACTCATTCTTATCATATACTATTACATGCAGATAATAGCCTATGCCGACATTCGAAGAGTTGTCTGCAAACGAAAAAGAATAGTTGCCGCTGGCGTTTATGACGTTGTTTTCTGCGTTATGCAAGCTTGAGATTACTCCATATATTGTACAATTGTACAGCGTATTGTTGAAGGTATTTTCTCCGAAGGTAAGGTTGTAAATGCTTGAACCTCTGCAAACAATCGTGTTGTTTGTACTCCTCTGTGCTATGATTAATGAATATTGCGAATTGTTCAAGAAAAGTATGTGATTGCTACCTGAAAATAGAATATGCTCTGGCAAGATCGAAAGTACCAAGAGTGTAAGCAGCATTGAATCTTTATCTATATATCAAGAAAAACTATAAAAACAAATCTAATCTCATTACCACATTGCTGCAAGCTTTGCAAAAATAGGGTAGATCTCTTCATGTCTATATTCTTCTTCGACAAAGCCTGACCAGCTATCTACGCTTAGTATATCTGAGATTGTAAAAAGTGCGGCGGCCTTGACTTTCCTCTTTTTTGCTACAGCAAAAAGCGCTGCAGCCTCCATCTCTACTGTAGATATGTGCGCCTTTGAGTAGCGCTTAACCTCTTGAATGGTCTCAGCATAAGGCGCATCTATAGTCCATGTAGCTCCTTTTGCAAAGTTTAGATCATTCTTCTTCAGAACCTGCTCTATTCTCTTCGTAAGATCTCTGCTTGATCCAACATATTTTCCGTTTGGCAAATAATGGTGCGAAACTCCTTCATCGCGCAAAGCTTTTGTGCAAACGACTATGCTCCCTATTTTTAACTCGCTTCTGAGAGAGCCGGCTGTACCCATTATAAGCAACTCTTTTACCCCTATTGCTATCAGCTCCTCTGCAACCACTGCCGTAAGTGGCGCCCCTATAGAAAGGTGTACTAAAAGCCTATTGCCATCAAATTCATATATTCCGTTAGGATTTATTTCCTTTTCTATACTAGAATGCTTTAATGTATAAACTTCGCCGAACTTTTTAAAGAGTTCTTTAGAATAAATCAGCACTGCTTTTTTGTAAGTGAATGCACCTTTCAAATTTTTAAGCAAATCTTCGGCCCTGAATAGGGGCTTAAACCTGTGCTTTCCAGGCGTTTTAGGAAAATTTATCTTCTCCATAAGTAGATAAGTATTTCTCCACTTTATAATACTTTTCTTTAAACAGAAATATTTAGTCTTTTTGGCAAACATGTATCATGGTCTCTTTGAAAGAGCTCCCAGATACAAACAAGCTAAGAAAAGTTGGATGTAACTACTATTCCTATAGAACGTATAAAGGAAAAGACTATTCTTCCTTAAGG
>ERZ1669247.406-NODE-406-length-14851-cov-3.448229_pt1 | contig 14851 bp, 13 predicted proteins | sample MGYA00579297_ERZ1669247 | MGnify/ENA primary metagenome ERZ1669247 (study PRJEB41166, sample SAMN08046056) | hot springs metagenome | biome: hot spring; feature: acid hot spring; material: thermophilic sediment; isolation source: thermophilic sediment from acid...
GCCCGCCAAAGGCTGATCCAGATCGGCCTGCAGCGGGGGCGGTGCCGCCAGCGGCAGAGCCTGAGCCGTCGTCCCCGAGCTTTCCGCCAGACGTCCGCGCAGCGACAGGTCCGCTTGCCAGGTGGCGGCGTCCCACAGCAGTTCCTCGGGGCTGAGGAGCGGGTGCGCTGGATCGTGCCGGTGTTCCTCGTACCGCTCGTGCCAGTCGGCGCGGACCTGTGCCTCTGCCTCGGTCAGACCTGGGGGCGTGAGGACCAGGGTGTCGCGGGGGAGGAAATCCCAAAGTTTGCCGGGTGCTTCAAAGAACAGCGGGAGATAGTGTTCGGCGCCCGCAGGGACCGTACCTTGGCTGGCACGCCGATAGATTTCGGCCCGCTGCGGATCGCCGCTGAAACGGGCCCGAAACCGGGCACGGAAGGCTTGGAGAGCGTCCGCGTCCACCGGCACCTCGCGCGCCGGCAAGGTCGTGACTTGGTCCACCGGCTCAAGGCTGCGCTGACTCTCGGGGTCGAAGGAGCGGATGCTTTCCACTTCCTGGTCGAAGAGTTCGATGCGGTAGGGTACGGCGCTGCCACTGGGGAACAGATCGATGATGCCCCCCCGCCAGGCCAGCTCGCCCGGCTCCGACACCTCCGCCACGGCGCGATAGCCGGCATCCACCAGACGCTGGCGAAAACGCGCGGGCTCGAGGTGATCGCCTCGGCGCAGGACGAGGGCATGCTGATCCAAGAAGCTGGCCGGCGGCAGTTTTTGCAGGGCGGCGGCCACCGAGGTCACGCACAGACCGCGCCAACGGGGCAAGGCCGCCAGGGTCGCCAGCCGCGTGGCGGTGGCCTCTGCCGGCGGACTGAGCCGATCGTAAGGGAGGATGTCGCGATCGGGAAAGACCAGTGCCTCGCCCCATTCCGGAGCAAAGAAACGCCATTCCCGCACCCAGACATCCAGCTCTCGGGCGCTGCTGACGATGGCCAATATCGGCCGCTGCCAGTGCTCCATGGCCTGGGCGGCGAGCCACGGTCCCGCCGCGCCCAGCCATGGACTGAAATGCTGGACGCTCCCCGGACCGGGCGCGGCGCCCAAGGATAACTCTGCTCCCAAGCCGATGCTTCCCCACGTTGAAGGGGGTCAGTCTATAAGGGGACCGCGAAAACTGCAAAATGCCGGGCGTCGAGTTATCATCGGGATTCGTGGCGCAGCCAAAGCGAGGACGGGGAAAGCGGATGGACAAGATCTGGACGGTCATCCCGGCGGGGGGACGCGGGCAGCGCTTTGGTTCGGCCCAAGCCAAGCAGTATCAGAGCCTGTTGGGGCGTCCGGTGTTGGCGCACGCCATCGCCTCTTTCCTGGGCGAGGAGCGCATTGCCGGGGTGCAGCTGGTGCTGCCGGGCGAGGATCTCGGCGCCGTAGCCGACAGGCTCCTGCCTCCCGTGGTGGGTGGCGCGGAGCGAGCCGACTCCGTTCGCCTCGGCCTGGAGGCGCTGCTGGCCCAGGGTGCTCTCGGTCAGGACTGGGTCCTGGTGCACGACGCCGCCCGCCCCTGCCTGCGCAGCCAAGACCTGCACGCCCTCCTCGATGCCCTCCCAGAGAGTCCCCAGGGTGCCCTGCTGGCCGTCCCGGTGGCCGATACTCTCAAGCGGGAAGAGGCCGGTCATAGCCTCGGAACCGTCGATCGCCACCACCTCTGGCGCGCCCTCACACCCCAGGCTTTTCCGCTGGGATCCTTGCTCTCGGCCCTGACCCACGCCAAAAAGCAGGCCCTGCCCATCACCGATGAGGCCTCCGCCATGGAGCAGGAGGGCTGGCGGCCGCGCCTCATTCGGGGGCACAGCGACAACCTCAAGATCACCTACCCCGACGATCTCGAGCTGGCGGCCGCCATCCTCGCCGCTCGTGAGATGGGAGGTGCCGCGTGAGCGAGCTGCGTATCGGACACGGCTTCGACGTCCACGCCCTGGTGGCGGATCGACCGCTCATTCTCGGCGGTGTCCGAATCCCCTTCGACCTGGGCCTTGCCGGCCACTCCGACGCCGACGTTCTCATCCACGCCATCTGCGACGCGCTCCTGGGTGCGGCCGCCCTTGGCGATATCGGCCGCCATTTTCCCGACACGGACCCGCGTTTTGCCGGCGTCGACTCGCGCATCCTGCTGCGCCACTGCCGCGAGCTTCTGGCGCAGCGAGGCTGGCAACCCGTCAACGTCGATGCGACGGTGGTCTGTCAACGCCCGCGCCTGGCTGGGCACATTCCCGCCATGCGGCAGAATCTTTGCGCGGACCTGCAGCTCGATGAGGATCGGCTCAACATCAAGGCCACCACCACGGAGCATCTGGGCTACACGGGTCGAGGCGAGGGTATTGCCACGCACGCAGTCTGCCTGCTGTCCCATGTCTAGCGGCCCGGAACGTCTGTATCCCGCTCGGGACGCAACTCTCGGCGGGCTGCTCCAGCGGGGGCCGGACACCTTCTTTGTCGAAGAGATCCTGCCGTTTCGCCCCAGCGGGGTCGGCGAGCACGTATTCCTGCAGATCGAGAAAGCGGGTCTCAACACCGAGGAGGTGGTGCGCCGCATTGCCCGCCACGCCAAAGTCCAGCCCCGCGACATCGGCTATGCCGGTCTCAAGGATCGCCACGCACGCACCCGCCAGTTCTTTACCGTGTCTCTGCCCGGCAAGACAGAGCCGGACTGGTCGGCGCTGGAAGACCGGGAGCTGCGCATCCTCCAATGCAGCCGACACGACCGCAAGCTGCGCCGGGGGGTACACCTGGGCAATCGCTTTCGCCTGTCCCTGATGGTGCAGCACGGCAGTCGCGAGGACTGGGAAGCGGCTCTGTCTCAGCTGGGACAGCGGGGTTTCCCCAATTATTTTGGGGCGCAACGCTTCGGCCACGGTAACCTGGCGGCTGCCGCCCGGCTCCTGGCGGGTACCGGCCGGCGACCGCAGCGTGGGCAGGTGGGTCTGCTTTGGTCCACGGCGCGATCGGCCCTGTTCAATGCCGTCCTCGCCGAGCGTGTGCGGGATGGCAGCTGGCAGCACCTGTTGCCCGGCGAGCGCGTGCAGCTGGAAGGTTCGCACAGCCACTTCGTGGCGAGCCCGGAGGGTGCGGACTGGCCATCCCTGGAGGCGCGCCTGTGCGCCTGGGATCTGCATCCCAGCGGTCCTCTGGCCGGGGCAGGTACCGATGGGCCCGTAGGAGACGCGGCGCGTACGGAGCGAGCCGCATTGGCGGCCTGGGTGGGGCCGCCGGAGTTTGCCGAGAACGGTCTGGTCTGGGCCGATCGTCTTGCCGGACAAGGACTGCGCGCCGCGCGTCGGGCGCTGCGTTGCCGTACGCAGGACAGCTCCTGGCAGTGGCGTGATGCAACCAAGCTGGAGATCGAGTTTTTCTTGCCCGCCGGGAGTTTTGCCACGGTGTGTCTGGAGGCTCTAGGCGTGCAGACACAGGGCTGAGTGATGCGGGCATGTGCTTTGATTTTGCAGAACGCTTTACGATAAACTACAGGCTGTTGTCCAGCTAATTACAGGAAGGGAGTCATGAACAATCACGTGACCATTGGGCGTCTGGCGCGCGAGGCAGGACTGGCGGCGGAAACCCTGCGCTACTACGAGCGCATCGGCCTCATCCGGCCGGTGCAGCGCACACAATCCAACTACCGACTCTACGACAGCGAGGCGGAGTCGCGTCTGCGGTTCATCCGTCGTGCACAGAATCTCGGTTTTTCCCTCACCGAGATCAAGGAGCTGCTGGATCTCAGCCATCAGCCCGAGAGCGACATGGCGACGGTCAAGGCCCTGGCGGAGCGCAAGATCGGCGACATCGATCGCAAGATCGCCGACCTGCAGCGTATGCGCGATGCCTTGGCGCACCAGGCCGAACGCTGTCCTGGTCACGGACCCGTGGAACATTGTCCCATTCTTGCCGCCCTGGCCGAGGCGGATGGGGAGATGCCCAGCCGGAGCAAGTGGGAACCGGCGGATTCGCTGCAAGTGCGCTGAAGGCGCCAGCGGGCTGCGTTCGCCGATCCATCCGTCAGAGCTATTTCCCGCCCTGGGCAGATGGGCACGCTGCGGTCGTAGATCTGGCACCTGCGGGCAGTCAGCGCTTTCGGGTGCCGCGTCCCAGCAGCACGCGCAGGGCGCCGCTGCCGCCTTCGGCTGGGTGCGCCTGAGTGAAAGCCAGAACCTCCTGACGGCGCATCAGCCACAAGCCTACCAGGCGCTTCAGGACGGGCATCTGCCCGGGAGAGCCCAGGCCCTTACCGTGGATGATGCGCACACAGGTCAGGCGTTGGCGACGCGCATCCTGCAGAAACTGGGCCACGGCCAGCCGCGCTTCTTCCGCTATCAGACCGTGTAGGTCGAGATCGCTCTGGGTCCGAATCCGTCCCCGACGCAGATCGCGCAGCAGCCCTTGGGGCAGCCCCGGTCGCAGGAACACCCACTCATCGCCATTGAGCCAGGCCATGTCTTCCGGGGAGGGCTTGTCCAGGGCCGCGATGACCGCCAGTTCGTCGGCCTCTCGCTGGCGAGCCTCCGGCGGCGGCGGGGCCGGTCTTGGCGGTGGTTCTGGAGCGGAGAAGGGACGTACCTTGCCGAGGCTTCCTCGGAACAGCGCGCACTCATCCGGCGTCGGCCCTTCGCCCGGGACGACCGTGTCTGCAGATCGGGCCTTGGGCCTGCGTCTGCCACTCACGGCCCATCACTCGCTGGGATTTTCCAGCCAGCGCTCCGCATCGAGGGCGGCCATGCAGCCGCTGCCGGCACTGGTGACCGCCTGGCGGTAGACGTGATCCTGCACGTCGCCGGCGGCGAAAACGCCCGATACACTGGTCATGGTGGCCAGCCCATCGCGACCCCCCCGGGTGATGAGGTAACCACTATCGTCCATGTCCAGCTGACCCCGAAAGATATCGGTATTGGGCCGATGGCCGATGGCGATGAATACCCCCATGAGCTCGAGCTCGCGGGTCGCCTCGCCGTCGCGCTCGCGTATGCGCAGGCCCGTTACTCCATTGCCGTCGCCGAGGATCTCATCCACCACGTGGTTCCACACGACGGTGACATTCTCCTTGGCGAGCAGTTTGTCCTGCAGGATCTTTTCGGCGCGGAACTTGTCGCGCCGATGGATCACCGTGACGTGGCGGGCAATGTTGCTGAGATAAAGGGCCTCTTCGACCGCCGTGTTGCCACCGCCTACCACCGCGACGTCCTGATTACGATAGAAAAAACCGTCGCAGGTGGCGCAGGCCGATACGCCCTTGCCGCGATAGCGGTCTTCGCTGGGGAGTCCCAGGTACTTGGCGGAAGCGCCGGTGGCGACGATGAGGGCATCGGTGCGGTAGCAGTGTTGATCGCCGCTGAGACGAAAGGGACGCTGGCTGAGATCCACCTGGTGGATGTGATCGAACAGGATCTCCGTATCGAAGCGGCGCGCCTGCTTTTCCAGTTCGGCCATGAGTTCCGGTCCGAGAATCCCTTCCGCCGCCCCCGGCCAGTTGTCCACATCCGTCGTGGTCATCAGCTGGCCGCCGGGCTCCATGCCCTGTACCAGCACCGGCCGCAGGTTGGCGCGCGCAGCGTAGATGGCCGCCGTATAGCCTGCGGGCCCCGAACCGAGGATCAAGAGCCGGGATGCCTTTTCATCGATGACTGCCTGCTTCTCGCTCATCTGTTCTCTGCTCGCCTCGAAATCCGTGAAGGCTTGAGCATAGCATCGAGCGGCGGGAGTGTCAGTCGAACCGGGTTCTGGTACCCGCCGCGCCGCCCACTTTACCTGCCGCTGCTGCGGCGCCGACCCAAGCACTCGGCAACTCTTGCGGCCACATCCCCAGCGGACTTGCAAAGCCTCGAGCCAAGGCTTGACAGCCTAGACAAGCTCCTTTAGCGTCCGAGCGATGCCCAGTGTCAGCTCCGACGCCGCCCGGTCCAAAACGCGCAAGGGTGCTCCGGCACCGCGGGGGGGCTTTGTGCGACTCTCGGCCTTGCGCAGAGCCGAATTGTGGCTCTTGGTCCTCGGTCTTCTGGGTGCTTTCACGGCCATGTCCGTCTACAGCTTCCACCCCCTGGACCCCAACTGGTTCAACAGCGGGCGGGGGGACGGGGTGCGCAACCTCGGGGGTACGGCGGGGGCCAATCTCGCCGATGTCCTGATCCAGCTGCTCGGCGTGGCCGCCTGGATCGTGCCCGGACTGGTTCTGTATTGGACATGGGGTCTGGCCCGTCAAGTTTTTTGGCAGCGGCGTTTTCCCTGGTGGCGACCGGTCGCCATGCTGCCCCTGCTGGCGACGGTATCCACCATGGCAGCGCAATTCTGGCCGGCCGCTTCCTGGCCTTTTCCCAGCCAGAGTGCCGGTGGTCTCCTGGGTGGGGCGCTGCTCTCGGTGCTCCTGCCCAGTATCGGCGTCGGCGGTCTGCTCCTCGTGGAGCTGGTGGTGCTCGCCCTGGCACTGGCCCTGGTGTTCGCCGTGTCTCCCCGCCGCGTGCACCATGCCCTGAGTGGCTGGACGGTGCCGAGCCTGCCGCGTCCCCGCTTGCGTCTGCGTCTGCCATCCTGGTCCTTGCGTGTACCGGCGTGGCGACGCTCGCAACGCCGTGCCGATGCCACCTCGGCGCCCGTGCACGAGCCCGCGCCCGCTGGAGTCGAGCCGCCTCTCCCAGCAGCACCCGCGTCCGCCACCCTGGGCGCACCGTCAATCCCAGCCGCGGCGGCAGCGCGGCGGACATCGCCGCGTCCGGCAGGGTCCCGTCCCGGCAGTGTCGTGGAGCGACAGCTTCCCCTGAGCATGACGGCACTGGATGAGCGGGGCCTGCCGGTCCTCGCCTTGCTCGACCCTGCCGATCCTCTCGACACCGGCGCCACAGGTAAGCCGGAGGAACTGGCGGCGCGCTCCCGGCTGCTGGAAGAGAAGATGGCGGACTTTGGCGTGCAGGCCAGTGTGGTCGCCGCTCACCCAGGGCCGGTCATCACCCGCTTCGAGATCGAACCCGCCGCGGGCGTCAAGGTCAGCCAGGTGGCGGGTCTCAGCAAGGACCTGGCCCGGGTCTTGGCGGCCCGGGTACGCGTGGTGGAGGCCATACCCGGCAAGGCGACCATGGGTATCGAGGTCCCCAACCCCAAGCGGCGTATCGTCCGCCTGACGGAGATCCTTTCCAGTCCGGCCTTCACCCAGAGCAAAAGCCTCTTGACCCTCGCCCTTGGTCAGGACATTGGCGGACAGCCGGTGGCTGCGGATCTGGCGCGCATGCCCCACCTGCTGGTGGCGGGTACGACGGGTGCCGGCAAATCCGTGGGCGTCAATGCCATGATACTGAGCCTCCTCTTCAAGGCGACTCCCGCCGAGGTGCGTCTGATCCTGGTGGACCCCAAGATGCTGGAGCTCTCGGTCTACGAGGGCATTCCCCACCTGCTGGCGCCCGTGGTGACGGACATGAAAGAGGCGGCCAACGCCTTGCGCTGGTGCGTGGCAGAGATGGAGCGACGCTACAAGCTCATGGCCCACATCGGGGTGCGCAACCTCGGCGGCTACAATCAAAAGCTCCGTGAGGCCGAGAGTCGCGGCGAGCAGCTCTCGGGACCCGACCGCGACAGCGATGGCGAGGCCCTGCCGCTTGCGCCGCTCCCGGCCATCGTCGTGGTCATCGATGAATTCGCAGACCTGATGATGGTGGTGGGCAAGCAGGTCGAAACCCTCATCACCCGCCTGGCCCAGAAGGCCCGAGCCGCCGGTCTGCACCTCATCATGGCCACCCAGCGGCCCTCGGTGGATGTGATCACTGGCCTGATCAAGGCCAATATCCCGACGCGTATCGCCTTTCAGGTATCGTCGCGGATCGACTCGCGCACCATCCTTGATCAGATGGGGGCCGAGACCCTGCTGGGGCAGGGCGACATGCTCTACCTGCCGCCCGGGACCGGTTATCCCCAACGGGTGCACGGCGCCTACGTCAGCGACGAGGAGGTGCACCGTGTGGTCGAGGCCCTGCGCAGCCTGGGCACGCCCGACTACGATCCGGACATCTTGGCCGGGCAAGGTGAGGATGGCGAGGGCGGGAGCATGGACGACGAGGATGCCGAGACCGATCCTCTCTACGACCAGGCCGTCGCCATCGTCACCCGCAGCCGCAAGGCCAGCATCTCCTACGTGCAGCGCCAGCTCAAAGTAGGATACAATCGCGCGGCCCGCATGGTGGAAGCCATGGAGCGGGCCGGTGTTGTCGGGCCACTGCAGAGTAACGGGAGCAGAGAAATCTATGGCGGACCCCCACCAGGTCGAGATGAAGACTGATCGCGAGCCCCGGATGACTGGGCTTCTTTGGCGCTGGTTCACGGCTTTCTGTGTCAGCCTGCTCCTCGTTGGCGGCGCCCAGGCGGCCAGCGCTGTGCAGGATCTGCATCGTTTCTTTCAGGATACCCACACCGTCACCGCCGATTTCAGTCAGGAGATCGCCAACGCCCAGGGCGAGATCATCAAGCGCGCCAGCGGGCGGCTGTGGATCTCCCGGCCCGGCAAGTTTCGCTGGGACTATGCCGGGGCCGATGGTCAGGTAATCGTCTCCAACGGCGAGCGGGTCTGGCTCTACGAACCGGCACTGCAACAGGTGACGGTGCAGCCTTTGAGCAAGAGCCTTGGCTCGACGCCCGCTGCCCTCATCGCCGGACGCGACACCCTGGATCGGGACTTCAAGGTCCAGACCCTCCCGGCCAAGGACGGCTTGCAGTGGGTGCTGCTCGAACCCAAGGACGGTCAGACACAGGGTTTCACTGCCCTGCGTCTGGGTTTCGATGGCCGCGGACAGCTGCGCGAGATGCGCATGGAAGACGCCTTCTCCCAGAAGACCCTGCTACGTTTCACCAAGGTGCGCATCAATCGGCCCATAGCTGCGCACACCTTCCAGTTCGTCCCGCCCAAGGGTGTGGATGTGCTCAGTAATCCGTGATCCCGGAGGACGATCCATGCGACGCTCTACTGCCCCCTTCCTTTTGGCCATACTGGCGCTGAGCGGCAGTGCGCCCGCCTGGGCTGCCGGATTTGCCACACCCACGAGCGTGACGGCTCTCTCCGAGGGCGGGGCCACCGTGGCCGATGGCCAACCCGTGAGCAGCCTGGGCGACAATCCTGCCGCCATGGTGTTTTTCCCGGGCAACCGCGCTGCTCTGGAGGTGCTGGCGCAGCGGCCCAGCTACAAGTATGCGGGGCCCGGCGGCAGCATCGGCGCGCAGACCCAGACCAGCATCCTCCCCAACCTCTTCTACAGCCACCGGTTTTCGGCGCTGCCCCTGTCTGCGGGTGTGGCCATCACCTCTCCCTACAGCATCCGTGACACCTGGGCGCCGGGTGCTCTGGGTAGCAACAGTCCCTACCTCAAGAATAGCCTGCGGGTGCTCGATATCAGTCCCAGCGTCGCCTATCTGTTGCTGCCGGATCTGAGTGTTGGCGTCGGTCTGGATTATTACCAGACCCTGGGCGGACACTTCGGTCCGGTTTCTGCCAATGGTGGTGGCGTGGGTGGCAACTTCTCGCTTTTTTACACCACCGAAACCCTGAATGCGGCCCTGAGTTACCGCTCCCCCGTGAGTATCAGCGCCGGCGGTGGTCACCTGGACCTGCCGGGTCGCGTACAGGCCGGGCTGCGCTATCGTTGGACCAAGGCTTTCGCTACTGAGCTGGATGTGGACTGGACCGATTGGAGTAATGCCCAGCTTCCCTATTACGGCAGCCTGCACTGGAAATCCAGTCTCGCCTATCGTCTCGGCCTGAGCTATCACTTAAACCAGGATCTTGCCCTGCGCGCCGGTATAGCCCATGAGGGCAATCCCAGCCGTAGTGACGCCGTCGGCGTAGCCATCCCCGCCACCAGCAGTAATCTGGCCGGCTTCGGTCTCGGCATCGGTCTCGGTCCCTGGCACTATGACATCGCGGCCGCCTATGCCTTTTCCGGGAGCACCGGGCTTTCGGCTTACACCCTGCCCGGCAGCGGCGGTTTCAGCGTGGCTCCCGGCAGTTACAAAGCCAGCGCCTTTACCTTCGGAGCTGGCATCTCCCGCAGCTTTTGAGGTCTTTGCCACGGCCTGGCCGAGCGTTCCGAGTTGACCGACACCGATCTGCGACCCCTGGCAGGGCGCATGCGTCCCCGCTCCCTCGCCGAGTTCGTCGGCCAGAGACGGCTGCTGGGGCCCCGCGGCCCCATCGCCGCCATGCTGCGTCGACACACTCTGCATTCTCTCGTTTTCTGGGGCCCGCCCGGCGTCGGCAAGACCACGCTGGCGCACCTCCTCGCGGCCGAGCAGGGTGCGCGGGTACTCACCCTGTCCGCGGTGGACAGCGGCGTTCGCGAACTGCGCGCGGCTGCGGCCGAGGGTGCGGAGCGACGCCTGCGGGGCGAGGCCACGGTACTCTTTGTCGATGAGATCCATCGCTTCAACAAGACCCAGCAGGATGCCTTGCTTCCGCACCTCGAGGAGGGCAATCTCACCCTCATCGGAGCGACCACGGAGAATCCCAGTTTCGCTCTGGTGGGTGCGCTTCTGTCCAGAGTCCGCATCTATGTGCTGGAACCGTTGGATCAAAAAGATCTGGCGGAGATTCTGGAGCGCAGCCTGCAGGACCGCGAACGGGGTCTGGGCGGGTTGTCTGTGGAGCTGCCGGAATCTGCCCGCAGCGAGCTGCTGCTGCAGGCCGACGGCGACGCCCGGCGTCTGCTCAATATCCTGGATCTGGCGGTGCAGTTGGCGCCCGAGAGCGATGGCCGTCTAAAGCTCGATACCCAGGTGCTGGCTCAGGCGGCGGGTCAGAGCTGGCGTCATTTCGACCGTGGCGGCGAGCATTTCTACGATGAAATATCGGCCCTGCATAAATCGCTGCGCGGTTCCGATGTGGATGCGAGCCTCTACTGGCTGGCGCGCATGCTCGATGGCGGAGCCGACCCTCTCTATCTGGCGCGGCGTCTGATCCGAGTGGCGGTGGAGGATGTGGGCCTGGCCGATCCGCGCGCTCTGGAGGTGGCTCTGGCCGCCCGCGAGGCCTTCCAGGCCTTGGGCAGTCCGGAAGGGGAATTGGCCTTGGCGCAGGCGGCCGTTTATCTGGCCAGTTGCCCCAAGAGCAATCGTCTGTACAGCGCCTGGAAAAAGGTGCGCGAGACGATCCGACAGCAGCCCAGCCACCCCGTACCCCGGCATCTGCGCAACGCGCCCACCAAGCTGCACAAAGATCTGGATTACGGGCGCGATTACCAATACGATCACGATTTTCCCGACGCCATCGCGCCGGCGCAGAGCTATCTTCCCCAAGCGCTTGCGGCTGCCAAGGAGCCCTGGTACGAGGCCTCCGAGCGCGGCTTCGAGCAGCGCATGGGAGAACGCCTGCGGTGGATCGCCGCACATCGCACAGCCCCAGGAGACTGACCGCCATGCTCGACCCCGTCCTTCTGCGAACCCAGCCCGAGATGGTCGCTTCCGGGCTTGCCCGGCGCGGTTTCGTCCTGGATCTCGCGGCACTCCAGAGCCTGGACGAGCGGCGCAAGGCCCTGCAGGTAGAGCTGGAAAATCTGCGCAACGAGCGCAATCGCCTGTCCAAGGCCATCGGGGTGGCCAAGCGCCAGGGTGAGGACGCCCTCGCGCTGCAGGAACAGGCTACGGCCGTTTCCGCCCGCATTGCCGCCGTCGAGGAGGACCAGCGGCAGGCTCTGGGTGCCTGGGACGCCTTTGTTCAGACTCTGCCCAATCTGCCCGATGCCGAGGTGCCCGAGGGCCGCGATGAAAGCGATAACCGCGAGTTGCGCCGTTGGGCCGAGCCGCGGCAGTTTCCCTTTCCCGTCCGCGACCACGTCGATCTGGCGGAGCAGCTGGGAATAGCCGATTTTGCCGCCGGCGCCAAGCTCGCTGGCAGCCGCTTCGTGGTGCTCCGGGGTTGGGGAGCCCGCCTGGAGCGTGCCCTCATCCAGTTTATGCTGGACATCCAGACCCAGGAGCATGGCTATCTGGAGATTGCCCCGCCCTACCTCGCCAACGCCGCCTCCCTGTTTGGTACCGGTCAGTTGCCCAAATTCGAGGAAGACCTTTTCGCCCTGCGTGACGACCCCTACTATCTCATCCCCACGGCCGAGGTCCCCCTCACCAATCTGCTGCGGGAGAGTATCGTCGAGGAGCTGCCGCAGCGATTCTGCGCCTATACCCCCTGCTTCCGCCGCGAAGCGGGGGCTGCCGGGCGCGATACCCGTGGCATGATCCGCCAGCATCAGTTCGACAAGGTGGAGATCGTCCAGATCGTGCGGCCGGAAGCCTCTGCCGCCGCCCACGAGGAGCTCACCACCCACGCCGAAACGGTCCTGCAGCGCCTGGAGCTACCCTACCGGGTGATGGCGCTCTGCGCCGGTGATCTGGGTTTCAGCGCCGCTAAAACCTACGATCTGGAGGTCTGGCTGCCAAGCCAGGGTGTCTACCGAGAAATCAGCTCCTGCAGCAATTTCGGCAGTTTTCAGGCGCGCCGATTGCAGCTGCGCTATCGCAAGGACGATGGCCGACCCGAGCTCGCCCATACCCTCAACGGTTCCGGGCTTGCCGTAGGACGTACCCTCGTCGCGCTTTTGGAAAATCATCAGCAGGCCGACGGCAGTATCTACATTCCTGCGGCCTTGCGCCCCTACCTGGGCGGAGTGGATGGCATCCATGCCCGATGATCTGCCCTACCGTCCCATCAGCTGTGCGCTGCACAGTGCTCTGGAGCTTGCCGCCATGCACCGTCGGCGGATTCGGTTACGATTGCACGACGGCCGCCGGATGGAAGGCGTCATCGTCGATGTGTGGACGGAAAATGGGCGAGAGTACCTAAGACTACGGAGAGACGGAGGAGACGAGCAGGTGGATCTGGCATTATTGGAGTCGGTGGAATGAGGCCCATGCAGAAGCGGCGTTGGTGGTATCTGACAGTAGCGGTCGTGGCCGCTGGTCTTACAGGGTCAGCCTCGGCCTCAGAGTTTCCCTTGCCGCCACCCGGCTCCAACATGGTCGGCAAGCTGCGCGTGGTGACCGCCCGCCAGCAGGATACCTTGCTGGACATCGCCCGCCATTACGACATCGGCTATAACGAGATCCGCGCTGCCAATCCCAGTGTCGATCCCTGGCTACCTGGCGCCGGTACGCGGGTCTTGATCCCCAGCGAATACATCCTCCCGCCCAAACCCTGGGTCGGCATCGTCATCGATATTCCCGCGCGGCGGCTGTACTACTTCCCGCCGGAGCAGAAGGTCGTCTACACCTATCCCGTCGGTATCTTCCGGCCCAAGTGGCCCGATCCTTTGGGCAGCACCCGCATCATCGCCAAGGTCAAGGATCCCAGCTGGACGGTGCCCAAGAACATCCAGGAAGAGCACGCCAAGGCGGGTGAACCCATCCCGGCCTATTTCCCGCCGGGGCCAGACAACCCCATGGGCGAGCTGGCGCTGGAGACGGGTTGGTCGCAGATCTACATCCACGGCACCAACAAACCGTGGGGTGTTGGGATGCGCGTCAGCCACGGCTGCTTCCACGTTTACCCGGAGAACGAGGTGCAGCTTTTCAAGATGGTCAAAGTCGGCACCCCCGTGCGCAGCATCGACGCTCCCTACCTCGTCGGCAGCGACGGCGACGGCCACCTATATCTCCAGTCCTTTCAGCCTCTGCCGGAATACCGCGATCCCAATTCCCCGCAGCAGCGGGCGGTAGATGCCATCACCCGCTACCTTGCCAGTGCCGATGCCAAGCCCATGGTGAACTGGCAGCGCGTGATCGATCTGGTGCATCGTCCCAATACCGTACCCACGCCCATCGATATTGGCGCGCCCGGTCTCGAGCAGATCGTCGACCAGCTTCCAGCAGAGCCGTACCGTTACCCTCCCTACGGTGCCGACGCCAACCAAGCCACACCGCCGGGAGCCAACCCGCCGCAGCCCTGAAAAGACGTATGGCCATGCCCGCCGCGAAGCCCCGCCCCTTGGCCGGGTAAGGGCTCTGCCCCCGCGCGCGGCGCGTACCCCGGCTACTTCAGTGCAACAGGGTGGCGAGAACGGCGGCACCGTTCCAGCTGGCGTGCAGGAAAATCCCCGGCCACAACGACCGGTACTTCAGGCGCAGCCACAGCAGCGCCAGAGCAAGAGCGGCGATGGGTATCAAAGCCTCAGGATAATGGAAATTGTCCACCTTGGAGGGCAGATGGACGAGTACGAAGAGCAGGCTGACGATGCCACCGGCAAGCCACGGGGACAGGCGCTGGCGCAAGCCCGCAAGACCGGCTCCGCGAAAGACGATTTCCTCTACCACCGGCGCCAGGATCACGGAGAGAAAGATCATCAGATAGCGGGGCCAGCCGATCATGTGGAAGGCATCGAATACTCCCAAGGTCTGCGGGCTCAAATGGGTTGGCGGAGGAAAAATCTGCACCAGCAGGGCACTCAGGCCAAAAAGCAACAGGGCCAGCATCAGCGCTACCGGGTAGGCGCGGACCGTGGAGGCAGGACACCAGCCGATGCCCTGGGGGCTGCGCCACTGCTCGCGGCTCAGATACCAGCGCAAGAACCCCAGTAATGCTGCCGCTGTAAGGATGTAGGCCAGCAATCCTGTCCACACCCGAAAGTCCAGACTGAGCTCGGCAATCCTTGCGTGGAGCAGCGCCACCGGCGGCTTGAGGTGCTGTACCCCGTAACGCGCACCCAATTCCAGCCCGATCCAAAACCCCCGCGCAAAAACGGCGAAGGCCGCCACCACCGGCTGCCCCAGGAAAAAAGCGATCATGAGCAGCAGGGCGGCAAGGGGCGTCCAGGGACGCTCGCGCGTGGGCGCCATGGTCGGCCCGACGTGGCGCGCAGGCCCCCGACCCAAA
>ERZ1669247.407-NODE-407-length-14840-cov-14.615218_pt1 | contig 14840 bp, 14 predicted proteins | sample MGYA00579297_ERZ1669247 | MGnify/ENA primary metagenome ERZ1669247 (study PRJEB41166, sample SAMN08046056) | hot springs metagenome | biome: hot spring; feature: acid hot spring; material: thermophilic sediment; isolation source: thermophilic sediment from acid...
CGTTTGTCCTCCAGTCCCTCTTCTTCTTTGGCCTGCTCTCAAGGTATTCTTTCCTTGAATGAAAGACAAAATGAATCGTTTTATTAAATATGTACAACGTTATGAATTATATATAAAAAAGCTAACAGTATTTGTTAAAACAAATTATGGCAAAAATTTTGTCCCACAGCCTTGTATATCATAATGTTTTAATATATATAAACTCAATAATAATACAAATGATTAGCAAAATAATAATCGGTTATGATGGTTCGGATCATGCAAAGGCCGCTGTAGAATTTTTAAAAACGCTTGAAGAATTTACAAAGGCCGAGCTTCACGTTGTAACTGTAATCGATTTTGCCCAGCTGTATTCTTACGGGGTTGATATTCCTCAGACTGTTTATGAAAGTATCAAAAAGCATAACGAGGATATGCTCAAAGATATAGTGGATCATATCAAAGAGGCTGGGGGTAAAGCCGTAGGTGTTATACTAGAAGGATCGCCAGCTGACGCAATACTGGATTATGCACAGAAGATTAATGCAGACATGATAGTAGTCGGATCACGCGGGTTGTCAACCTTCAGGGGTCTTTTATTGGGTTCAGTTTCTGCAAAGCTGGTAAGAGAAAGCAAAATACCGGTTCTAGTCGTAAAAAAGCAGCAGAAATAAGAAATGCATAACGCTGAAAGAAAAAGAAGGTATTTTTTGATTGTAGATGATATAGAGCTGGGCTATTGTGATCTAGATGAAGAATCATTAAACAGAATTATAAAAGCTGGGTATGGGCAGGTAGCTGATCAGAAACTTTTGCTGAACAAATATGAAGCCTTTTATATTCTTCAGGAAAATCAGCTGCAGATTTTTAATGAAAAAGGAGAGCCGTTAAACCCAGAAAAATACTATCAAAGGTACAGAGGAACTTTAAACCTAAACCTGGAAAAGCTTTTGGTTTACGGGGAACTTAGGCAAAAAGGATACCGGGTCAATGAGATTAAAACAAACATTTTTGATTTTATGGCAGATGTCGGTTCGTCAAGGTCGTACTATATCAAGATACTCCCGGAAGGCGGCAACTATAAAATAGAGGATTTAAACAATCTGGTAAAGATCTCTATAAAACATAAAAAGGAACCAATAATAGCTATTGTTGAAAGGAACGGAGAAGTAATATTTTATAAGCTCTTTCAGTTAAGTGAAGGTAATATTGAAGGAAATAATTAGCCTTATACGAGTGCCTAACTGTATTTTAAGCGGGTTTGGGGTTATAATCGGCGCAATTTTAGAAAACTATTACAATTTCCAGGTTTTGTTTTTGGGATTCCTTGTAGGCTTTTTTATAACGGCTTACTCTATGATAATAAATGATTATTACGATATAGAAATTGACAGAATCAACGCGCCTAACAGACCTCTTGTATCAGGCAAAATAAAGACAAAAACGGCATTGGCGCTGGCTGCCCTTTTACTGATTTCTGGCCTTACCATATCTGCGCTGTTAAACCCGTTATCGTTTGTGATAGCGGCTCTATTTGCTTTTATTTCTTACCTTTACAGCTGGAAGTTCAAAAGATCTGGTTTAACGGGAAACTTTCTTGTAGCGTCTTCAATGGCAATACCTTTCATTTTCGGGTCAATAATATCTATGAGGTTTGGCCCTATTCCCTTCATACTTGCCGGTATAGCTTTTTTTGCTGGCACAAGCAGAGAAATAATAAAAGGCATAAGTGATGTGGAAGGCGACATGAAAAAGGGCGTAAGGACATTGACCATAACTCGAGGTGCGAAAAGGGCTTCGACATACGCCTTTATTTTCATGATTGTTGCTGTAATCCTTTCTTTTTTTCCATTAATATATTTCAGGTTCTGGTACGTTTATCTGATATTGATACTTATTATTGACGTTTATATGATTAAATACACTTACGGGCTTATTAAGAATCCAGATGGCAATAAAGCTATATATGTAAAGAACAGAATATTACTGTTGATGTTTGGAGCTTTGCTCGTATTCCTCGTGAGCGGGGTCTTGGGTTATGCTTTCTGAAAAATACAGACCTAAATCTATTTTTTATATGATAGGAAACGAGGATGGCAGGAAGAGGATAATATTATGGTTAAAAAACTGGAAAAAAGGATCTAAACCGCTTCTCTTAGTAGGCCCTCCTGGAACAGGGAAAACAACTTCGATAAAGGCTCTTGGCAACGACTTTAACCTTTTCGTCTTGGAGCTGAACGCAAGCGATATAAGAACAAAGGAAAAATTAGATTCAACTCTCAGAAACGTTGAACCGGTTAACCTTTTTGGGCAAAGAGTTATAGTTTTTCTGGATGAGGTAGACGGGATGTATTCAAAAGGAGACACAGGCGGGATAAATTTTTTGCAGGAATGGATTCCGAACGCTAACGTCCCAGTAATAATGGCCGCTAACGAGATGAAAGATTCCATGAAAGAACTTGCTAAAATGTCAGATATCATAGAATGGAAAAAGGTGCCAAGCAGGGAAGTATTTCTCTGGCTTAAAAACATAGCAGAAAAAGAAAATCTTAAAGTTAATGAAGAACAGATAAAAAACATAATCTATGAATCGTCAGGTGATATAAGGTACGCAGTAAATCAGCTTCAGGCAGCTCAGGAAAGCATTGTTTTTAAAGACGTCAAATATTCTGCGGAGGATGCGATAAAGAACGCTATGTATGCTAAAAACTTTCTTGACGCATATCATTATATTTCTAACTGGCAGGACGATCCTGATACAAAACTGACAGCCGTGGCAGCAACCATATTTTATAATCAGCCTTTAGATCTGGACGTGAGGGTCAGATGGATTTCTGAAGCTGACCTGTTACTTGGGAGGATAAAGAAATTTCAGGAATGGAGGCTGCTCAGATACTTCAACATTTTTCTTACGGTTGCTGTTTACAACGCAAGAGGTAATTATAACCAGTACCTTATACCTTTCCCCGTGATTCAGGAAAATTATAAAAGGCCTGTTTATCATGGGCTGCTGGAAGCCCTTAAGGAAGATCTGCACTTTGACATAGGATTTATAGCATCAGACATTATTCCCCTATATGAATTTCTCGTCAAGATGAAAAGGATAAAGGACGAAAATGTTGAGAAGATTCTAGCAGGCAAGGGATCTTAAAGCTGGAAAGCTTTTAAACAGAAAAATAAATGATACGGTTATGAACTTTGGCCTACTGTACAGCTTCAAGCTTGCAATAAACAGCCATGCAAACGTCATGTTCAATAAAAAAGAACAGAATTTTTTCGTTGACAAAAAAATTAACGGGTGCGATTGTAAAAAAACAATCATAAACCTCAACTTATCCGGAAAGACTGTATTTCTGGACCTTGACGACACAGTATTGCATAATGATTTTGCAGAAGAGATATTTCCGGAATATTTTGATGGGACAGACGCTTTTAACATGAAGCTTAACGTTCTAAAGCAGCATTATCAAAGGCTTTCTGACTTTTCTCCTGAAGCTTTTGATTGGGAAGACATGTCTTTTAAAGCCTCTAAATCTGGAAGGCTCCCAGAGCTTTTCCTCCTGCAAGAAAAATACTATGTTTGGCCTTTTGTATATAAAATAAGAGGCGCAGATAGGCTTCTAAAAACTCTAAAAAGGTCAGGCTGTAAAATATACGCTTATACAAACGGTTATTCTAAATATCAGAAAAGATTGTTAGAAAAACTTGGTATGGAAAAATTTTTTGAAGGTATATTTTCACCAGACATCATGGGGGTCTCGAAAGTAGACTTTTTTAAAAATCTTAAGATTAAAACGGAAGAAGCCGTTGTAGTTGGTGATGATTATTTTTATGATGTCGAAGTACCTTCATCATACGGGGTTCTTACCATCTGGGTATACAGATACAAAAAGGGACCTGTGGGTGCTCCGTCTACCTTTCCTGATTACGCATTTTATGATTTAACTTCATTTTCAAACGCTCTGGAAAGTTAAATCGGAAAGATTAAATATAAAGCAAAGCGTAGTATGTAAAAATGTACAGCGGCAAATTTGATCTGTCTGATTTTATCTCAAAGCTTCCAAAGGCAGAGCTCCACCTTCACCTTGAAGGAACCCTTGAGCCGGAGATGATGCTCGAGAAGGCTAAGAAGAACGGGATAAAGCTTCCCTACAAAAGCATAGAAGACGCAAGGAACGCATACAGGTTTAAGGACCTCCAGTCATTCCTTGACCTTTATTATCTCGGCGTAAGCTCACTGGTCGATGAGCAGGACTTCTTTGATCTTGCTTACGCTTATTTTAAAAAGGCAGCTTCTCAGAACGTTAAGAGGGCTGAAGTATTCTTTGACCCTCAGGCTCACACCAGGAGAGGAGTTGATTTTGGGACAGTTATAAAGGGGATACACAGGGCAGCAGTAAAGGCTGAGGACGATTTCGGGATTTCAGCCGGAATAATAATGAGCTTTCTGAGGGACATGCCAGTAAGCTCAGCGGAAGAAACTTTAGAACAGGCGTTGCAGTACAAAAGCTGGATCATGGGCGTCGGCCTTGATTCAAAGGAGCTGGGCAACCCTCCGTCAAAGTTTGAGAACGTTTTCAAAAGAGCAAGGGATGAAGGGTTCATAGCTGTAGCTCACGCAGGAGAAGAGGCTCCAGCTGAGTACGTATGGGAAGCTATAAAATATTTAAAGGTAGCAAGGATAGACCACGGATACCACATGTTCGAAGACCAGTCGCTTGTCATCTACGTTGTTCATAACAGGATTCCGGTGACAATGTGCCCTCTTGCATCAGTGGCTGTAGAGTACTTTAAGGATATAAAGGATGTACCAGTAAAGAAAGCCCTCGATCTTGGAATTATAGTTTCAATCAACTCAGATGATCCAGCATACTTTGGTGGGTATATAAATGAAAATTACGCGGCTGTAGCAGAGGCTTTAAAACTTACTTTTTCTGAAATAAAACAGATTACAAAGAATTCTTTTCTATCTTCTTTTTGGAGCGACAAAGAAAAAGAAAAATATGTTACAAATGTAGACAAAATTTAAAAGGAATGTTAGGGGTTTGGAGGAAGCTGTAAATCTCAACAGCTTCAGCGATGAGATACACGGACTTCCCCCATAAGGATGACAGGCTTTATATATTCTTTTTACCATAACATATTTCAGTAGGGATGGGCATGCCCGAAGTTACGCCTGTGGAGACACCGACGGCGGGGCACCCGGCTGGTGCTGGCCGTGTGTCGTTGAATCAGGAAATAAGTTTCCATGCTGCTGACGAACCCAGGCTGGGGGATAGCGGCATGGGAAGCTCACGCGCTTTAGCGTGAGAGGATGTCAAACTTTTTATCGTGCTTTATACATTTATTGTTTTATGGAGAAATACATTGAGGATTTTTTAAAAGAACATGTGATGTGCCATATAGCTACAGCAGGGAAAAACTGTGTCCCGCACGTAGTTCCCGTATCATATATTTACTGTAACGAAAAAGTTTACATAAGCACAGATTATGAGACAAAAAAGTTAAGGAACTTAAAAGAAAATCCTAAAGCGGCCGTAGTTGTTGATGACATAAACCCAAACAGAGGCGTTCTGATCTGGGGTAAAGCATCGATTATAGAAAAAGGGGAGGAATACAGGAAAATATACAAGATTTTTTATGAAAAATTCGAATGGGTAAGGTTGAATCCATGGAAGGAAGGAGAAGCTCCTTTTATTAGGATAGAGCCATCAGGGTTTAGCAGCTGGGGTTTAAAATGATAGTAAACGCACTGGTATTTTAAAGATTTTTTAATGCCAGTATTTCTAAAAAACATTCTAGCTTAATAAACACGGTCAATTTTAAAAAGCAAGCTTGACAAGTTAAGCTTTAGATGATTTTATGACAAAGATTTATCAGATCGTGATGTTTGTAGATCGAAGCGCTTATCTTACCTTTGACGTTTGCAGCTGGAGATGTATTTATTGTGTAAGAAACGTAAGCAGATGGTGTTCTTCTTTAAAGGAAGATCAACAAAACAAATTAAAAAATATAAATCCTGAATATTTGACTGTTGAAAAAGCTGTCAGTATCTTAAAAGAAAACAGCGTACACACTGCATACTTGGGTGGAGGAGAACCGACTGAAGATGATGAAATAAAAACTTTGATGAAAGAACTAAAATACAACGGAATAAATTCATGGCTGATAACAAACGGGGAAATGCTGGATGATGAACTTTTTGAGCTCTCTTATGGAATAACCTTTAGCATAAAGGCCATTGATGAAAAACTGCATATCAGGCTTACTGGAAGGCAGAACAAGAAAGTTCTTGAAAACTTTCTAAGGTATGGCAAAGATCTAAAAGTAGTAGCAGAGACAGTTCTTTACCCCCATCTTATAGAATGCGACGAGATAAAGAAAATAGCTGAATTTATAGATTCTGTTAACCGTTTAACAAAATTAAGGATAGATCTGGCAATTCAATCTAAAGATTATAAAATTCTTGAAAGCTGTGTTGAAAAAGTTAAAAAATTACATCAAAACACCTATTATATAAAAGCAGATAAGGCTTATTCTACGCCAGAACTTCTATACCCCATAATCTAAGCTTTTGAGCTCAGTAAATTTGATTTAAACATATTGAACAAAACATCTTTTTAGTGGCATAAAAAGTCATAAAGCAAGTAACGTTTAAGATTAAATTCAATAAAATTTTAGTGATAGCGAACAAATTTCACTTTTTTTGGTCAGGTTTTTTGGAAAGTCCAACTTGAAAACCGGATAAGTTTATTATAGTTTTATTTAGGTTGTAAAAGATAACAAAAAGGCAAATTAAAATGCCAAAAAATTATTGTTTGTTAAAAATAAAAAGCTGATTAGCAATTTAAAAGTATACTGAGGTAACATTAAGCTATATTTTTATTTAAATCTTAAAAATTGCAAAACATTTGTATAATTCTTATAAATTTTTTAGCCATCTGTTTAGTAAAATTTAATAACGTGACTATTCTAAACACTGTTAGCTATGGCCAGTGATAGTAAAGAGAAAATAGATGTTGCCAGGCGTGATTTTATAAAAATAACAGGCAGCGCTGTAGTTGCCGCAGGTATTGTTTATGCGATTGGTGCCGCAGAGGGCAAGTTTTCCTTTAATCTTCTTTCGTTGCAGACAGATTATGAACAGCCTCTGCCGGGTTATTCTTACACTTATTCTCCAACTATGTGTGGTATATGTTCTTCTGTTTGTGATGCGCTGGTTTATATAGAACAGAAAGGAAGCTATGTTAGGGCTGTCGAAATAGACGGAAATCCAAACTCTTCACTAAATTTTGGTAAGCTTTGTGCAAGAGGAAGGAGCGGTACCATGATAACTTATAACAAGGACAGGATCAAAAAACCGCTTATAAGGACAGGCCCAAAGGGCACGTGGTCTTTTAAAGAAGCTACATGGGATGAAGCTATAAGTTATATAAAACAGAAGATGCAGGAACTAAACGTTCAGCCCTGGGAAATAGCGATGGGAGGTGGCGCTATACCGTGTGCCAATTACAGGCCAGAGCTCATTCCGTTTATGATGGCATCCCAGATACCCAATATGGCTGGCAGCCCGATGCAACCTTGTCTGTTTGGAGAACAGCTAGGGATAAACCTTACTGTTGGTAGCTTTGATGCGCACGGGCTAGATCTGGTTGACGATTTTGAATATTCTCCGGTTATAGTAATCTGGGGCAGTAACGGAAACCCTGCAGGAGTTTTTGTTAACAAAGGCGCCAGGTTCGGGAAGGGTCTTGAAAATGGGGCCTATGTTATAGTTATAGATCCGCGTGTGAGTGAAGCTGCCTCTAAAGCTGATTTATGGATTCCAGCAAAACCGGGCAGCGATCTAGCCCTTGCCATGGGCATGATAAATTATCTGATACAAAACAGTTATTATGATGATAATTTTGTAAGATACTATACTGATTCCCCATTTCTAGGATATGAAGAAAATGGTGTTATCCATCCTTATGTTTCATCTTATGATGATGGAACCGTCAAGGCCTTTAAAGTGTATGATGAAATTACAGGGAAGATAGTTGACGTCCCACCTTTTACAAATACTAACGCATATACTGTTAATGGTAGAAGAATAATCCCGGCTCTGCACGTTTCAGGACTACAAACCCCTGACGGAAAAACTCTCAAGACGTTTTTTGATTTTCTTTCAGACCGCGTGTCAGGCTTTAGCATAGATTATGTATCGAGCGTTTCTGGCGTGGAAAAATCGTTGATAGAACAATTTTATAAAAAGGTGGCTCTTGCATCACCAGTTGAAATAGGAACAGGTCTGAGGGGTGCACAGGGCAGTTATACTACTCAATGGAGAAGAGCAACAGCCATAATAATGGCTCTTAAAGGCAGCATAGACGTCAGAGGAGGATGGCTCTACAGTGGAGCGTGGAGAGAGTCAGCTTACCAGCTTTATCAAGCTTATAATTCTGCCGTAAACTCAGGTCAGATAAAACCTGGAATACTGATACAGAGGCCCGAAGTTCTTATGTCTGTACCTGTAATGAACCTACCTGGCCAGATGATGGAATATGTCGCGACGGCCCTAGTCTTCAACAACCCGAACTTCTGGAAACATGGGCATCCTTCAGTGGTTGCCGCTTATAATTCAACTTTAACCTCGCAAGGCCTGAAACCAGCAGCGGCATATTCACTGTTCCCAGATACAGGAATATATGAAGCTATAAACAACAAGGTTCAGTGGAACAATCAACCATACAACATAAAGATGGTTATGACATGCTGTGTAAACCCAGCTAAGGATATGCAGGAGTCAGAATGGAAAGAGATCCTCAGCAATACGTTTGTTGTAATGATAGACGTGCTTCCTACCGATACAACGCTTTACGCTGACGTTATACTGCCAGACGCAACGTACATAGAAAGGGACGAACCTATAACCGACAGGGGAGCAACTCCAGATTCAGGATACAGAAAAAGGTGGCAGGCAGTTCCGCGTGTCTATCCTTATGCTATACCTGAGTTAGATACATTTGTTTTGCTTTCTTATGAGCTTGGATTTTTTGAAGAGTACATAACTACAATGGCAAACGTGCTGGGCTTGCCAGCTGACAAACTGATAAGTGCTATGGAAAATGAAATGAAACCATTCCTGAACCAGTTAAACTCTACAGGCACATATCCTGTATGGGGGGAATTTACAGGTAAGGCATTTAACGATGTCCAGAGCGCTCTGATTGCATCAAAGCTTAACGTACAGCCTGAAGATGTTATGAATCAGCTTAAGACCCAAGGTGTTATAACTGTAAATACATGGGAAGATTACGTAGCTAACAAGATGAGGGTTCCTTGGGATATTCCTGCCGGGCTTCCCACGGGAAGGATAGAAGTTTATTCAACCATACTTTACTATTATGTTGTTAAAAATTATGGTTATGACAGGACCTGGGATCCTCTTCTGCAGTACGTGCCACCAGACTGGAACGGAGGATATGCAGTTACGCCAGGCACCTATCAAGCGCCTCAGGCACCATATAACGATCCTAAGTTTGTTCCCGCACCCCCGGAATTCTTCCACGTAGAATACAAGGTTCCACAGATAGCATATATATACACCGCAGATATACCTGTGCTCTACGCTCTGACCTCAAACAGCTATCATAAGAACATTCTCCAGTACATATGGATGAACAAAGAGGTTGGACAGAGCATGGGAATCAATGAAGGGGACTGGATAGTAGTTACTAACAAAATAACAGGTGCAAAGATAGCGGCTAAGGTTCACCTGACTGAAATGATTAGACCTGATACCATAGGGGTTCCTATGCCATGGGGTCAATCAAATCCTGCTCAGAGTTATTCAATAAATTCGCTGGAAAGTTTTGGTAACAAGGCAGTCACCGAAATCTGGACAAGGAGCTACGACCCGCTAACCGGTCACAGAATGATACAACAGTTTACCGTAACTGTAAGAAAGGCTACAGCTTCTGAAATAAGCGAGTTTACTGCTACAGCTGAAGCATCCACAGAACTCCCCTCGCAGGAAGATGTAACGCCTAATTATTCAAACTCTACTGAGGGAGGTGTTTAGAAAAAATGAGCCAGCAAAACGCTTATCAGGGTTTTAAAAACACAGAAGAATGCAAGCACTGGGGAATGGTCATAAAGGTAGATCAGTGCATGGGATGTGACGCGTGTGTTGCTGCCTGCACGCTTGAAAATCAGACTCCGTTCTGGAACGAGCTTTGGAGAACGCACGTAGAGGATTATGAGCTAGGTGACTACCCAAATTCGCAGAGGGTTTTCCTACCCAGGCTCTGTATGCAGTGCGAGAACCCACCATGCTATTATGTTTGTCCTACAGGTGCTACACAGATAGTTGATGGAGGAATAGTTGTTGTCGATGAGTACAAATGTATAGGCTGTCAGTACTGCGTTGAAGCTTGTCCGTTTGGTGCAAGGTACATGTATACTTTTGATGATATACAGAAGTCTAAAGAGTACTACGGAGAAAACACAATCCACGTAGTGCCCCACGTAGACAAATGTACATTCTGCTACACAACAGCGCCCGATGGTACCAATACTCCTGCATGCGTAAGAACATGCGTTGGAGGTGCAAGGGTATTTGGATGTCTTGACGATCCAAACAGCGAAGTTTCTATATTGTTTAATACAGGGCAGGCTGTTGAGATTAACCCCGAGCTTGGAGTTGGATCAAAGGTGAGGTATGTATTCGGGAAACAGCAAGGCAGGTACGTCGAAAAAGGAGGTGTAGAATAAGATGGACACAGGTAAAAAGATAGCTGTAGCAGCAGTTTCGATAGTGCTTATACTTCTGGCTCTTGGCATGGCATACTATGGCTACAAGCTTGATCTGGTTGAGGAACAGGTGTTTGATGTGCCTTGGGGTTTGGACGTTGTTGGCTATACATTCTTCGCGCTCATGGCAACAGGGTCAAGCATCGTGAACAGCGTTTACACGATATTCGGTTATAGCGGACCTAACGGAGAATACAAAAAGATAATTAAATACGGCGTATGGTTCTCACTGTCTACCATATTTTCAGCGTGGTTACTGGTATTGCTTGGCATATACAAACCTTTCGACTTCTATTATATACTCCTGTTCTTCAGGTTATCTTCGAGAATAGCTTGGATGGCGGCATTTTATTCATTCTTTGCTTTAATGCTTGTGATAGAGCTACTTTACATGATACTTGTTGAATCGTGGGACCTTTTAAGAAGGATAAAGTACCTTGAGCTTGCGATAGCGATTCTTGTTTTGATAGCTACTATAGCGGTTCACAGCAACTTGGGGGAAGTTTTTGGAAGCCTTATTTCAATGCCTGCATGGTATGGTTCATGGCTGGCTCTCTACTTTATAATGAGCGCTATAATGCTTGGAGCCGCAGGACAATCTCTCTTCATATACGTTGTAAAACACAGGGATAATAACCTTAAATCTTTCATGAGCCGTTACTACAGCGAAGTGTACCTTATATCAATACCGGTCTACTTGATGTACCTGACCTGGATCATAATATCAGCATGGTATAGCCGGGAAACAATATGGCCAGTTTATCAGACACTTCTTTTCGGTGGTGAAGCCGTAATCTTCTGGGGAGTGGAAATGCTTATAGGAATATTCATACCTCTAGCTTTAGCTATTTATGGATACATAAAAAAGAGCTCGTGGGCTGCTATAACAGCTGCAGTGCTTCTTATAATAGGGGGCTTTATGAGCAAGTACTCTCTCATAGTACTCCCTCAAGAGCTTAGGCCATATGTCTGGCTTACCTTACAGATATCGAACTTCTCATACTTCCCGCCTACAGGTCTTCTTATGATGTTTATCGGAGCATGTATACTCTGGCCTAGTCTTTATGCTCTTGGAGCTCTTATATTCCCGCTCGAAGAAGGAGAAAAACCAAAACACCTCTGGATATTTAAGTGAAATAAATGGTATTTACTGACAATTTTGTTCATTCTAAAAAGAATAAAATAAGCGTTCTCAGACACGGTTGTGAGCATAACCCCGCAGGAGAGATAAAAACGTGCGATTCGGCGGAGCTCGCCAACCATATAAAGGAGCTTGGCACAAAGGCTTTAATCATAGTTGGAATTTACGACGCACCGCATTTAAAACTCTATAAAGAATCAGCGTTAAAAGCTGGGCTCAATCCGTTGCTTTTAAAGGTAGTTGACTACAGATGGGGCGAAGATGCTGTTACCGATAACGCTTCAATATTAGAGCACAACAGTATAGCTGATATGGCACAAGAAATAGATATAACTTTGTCCTTAAGCAGGAGAGAAGTTATTAGGGGGTCTATAAAAATAGGTAAGGATAGGGTAGATAAACCTGTTTACATAACGGATAATTGTGGTTACCTTTACAGAGAATGCAAGGTGTGCCAGAACTCCTGTCCATACGGTGCTCTGACGGTTGACAAGAAAACCGGCATAAAGATAGATTATGATAAATGCACTGCCTGTGGGCTTTGCGTTGCCGCCTGTCCTTCAAACGCTTTACAGTTTCCCTCAGCTCCACAACAATCCATTTTTGGCCTTTCATCAATACAGGGTGATAAAGTAATTTCGTGTTATAAAGACGTGGGAAACTCAATAAAGCTCCCATGCATAGCTATGCTTTCAGAAGAAGATCTCTTAGCTTTAAGGAGCAAGGGCAAAGTCTTACTGAGGTGTCCGGGATGTGAACTTGATAAGAATCTTGAAAAATTAAAGGGAGATATAGGAAGGGTAAACTCAGCTGTTGGGGGTATAAAGCTAGAAATAAGGGGAAAGATAGAAGCTAATGCAGAACCCAAGGCTTTTAATGTGGATCTTGAAGGGATTGAAAAGCGTTCAGATTTAAAGAAGAAGGTTTCGGAAAAAAACGTTAAGGACGTACTTTATTTTGATGTTACCGTTGATAATACATGTACTTTATGTGAGGCATGCGCAAAATGGTGCCCTGTTGGTGCTTTGAAGATTGAAAACGCAGAAGGAAAAGCAGCTTTGACTTTTGACCCAGAGCTCTGCATTGGATGCGATATTTGTATAAATGTATGTCCAGTATCTTCAGTAAACGGCAATGGAAGAGCGATTAACGTAAAAAGGGGAAAAAGCGAAAAGAAAATTCTGTCAGAAGATTATGTTGTAAGATGCAGGATATGCGGGGCGCCTGTTGGATCAAGACGTTCTCTTAATCATATTAAAGAAGTTATGGAAAAACAGGGTGTATGTATAGAAAACGAGTGGCTGGAGCTCTGTCCAAAGCACAGGTCTGAATATGCTGTTAAAAAGCTTTTAGGGCCTGATTCTCAGTTTAAACCTAGGGTGCAGCGTTAAAAATGACAGAATATAGATCTGTTTCTGCCGATTACAGGTTTTTTTCATATTTACTGCTTGGACCACGGTACAGGCATAACTTAAACGAACTTTTAGAATACCTTGAAGAAAGATCATATTACGCTGAAATAAAGAAGATCTCAGAAATGCTTGAGAGCCAAGACTACGATAAGCTCCTTACGGAATATACATCGTGTATGGTTAATGATTTCAAGGAGTTAAAGTGTCCTCCATATGAATCGTGGTATATACAGAAAACAATCTACGGTAATATCGTAGAAAAACTCATGGCTACTTATTTAAAGTATGGTCTTAATGTACAGAAAGAACTGCCTGATCACGTTTCAACAGAAATGGAGTTTACTTCATTTCTATATTTTGTTTCACTAGATAAAGAAGCAGATGAATTTGTAAGCGAGCACATATTAAGGTGGGTTCCAAAGCTAGCAAAAGATATTCAAGAAAATGCAAAAGGGGAGTATACGAGGTTAATAGGTGTTGCTCTGTCAAAATTTATGAAGAGCGAAACTGAAAGAATACAAAAGGCTCATTCCAAAACTTGAACATAAATTTATTATAAAGCAGACCTAAGGCAGCGCTTAACTTTAAGAGTTATTTAGGGCTGTGATCACTGCTCATTAGCTAATAACCAATTATGAAAACCTCAATAAGCTAACAGAGTTTTACCCGATTAAAGATCTTGTCCGTTAAAAGCGAGCAGTTTTTATTCCGTGATTGGTAAAGAAAGTTCTGCTATGAGCTGTAGACCTTTAACTGTCAGCTTTAAATGGTTTGCGTGTCAGAAGTCAATCAAAACTTATAAGATATCAGGAATGACTTGATTTTATGGATCCTGATTTTTTTGTTAAAACCGAGTATGCTTATGTTTCCCCTCCTGGCATAGATGAAAAGTTGATCGAAGAAATTTCAAGACAAAAAGATGACCCAAGCTGGGTTGAGGACATCAGAAAAAGAGCTTTAAAAGAATTCTTAGAGGCGCCAATGCCTAGATGGGGGCCTGACCTGAGAGGTTTAAACCTCAATAATCTTATATATTATATTAAACCATTAAACAAAAGGGCTTCAACGTGGGAAGAACTACCTCCTTTCATAAGAGAAACGTTTGAAAGACTTGGAGTTCCAGAAGCCGAAAGGAAGTTTCTTGCAGGGGTTGGAGCTCAGTTCGAATCGGAAATGGTTTATCATAATATGAAAAAGGAGCTGGAATCTCAAGGTATTATATTTGCAGCAATGGATGAAGCAGTAAAAGAATATCCAGATTTGGTAAGAGAATATTTTGGTAAGGTTGTGCCAATTGGCGATAACAAATTCTCAGCGTTAACATATGCTGTTTGGGGAGGAGGGAGTTTTTTATATGTGCCACGGGGAGTAAAGCTTGAAAAACCCGTTTATGCATATTTCAGAATGAACGGCTCAAACGAAGGGACTTTTGATAGAACGCTCATAATAGCTGAAGAAAACAGCTATGTACATTATATAGAAAACTGTACAGCTCCGAGATATTCTGAAGCTTC
>ERZ1669247.411-NODE-411-length-14748-cov-3.986592_pt1 | contig 14748 bp, 9 predicted proteins | sample MGYA00579297_ERZ1669247 | MGnify/ENA primary metagenome ERZ1669247 (study PRJEB41166, sample SAMN08046056) | hot springs metagenome | biome: hot spring; feature: acid hot spring; material: thermophilic sediment; isolation source: thermophilic sediment from acid hot...
ATCAAAGTTGAGAAATGATGTGAAAGCATTAATAGAATACCAAATGTAAATGAAAAATAAAGATATTTCATTTTATTGTATTTTATGTACAGTAAGAGAAATAAAATTGAAAAAATTAAAAAAACATGGCCAAAAATTAATAAACCGATCATAGATTCTTCAAATACATCAAATGGATTAATTGCTACCATTATTGATGCAATTAAAGATATTAAATCAAATTTTGTCAATTCTTTGGAAATTAAAAAAATTCCAATAACTGTAAAAGAAGAAAATACCTGTGGAAAATGCATCATTATAAAGTGAATACTTAATCCAGTTAAATAATGAAAACCCATCATGATTATATATGGTACAGGAAAATATCCATATCCTGAAGTACCCCATATAGAATTCATTGGTTTATATAAAAGATTTTGAATAGATAAGCTCTTTAAAATATTATAATATATTCCAAAATCTACACCCCAAACATAATAATTAAATGATGGAATAAGCCTCAATATTGATGCAATTGAAGCTATTGAAATTAAATAAATAATCACATATATTTTTTTCATTTGGCATATGAATGATTTTTCATAATTTTAAAGTTTTGGTATATTAATATACCAAAATGTTTAAATATTATTTTAATATAAAAAAATTGGTGAATTTCATGAGGGGATTATTGATAGCACTGGGTCTATTTGTTGTTGGTATGGTGTTATTAAGTGGCTTTTCCTCAATGAGCTCTGCTATGGCTGTAAATAAGAATACAAACTCTTCTGGTATATTATACATTGCATTGCAGGAAGATATGGCAAATTATAACTATTTCAACATTCCAACAAATACTGTTTGGAAATCGGACATAATTGGGTGGGGATGGGATTCTCTTTATACTATGGATGAAAATGGTGAAATGGTACCATATTTAGCGCAAAATGCTACTTTTTATCCTTCTAATTTAACATTAATCGTTCATATAAGGCAGGGTGTTTATTTTGTTTGGCCAGGAAATGGCACGCCTGCATATGAATTAACAGCAAAAGACGTTGTTTTTTCATATTTTGCTGAGAGGTATGGTACAACAGTTTCTGGAACGGCATTTACAACACCTTTCGATGATCAGAAATATGGGTATGTTACATACTATGAAATGCTACGTCATGTGAAATTTATAAATAACTTTACTGTTGAATTCACCATGTATCAGCCTTATGGGGAATTTTTCATGGATACTATGACTATGCCCATAATACCATGGAAGATTTGGGCAAATCATCTTACTGTAACAGGATTACCGTATGATAATAACACAAATCCACCAGTAGTTAATCCAAATGGCAGTACTAACGGTGTTGTAAATACTCAATGGACAGACAGTCCTTTGGCCACTATGGGAACAAGTGTTTATTATTATGCAGGCGGTGTTCAGAATTCTTATGAAATTATTAAATTAAATAAATACTTCTGGGGAAAGAATTATGTGACACCCGCCGGATATTCTGTTTATCCAAGGAATGTTACAGAAATATACTTTAAGATTTATACAACATTAGATACTGCAATATTGGCCCTGCAAACAGGAGATGTAGATTATATTGCATGGTCAATACCGGGAAGCTATGTTCCTGAATTGAAATCTAATCCAAATATAAACTTGTTTTACAGTCCAAACGATGGATATTTCTATCTTGCATTCAATATGGCTCAACAGCCTATGAATTATTTAGCATTTAGAGAGGCTATCTCACATCTTATAGATAAAAATACAATAGTCCAAGATTATATGGCTGGTTTAGGCCAACCAGGTGACTCAACTGAACCGCCATTCTTCACAGCATGGTATAATTCATCAGTTGTTAGATATCCATATTCTCCATCAAATGCATCTTATATATTAAATACATCGGGCTTCCCGATAGGTCCAAATGGGTGGAGAATGATGCCAAATGGACAACCAATGCCACCCATCACGATTTTGACTCCTCCAGCAGATTATGATCCTATAAGGGTAAAGATAGGCGAAGCCCTTGCATACGAAATGTCTCAGATTGGAATAAATGCGGTAGCCAAGGCGCAGGATTTCAATACACTTGTTGCTTTAATGTCTTCTTATCAATACCAGATGTTAACCATGGGTTGGTCTTTAAGTACTGATCCAATAGGAAATCTCGCGGATATATATGGAATGAATGCTCCAAATAATTATGAAGCATTCTGGCCTTCAAATTATACTAATCCTAATTTCCCAAATATAAAGACTTTGGCCGATAACCAGACATCACAGCTTGCATGGCAGTTTAACAATGTTATAAATAATGCCTTAACAACATTTAATCCAAGTCAGCAGATTTATTATACAAAATGGGCACAGGGGATACTCAGCGAAGCTATTCCTGTTAATGTATTATATTATTCAATAAATATTGAGGCAACTTTAAATGTATGGACTGGATGGTTCTCATGGGAAGGCAGTATTTATAATATATATTCACTTGCAAATCTTCACATGTATTCAGTTTCAACAAGTCAATCTGGAACCACAGTAATTCAGCAAAAGGTAGGAAATATTGTATATCCAAAACAGGTAGAATCAATTAATGCTGTAATTATAGGATCACAAAAGGTTTTAATTAATCAACCTGGATTTGGAGTATCCACATCTGCATCAAGCGTTCCCATCTCTGTTTTAGTTACAAATAATTTTGGTTTGCCTGTTCCAAATGCTTATGTTAAATTAACACAATATGGTAATGGATCTGTAATAATTGGATCTTCATCTGGATACACAAATATGAACGGAATATTTACAACATATATTACAGGATCAGTTCCTGGATACTTAACATTGAAAGCAAATGTATTTTATTCCAATATGAATGCATCGGCAATACAGCAAATTCAAGTTGTCCAATTTGTACCAAATATATTATTCATTACTGCAAGTGTTTCAACACCATCTCTTATGCCAGGAGAAACCACATTGGTTACAGTTAAAGCTGTAAATCAATATGGAAATCCTGTATCTGGAGCCAATATATCAATTGCTTCAAATCTCATTGGTTTTGGTAATATATATCCTTCTTATAATTATACCAATGCAAGTGGTATTGCAACTTTCGTTTATTCAGCTCCATCAGTAAATGAAATGAAAAACACTTATGTTAATAGCAATTTGGAGGGTAAATTATTAATAACTGCAAATGCACCAGGTTATACAGTTAAGAACCAGATTAGTTTAACAGTGTTTGATTACAATCCATATCCAAGCAATTGGGATCAAATACATATTATCGGAGCAACAAATTACTTTGTAAATCAGAATGATTTGAAGACAACAGTCGAAATTCAGGCTGTAAATACAAATGGTATGCCTATAAGTGGAATGAAAATTGGTATATCAGCATCAAACTCAACGTATATTGAAAACTATACATATGGCATAACCAATTTATTTGGATATACTAACATTACAATAACCTTTAAGCCTGGACTTAAGACAGCTGGAATATCCATAACATTTTTAAATTCAACAGAATATCTTATTTCCGATAGTTTAACAATTGCCTATATTAATGGAGTTACACCAACAAACTTGTATGGTGGTTATATATCATTATATAACACAAATACAGGCATGAGAAGTAACTTTGTAAGTGTAAATGAAAAAATGCATGCGTTTGTTGTGCACCTCTTTAATTCATCTAACATGCCAGTAAATGGTACAATACCTATTGGATTTATTGTAACTGCATCAACAACAGGTTCATTATTAGGGTTATATGATCCTAATTGGACCACTAATTATTCTGGCACAGGAATTCCTCAAGGATTCATGAATTCTCTATGGGAATTCGTAGGTATTAACCTAAATACAACATACATGGGAATATTACCAACAATGTCAGGAGTATTTGAAAGCCAGCTTGATAATCAAATTGTAGATCCAACTCTTGGATTGTCAGCATTCGATTATGTATTATATGCATATGGTATTTATGTAAATGATTCATATATAACAAATGGTGTTGGAACGTTCTATCTTCCAGGTTTAATTTCTCCATTAATGGACACTAAAATAAACCTATATGCAATACCTTATGCATATGCTTATTATCCATATACAAGTGGAATATATCCTCCAGGTGTTATAGTGAATGGTAATTTCTACATAATGGGTTCAGAATATCTAACAAATCAAATAGTAGTACAGAGAGCAATGGATGTCAGAATTGCAATTTTCAATGTTAACAATTCATTCGGATTTAGTGGAGGAAGCATTAACGTATATGCAAAATTAGTCAATGCAACTGATACACCTCAGGTAAATCAGAGTCTTTCATTCTATTCAAACCTATTTGTTCCTAATCCATCATTCATAAACTTCCTCTTACCATTCGGTAATTTAGGTATTTCACCAGTTTATACATATACTACAAATTCAAATGGAATGGTATATGCAACATTACCTTTGATTAGTACAACTGCATTGTTGCAGGATGCTATGTATGTTGCATGGAACTATATGCCAGGATATCCTAAACCATCAGCTATGAATGCATGGGGAATAGCGTCAATTGTACAAAGTATTAATATTATAGTTGTACCTTATCAGGGATTGTTATACGTATCTTCTAATGTATATACATTGCCATACAATTCAACAGCCATATTAACAATAAATGCATATGATCAATATGGAAATCCACTTTCAAATTCTCAAATATCTGTTTCATCCTCTACTGGAAATGTCATTGGATCCGGCATTACAAATAATATTGGAGAAACGACATATTATATAACACCTGTAAACACTACAGTTAATGGAAATCCATTCACTATTGATACAGTTAAAATTAAATTATCAGGAAATGTGCTTGGTGGTGTCTATTATCTTACACTTGTATCTTATGCACCACAGCCAAGTGCTCAATACATTAATCTCATGCCTTCACAGGTATTGACAAATTCAAGTTATACAATAAAAGGAATGATATGGGCACCTTCAGGAATCAAAAATGTTGTATTATACCTAGATAATCCAATGAATCCATTCAACGTTACATATACTGAAATATCTCCAGGTATATATCAGTGGTATGCAAATGTCTCTGGATTCTATTCTGGATTAAATGCTGTATTCTTAAACTTGACGGATAACAATAATGTAAATATAATTGTTCCAGAATTCTTCTATTATCAGCCAGTTCAATATGCCACCGTTGCAGATTTGAACAACACAGTTACAAAAATTTCACAATCATTAACAAACACTTCTGAAAATGTCAAATCGACAATATCTTCAGCTCAGGGATCAATAAGTACTGCAATATCTATTTCAATTTTAGCATTAATTTTAGCGATAGTAGCAATAGTATTGGCATTTAGAAAACCTAAAAAACCTGAAACAACAAGCACAGGAGGAAATCAAACCTCCTAAATTTTTTAATTTTTTTTGAGGTGTTTATATGGCAGGTTTATTAAAATATTGGGTTATGAGGTCAATACAGAGTTTTATCACGTTTATAATAATTGTAATATCCTTATTTTTCTTGCTTCATGCTTTACCAGTAAATTTTGGAACCTTATTATCATTAAATCCACAATTGACACCTTCACAGAAAGAGTTTGTAGAGAGATTATATGGTCTAAACCAGCCATTATGGGTGCAATTTGAAAATTATATAATGCAAGTATTCACGTTCAACTATGGATATTCTTTTGTTTATGATGTTCCTGTTTCAAGTCTTTTAGCACAAACAGTCCCAAGAACTTTATTTTTGTTTGGTTTAGCAACAATAATATCTTATATAATTGGTTATTTTGTTGGTGCTATAATTGCATGGAGAAGAGGGGGGATATTGGATGCATCTAATGTTGTAATTGGATTGTTTTTCTATAACATGCCAACATATTGGGTAGGAATGATTTTTATATTTATATTTTCATTTGAATTAAAACTATTTCCATTAGGTGGATTTTTCGATGCAACAGATAAGATATTCGGTTGGAATGCACCAAACAATATATTTTGGGTTGCTCTAGATTATTTATGGCATGCAGCTCTTCCATTAATTGTTCTTGTTTTAATATTCTTTGCCGGAAATGTTTTGTTGATGAGAACATCAATGTTAGATGTAATTGGAGAAAATTATATCGATGTTGCAATTGCAAAAGGGTTAACGGAAAAAGAGGTATTGTTTAAGCATGCTGCTAGAAATGCTTTATTACCTTTAGTAACAAGTTTCATAATATCGATGGCATTTGCAATTGGTGGCGGTGTTTTAACAGAGACTGTATTTAGCTATTTTGGAGTAGGACTTTTATATATTAAGGCATTGGATTCACTGGATTATCCTGTTATAGAAGCAACTGTAATAATAATCTCATTGTTAGTTATAATATTCAATTGGATTGCAGACATAATTTATGGTTATCTCGATCCTAGAGTGAGAGTAGAATGAGGTGTAGATTATGGTAAAGAAAAGAGGGTGGAATGAACAGAGGAAGGCTTTTATAAGATCTTTAAAAAATGGATGGAAAATTTATACAAAAAGCAAAATAGGTATGGCCGGATTAATAATGATAATAATATTTGTTATTATGGCTGTATTTGCACCTTTTTTAACACCATATACACCAGAATTTAAGGCACCATCTGTAGATGTGATTAGGGGTGACATATATATTACAAATTTGACAAACAATGTTGTATGGGATAAACCACCTGTTGGTATTATACCATACACATCTTCACAAGGTGCAAATCAATATTTGAAGGCAGTTTTAGTTTATAATGATCAAGGAAATGCAGCAGTTTTTAATGTTAGTTATACATATATAAACAATATACTAAAAATTAATTTATCATCTCCGACATATTATTCAATACCAAGGGGAACAAATTACATGGGTCAGACAGCTATGTATTTCAAATATTTCTCTGCACCAAAATCAATAGTTTATTATGGATTTACAAATACATCATTCTATATATTGGATAATAATTTTAAACAAATTTATAATTTTAATCTAAATAAAAACATTGATTTTAGAAGTGAATTTTATAACAACCCATATCAATTGCCACAGGCAGGTCAATTAAGCGCCATTGCAATTGCGAATGGAACAGAAGTTAAGGTATTGTTTTTCTACAATTCTCAGTTATCATTGAACGGCATGCTTCTCGGGGTCGTACATATAAATCCTTTAAGTATTGTAACATTAAAATTAAATTCACCAATAATTAATAATATTTTATTATATATAAATCCATTAGATTTAAATTCCACAATGGCCATAATACCAACAAAAATTGGATTGTATTCATATGTATTTCCAATGGAGTTGAACAAAACATATCTTAGCTATGGTTTAAATATCCCTCAAAATGTCTCAAAACCTCAGTTGGCATGGTATTTAAATTATTCAGTAAATTATAATAATACAGTAATAAATATTTATCCACAAAGCATTTCATATTCAAATAATTTTCCCTCAGAATATCCGAATCAGAACATAATTCTTATGACGTCAAATAACAATATAATTGGTATAAATAGGTTAAACGGATCAGTTATGTACATTACACCATTCTTAATATCAAATTATTCTGTACAAAAATATACCTTGCAAGGGATAGCAGGAAACATGGGAAACATGCCAGTTGCTTGGGCATACACATCATCAAAGTCAATAGTTGCAATTATAGATCAATATACTGGAAAAATATTGGGAAAGGGACAATTTTATAATATAATAGATGGATATGTGAATTCAAAACCTATTTATGATATTGGTTCAAGCATGATAATTTTGTCAACGAATTTAGGAGTTTATGTTTTTAATAACAACATGCATTTAAATCAAACCTTTTCAATCCCTGGTGGTATGAGAACCCCGATAAGCGGTTTGGGTAATGTAATTACATATCAATCATCATTAGGTTACTTTTATGGAGTAATTACAAATAATAACAAATTATATTTACAAATGACGCTAGGTACAGATATTGCACCATTGCCACCGGGAAAGTATCCAAGTGGTAATGTTTATATTCTAGGCACCGATCTTTATGGACATGATATTTGGACATGGATTGTCTATGGAGCTAGGGCAGAGTTGATTGTTGGACTTGCGGCTGCAGCTTCTTCAGTACTTCTTGGTACATTTATAGGTCTAATATCTGGATATTATGGTGGTTTAGTAGATATAATAGCCATGAGATTGACAGATATATTCTTATCATTGCCAAGCCTTGTTATAATGCTCCTTCTAGTTACAATTCTCGGTCCTTCGATTTGGAATGTTATTTTGGTAATTGCAATTTTAGGTTGGTCAGGTATAACAAGGATTATTAGAGCTCAGGTGATGAGTTTAAAATCTAGGGCATTCGTAGATTCTGCCAGAATATCAGGCGCATCAAATCTTAGAATAATGTTTGTACACATAATGCCAAATATCCTCCCGTTAACATTTTTGTTTATGAGTTTTGGGGTTAGTGGTGCTATTATTACCGAGGCATCCTTGGCATTTTTGGGATTCGGAGATCCACACGCAATAACTTGGGGAATGATGCTTCAATATATTTGGACTACCGGTAATGTATTAAGAGCACCTTGGTGGCTTATTCCACCTGGACTTGCCATAACATTCTTATCCATGGCATTTTACTTTGTAGGAAGGGCGTTCGATGAAATAATCAATCCTAGATTGAGGAGGAGATAAGGATGGTATTACTCAAAGTTGAAGATTTATCAGTCCATTACAAAATTTATGGTAATTGGGTAAGGGCTGTTGATGATGTTTCTATAGAATTGGACTCAGGTGAAACTTTAGGACTAGTTGGTGAATCTGGATCAGGGAAATCAACGTTGGCTTATGCAATTACTCAATTATTGCCAAACAATGCATATATTAAAAAAGGAAAAATAATATTCAATGATCAAGATTTGTTTAAATATACATTGAAACCTGATGGTACATTGAATGTTTATGATGAAAACATTAGAAAGATAAGGTGGAAAGAAATTTCGATGATATTTCAGGCATCTCTAAATGCTTTCAACCCTGTTTATAAGGTTGGAGATCAAATAAAAGAGGCAATATTAGCACATGAACCAGATATATCTGAGGAGGAGTTGGAAAGAAGGGTTATTGAACTTTATGATTTTGTTGGAATACCTAGGGATAGAATAAATAACTATCCTCATGAATATAGTGGTGGTATGAAGCAAAGAGCTATGATAGCTATGGCATTGGCATTAAGGCCTAAACTAGTATTAGCAGATGAGCCTACAACCGCTGTAGATGTAATAACACAGGACAGAATATTAAAGGAAATTATAGATTTGCAGAAAAAGTTAGGCATGGCCATGATATTAATAACTCATGATGTATCTGTAGTGGCTGAAGTATCACATAAAATTGCTGTAATGTATGCAGGCCAAATTGTGGAAAAGGGCACAACGAGGGAAGTTTTTAAACACTATGCCCATCCATACACTGAAGGATTGTTAAATTCATTCCCAAACCTTTTTGGTGAGAAAAAGAGGCTATCATTTATACCAGGTTCACCACCAGATTTAGCAAATCCTCCAAAGGGATGTAGGTTCCATCCTAGGTGTCCATATGCTAGGGAAATATGCGCAGAACAGAGTCCTCCACTCATAGAAATATCGCCAGGACATTATTCAGCATGCCATTTTGCAACATCAATATATGGGGGTAAATAAAAATGATTGGAAATACAGTAGTTAAGGTCGAAAATGTAAAAAAATACTATGAATTACACAAAGGCCTTCTTTCATTTGGGCCATCTTTAGTTGTAAAGGCTGTTGACGGTATTTCTTTTGAATTGCATGAAGGAGAAATTATTGGTATCGTAGGGGAGACAGGATCTGGAAAAACTACCACGGGCAGAATGTTAGTTTTATTGGAAAGACCAACATCTGGAAAAATATATTTTGAAGGAACAGACATATCAGAATTGAAAGGTAATAAACTTAAAGAATTTAGAAAGAATGTTCAAATGGTATTTCAAGATCCATATGAGTCTCTAAATCCTAGGTTTACAATTTTGAAAACATTGATGGAACCATTGATAATTCATAAAATAGGAGATACATATGAGGAAAGGGTAGACATAGTCATAAGGGCACTTGAAGATGCAGGTTTAAAACCTGGTGAAGAATATTTGGGCAGATATCCACACGAGGTATCTGGAGGTCAAAGGCAAAGGATTGCAATTGCAAGGGCACTTGTGACAAGTCCAAAATTCATAGTTGCAGATGAGCCAGTATCAATGTTAGACGTATCAATTAGGGCTGGTGTTTTAAATTTAATGTTGGATTTAAGAGAAAAATTAAGAATACCTTTCATTTTCATAACACACGACATTGCTGTAGCAAGATATATGAGCGATAGAATATTTGTAATGTACCTAGGAAAGATAGTCGAATATGGATCATCAGAGGATGTAATATTTGATCCTCTCCATCCATATACAAGGTCACTTGTGGCAGCAATTCCAGTTCCTGATCCTGATAGAAAGCATGAAAGGGTATTAATCAAAGGAGAAATACCTAGCCCAATAAATGTTCCACCTGGATGCAAATTCATAACTAGATGTGTATATGCACAAAAGGGCATTTGTGATGTAAAGGAACCTGAACTAAGGGAAGTAAAGCCCGGACATTTTGTGGCATGTCATTTTGCAGAACAGATAATGAATGGTGAATTGAAGCCAAAAGAAGAGGATTTACAAAAAGAGGAATATATGATGTAACGACAAAAAATTTTAAATCTTTATATTTTTTGTAATTTTAAAATGGAAGAACCGGTTGATGAGTGGATAAAAAAACAGAATTTCAATACTACAGCGGATATACCTGTTCCATCTAAGTTAATAGATCAGGTTATCGGTCAGGACGAGGCAGTAGAAATTATAAAAAAAGCTGCTGTGCAAAAAAGGCACGTTATTCTCATAGGAGATCCAGGAACTGGAAAATCAATGCTCGCACAATCAATGGTAGATTTTCTACCTCAAGAAGAATTGGAAGATATTCTTGTATTTCCAAATGAAGAGGATCCAAATAGACCAAAAATTAAAACGCTTCCTGCTGGAAAAGGAAAAGAATTGGTAAGGCAAATGCAGGAAAGGGCAAAGGAAGAAAGACTATTGAGGCAAAGAACATTACAATTGGTTTTGTTTGGTTTATTGTTATTGGGAATTATTGGATATATTATTACTAAAGATTTAAACGTTTTATTTATGAGTATAATACTTGTAATATTTTTGTGGATGTTTTTAGGAATTGCTGTTCAGAGGACTGAACAATATCATACGCCAAAGTTGCTTGTGGGCCATGAACCAAGTGACAAGCCTCCATTTATAGATGCAACGGGAGCGCATACTGGAGCATTATTGGGAGATGTTAGACACGATCCTTTTCAATCAGGTGGATTGGAAACTCCTGCACATGTAAGGGTTGAGGCAGGAGCAATACATAAAGCTCACAGGGGAGTTTTATTCATAGATGAAATCAATTTATTGAGACCCGAGAGTCAACAGGCTTTGCTCACAGCAATGCAGGAAAAAAAGTTTCCAATCACTGGACAAAGTGAAAGAAGTGCTGGTGCATTGGTTCAAACCGAACCTGTTCCTTGTGATTTTATACTTGTTGCCGCTGGAAATTTGGATTCACTCCAAGGTATGCATCCAGCATTAAGATCAAGGATTAGAGGATACGGTTATGAAATTTACATGAATAACAGTATGGAAGATAATGATGAAAACAGGAAAAATTTAATCAGGTTCATAGCTCAGGAAGTAGTTAAGGATGGAAAGATACCTCATTTTGATAAAATGGCTGTGGCAGAAATTATAAAAGAGGCACAGAGGAGAGCAGGAAGAAAGGGTAGATTAACTCTAAGGCTTAGAGAACTTGGTGGCCTTGTAAGAGCTGCAGGAGATATTGCAAAGTCTGAAAAATCCGATGTTGTTAAGGTTGAGCATGTGATAAAGGCAAAGCAGACTTCAAAGCCTTTGGAGCAGAAAATTGTAGATAGAATGTTAGAAAATAAGAAGATATATAATACATTTTTAACTGAGGGATATGTTGTTGGGACTGTAAATGGTTTAGCGGTATACAGTGCAAATTCAGGCATGAGTGAATTTTCTGGAACAGTTTTGCCAATTGTGGCAGAAATAACTCCAGCCCAGAATAAAAATCAGGGAAGAATAATAGCGACTGGAAAGCTAGGTGAAATTGCAAAAGAAGCTGTACAAAACGTTTCCGCAATAATTAAAAAATATAGTGGAGAAGATATATCAAATCTTGATGTTCACATACAATTCATAGGAACGTACGAAGGTGTTGAAGGCGATTCAGCGAGCATATCTATTGCAACTGCGGTTATATCCGCGTTAGAAAATATTCCCATTGATCAATCAGTTGCTATGACAGGTTCCTTAACAATAAGAGGATATGTGTTGCCTGTTGGAGGAGTAACTGCAAAAGTAGAAGCGGCAATAGATGCAGGATTAAAAAAAGTTATAATACCATATTCAAACAAGGATGATGTAATATTGGATGAATCACATGAAGGAAAAATAAATATTGTTTATGCTAAGACCATATTAGATGTTTTAAAGGAATCATTAATACCTGGGGAAGAAAAGGATAATTTATTGAAGAGAATATCAAATGTTTTAAGCAAGCCAGGGAATTTAAATGCTTAAAATAAAATATTTTTACGGAATTCCAACTCAGGATATTTTCGATGATATAAAGGAAAATAGAATCCTCATTGCCAAAGATAATGGTATAATGTTTAAAGAAGAATTGATAAGCGCATATTTAAAAGCAAAGAGATCCATTGAAAGAAATAGAATGAGAGGTAAAACATTGGAGAGCGAATTTTTAATATATTTATCTGGTGATACTCAGATTGATAGAGTATTAAAAGAATATGGAATTTCAAATGAAAAATCGAATTATTTTATTATATATTTAAATGGTAATGAAAAAGACTATGGAATGTTCCAATGATATTGAAAAGTTAAAAGAAAAATTAGAGAAAATTTCAATTACCGAATTAAAGAAATAAATTTTAAAAATATTTAAATTTATATTTCTGTGAACCTATTTTTCAATTTTTCCATAACCTTTGGAAGAGTAGTGTATTCCATATCTTCAGGTGGCAATCTGTGTGGTTCAAATGGTCCATGTCTTCTTATATAATCTGCAATTTGAACTGCAGTTTGCCTTGCCTGATCATATGCGGGATCATCAAATAGATCAACTGGACCTATCAATTTACCTTCTGCAAGTTGGAATCCTAATGCTACTACCCTTGGTGGACCATCGAACCTTGTCATTTTAGCATCTTTAATACCAACTGGCATAATAGGTCCATTATGAGAACCCCTCATCCAACCGGAAACCAAATGCGGAAATGCAAAAGGTTCTAAAACCTCACCCAATGCAGGAAGGCCAGATTGCGCCCTTACTATTGCAACAGGGTCATCTTTACCTATATATTCCCCTGCTATTTGGTATAGTTTTTCTGTAGAAACAACTGCAACAGGTTCATCTGGACTAATCTTTGGATGATTTTTAGATGGATAAACCCTTTTAATGACATACTTTGATTTTGCGCCAATTAATGCCAATAGATCATACAATTCCTCTGGCGTTTTTAACAATACCTTTTTATTTTCCAATATGTCCCAAACTTCAAACACAAATCCATCATGCATTGATGGATCTATAACCAATCCAGGCGTATTGAAAGGATCTGCAAACATTCTGAATATTGGAAGGTTAAATGCACCAGGTTCTGTTTTGTCCATCATGAATGCAATTACAGGTTCTCCTTTTCTCTCTTCAAAAGTTAATTCAGCAATTCCAGGACCTAGACCTCTAACATTTCCAGAAAAAGCATCCTTCAAAAGATCTTGTCCTGCACCATATAATTTCAGTTTTTTAGCAATTTCTGTGGCGGCCTTAAAAACGTCCCATGCAATTTTATGGACAATTTCACTATCTGTCCCATGCTTGTGAGTCATAATTAGTTGTAAATCATCCCCAACATGTGTAACGTGGAAGTCTATTATACTTCCATCTTTTTTCTTTTCTGAAAGCATTTCTTCCGCCTTTGCTATCAAATCTGGATGTACAGAGCTATGGCCAGGATATCCTCCAACGTCGGCCTTGATCAATGAAAAAGTTATTTTCAAATTAATCACCCTGTTTAAAGAAAATTCTTTAAATAATAAAAAAATTTTGGTAAATTTTATTTTTCACATATTTCTTTATATAAATCATTTATACTTTCAGCTTTATTATCTTTCCAAATAAATCTATCTTGTTTTTCTTCCGCAGGTATTAACAAATATTTCTTTCCATCAGAAGTGGGTATTATGAAAAATTCTCTTATATTACCATTTTTGCTTTTTAGAATGATTTTTGTTTTTCTTTCTTTTTCTTTTCCAGTTTCAGGATCTACATAATTATATTCAATGAAAAATCCATAATCCAAAAAATTTCTAATTTCTTTATTCCCTTTTTTTGTAGTTGTAATAACAGAATCAGGATACATGATTAAAAATTGAAATCTTTGTATATTAAAGTGATGGAGTGACAGCCAACCGCACTTCCCTGGAGCTCGCGCATCCAAGTACAATGCGGTACGGGGATAGGCTTAACGACCGGGTTCGGAATGGGACCGGGTGTTTCCCTATCCCCTATGACCGTC
>ERZ1669247.414-NODE-414-length-14729-cov-7.270478_pt1 | contig 14729 bp, 9 predicted proteins | sample MGYA00579297_ERZ1669247 | MGnify/ENA primary metagenome ERZ1669247 (study PRJEB41166, sample SAMN08046056) | hot springs metagenome | biome: hot spring; feature: acid hot spring; material: thermophilic sediment; isolation source: thermophilic sediment from acid hot...
ATTGAAAGAAGAATGAATATGAACACAAGAAACGTGTAATCCCTTACAAGGTCTGCTGTGTTAAATGCAACAAGCACATTTTCAAATGCCGGAAAATTTCTAAACCCAAATGTTGCATAATTGGCTCCTACCGAAAATATCTGTATGAGAGCCAGAAAGAACAAATAAAGGAGTTCACGTATCGCTTTCTTCATAACCTGTACTTAAACAATTCCAAATTTAATTGCATAATAAATAAGTCCCAATGTCTGAATTGTAGACATCAATATCCATGAATAGTAGATGGAATTGTCTGACCAATAGTACATTGCTATCATAAAAGGTTCTATTACAAGCGATTCTTTCAAGACGTCTATGATACTTATTTGAGATGTTATAGGAATCATAATCAAAAGTGTAAAGAGTGTTATCAACGATGAATAAATATAAGCCAATTTTATAGATTTATAACTGACCAAAAAGTAATTGAAAATGGTGAAAAAGATCAATGCTTTTGTCAAAAATTCTGTGAAAGTATATATTCCAAACCCCAATGATAGGAAATAAAATTTTGTTTCTCGAAGTAATTCATAACTGAAATTTTTGGAAGTCAAAATCTTAAATGCAACTGCTAAAATCAGAAACGCCATCAAGTAATATGGCCATCTTTTTAAAATCGTACCACTTTTAAACCCAATATTTTTGAAAATTGTAAGCAGGTATTGACGCCTCTTATTTTTATTTGAAAAAAAGAAATCAAACAAATTCCCTAAAGTCTTGATTTGGAAAAACACTATCAAAATAGTTGTTAGTATAAGTGATATTGCTTGATAAACAACTGAAGAGGGAAGAAGAATATATCTTAGAAAAAGATGCATCTTATCAAACGGCACGTTTGAAAAATTAAATAAATAGGCCACAAATATTATTGCAATTATTATTATTATGTCTATTAATTTATCAGTTAAACTTGTATTTTCATTCTTTGTCTCTTTCAAGATATTCACCTACTTATAATGTATTATACTCGTGCAAAACAAATTCCTCTTGCTTATAGAGCAAGAGGAAAAGATATACTTTAATGAAGCAAAATCTCAAACGCTGTTTCAGCCGCGGCTTCCAATCCTTCATAAAAATCAGCTGGATTACGTTCTGCGGAATACTTCCAAAAACTATTTGCCGCTTTTACCGCATCTTTAATTGGATCGGCATGTTCTTGTACAAAGTTGTAAGTTGATTTTGCCCCAGTTTCTACCGCGTTTGTTAAAGGGCCTCCATTTTTCACCGCGTTATAATTTGGTACAGTTGTTGAATTTGCCGCTGGCGTGATGATGGATAACGCGAAATACAATCACGGGAAATTATTCATAGAACATCTCAAACGGATAAGCAAAGAAAAAGGAATTAAGATAGAAATTATATATTTGCCGGCTTACTCACCGAACCTGAATCTGATAGAAAGGCTATGGAAATATTCGAAAAATATGTTGCAAGTCTATTATGAAAAGAAAGAGAAATTCAAATGGAAGATAAAGGAATTCTTTGAAAAAGACGTAAAAGACAAACTGATAAAATTGGAATTGAAAACTTTCATAGGCACCAAATTTCAGATCATAAACGGATAGAATTTGGATATGTTTTTATACCGAAGATTCGGAATTTAAACTTGGTTGAGTATAAGAGTGATTATGATCTGTTAGAGACAAATTTTGAGATAGAAGAGGCAACTTAAAATGCTTAAATCTGTTCGTAATATTTACTGTAATCTTGACGCACATCATGAGTACTAAAGTTGATATCTTATACTTTTACAGTATTTAAGCCATTTTTCTCGCTTAAAATGACGCCCTAAAAAGATTTATGAGTTAAATTCGAGTGTTTGTAATTTTTAAAAAGATTTAGTGATAAAATAAGAATGTTGTATTTTTTACTCTCCAACTGGGGATACAGTTAATCATAAATAATTAAGGACAATGAAAAAAGGTCGCACTCTTCCTCTTATTGCCTCTAAAATTTGTGAATATGCAAAAAGCCCAATCATCCCCGTAAGTAAAAAACATTTATTTGATGTTTTTTGAAACCGTGCTTAGATTAAATTCTTTGAGAAAAAATCTTGATTTTCTATATACTTGACATCCAAAAAAGAATGAAAGGGGCGATTTTTATTTCAAATGCTATTAAATTCTCCGAGGAAGATATTGTCGAAGGTATCAACCGTTTTATCTCAAATTACAGACCAGAAGTCTTTGATTATGACGCTCTAAAAATAATCTCGTCTAAAAATGCTTTTATCAAGGAACAAAATCAAATTGTAAAATTACAAATCAAATCGAGAATTTACGATCCGTTGGAGGTCGAATTTCTTTGTCTGAATCCAAATGACGGGGTTTATAGATGGATGGGTAAAAATTATTATTCTCCGTTTATAATCATTCAAAAATTCGAATACCTGGATGATGAAATGGAAAACATGGACCTAAATAAGTGTTTCGTCATACCTGGCTATTTTCTGAGTAAAGCCATTCAAATAATGAGATCTTACAATCATGCATCTGAGTTCAAGAGTGAGATCGAACTTTTCAAGCACATTATATCTTCAAATTTAAGCATTGTAGATATAGGAACCAAGATCCAAAAAATAAGTCCACAATCAAAAAAATTCATAAAAGTACCTTCTCTCTTTGAACTTGATGAATCAAATGCATTACTTAAAAATTCAAATACAAGAAAAGTAATATACCATGGAAGCATAGTCAAGGACACAATGAGATATCCCCATAAGTCTCACATTGGGAAGATCGACTTGCTTGAGAGTCCCGAATCAGAAGAGATAGGACTCTCTTTATTTTTGTCTCTTGGCGCAAGGTACAACGCTAAAAAATTGACCATAGATTCAGATATCAAAAGTTCTAATGATTTTTTAAGTTATTCGACTTTACTCGTTCCATTTTTAACTTACAATGACACACCAAGGGCAATGATGGGAGGGAAAAATCTAAAGCAGGCCATTAGAGTCGTTAGAAGTGAAAAACCTATCGTTAAAACCGGCATTGAAGACCAAATCGGCTTCGATTTAGGAGTAAATGCTTTTGTCGGATATGCACTATTTGACGGTCTTAATTTTGAAGATGGAATAGTCGCCTCAAAATCATTTTCTCAAAAGATGAAAATAGAATCGGAAGAGGAATTAAAAATAGAAGATGAAGTTTCTCTCCCTATCGATTACGAAATAATTCAGTCTGGCAGAAGTGCAAAGAAGTTTGTCATACAATCGAAAGGTCAAAGCGGAAAATCGGTCAAAGTTGTTTATGAGTTCGTCAAAACTAAAAATGTCGTATATGGCGATCTCTATCTTAGAAGAAACGTATTCCTCATCCAAGATGGAAATGAACACGAGAAAAAAGAGTTGAAGAAGTCTTTTTTCTTTGATCAAAGGTACACATATAATTTGGACATAACAAAGGATTGTTTTGAAATAGAAGATATAACTCCTCCGTTTACCACAAACAAAGGGTCAATCGCCTCAAGCCATTTGACGATAAGAATACCCGTTAAAGTTGAAAAGCCACTCGAGGTCGGAGACAAAATAACGGGCAGATATGGAAATAAAGGAACTGTTTCAAGAATAATCGAAGATGAAGAAATGCCCTACGTTGAGATGGACGGAAAGAAAAAGACTCTCGATCTTATTCTCAGTCCATTCGGAATAATTACAAGGATGAACCTTGGCCAGTTAATAGAGACACAGGGCTCTCTTGCGGGCTTTACAGATGGCAGCGTTGATTCAAAGGTAGATCCTGACAAATTGATCTCACAACTTAAAGCACTTGGCAGCGATGAAAACGGAAAATTTCCACTGCATATCAAAACGAATGGAAAAGAAACAGTTTTTAACGCCGTTGCCGGATACCAGTATTTTGCCCGTTTGGACCATTGCGTAAGGGACAAACTTCACGTCATCGGACATACAAAACATATTTCAGAAATAACATTTCAACCTTACAAAGGACGCAAAAATAACGGTGGCCAGAGGATAGGAGAGATGGAATTTTGGACTTTATTTGATCACAAAGCAATACCTGTGATACAGCTCTTTGCAAAAACGAATCTTGCTCGATGGGAAGGATACTATAAATACTTGAACTCTTTCAACACACTTTTGGATGGGTACCATAAATTCACGATAAAGCCTTTAAAGGAGGACGGAAAATTATTTGTTCAAAAATCAGACGGCTTAAAAGACGGTAAAAATGAAGAAGTTTTCGATATGATAAAAGATAGAAAGGATAATGATAAGGTTGATAAATACAAAGAATCAAAATTTTTGATATCAAAAGATGGATTTCCACGAACGGCAATGCTTGGAAGAAGAATTCATTATTCCGGTCGCGCAACGATAGTGCCGGCTACGGACATAGATGTGGATCATGTATATCTCCCCGTCGACTTTGCCCTTGAATGGCTTAACCTTAAATTTGAAGACAAAAGGTCCGTTCTCGAAGGAAATATGACAAAAAGAAGAGAGTTCGCTGACACTGCCAATATTTATTGCAAATTAAACGAAACTATGGTACTTCTAAATCGTCAACCTTCCCTTCATCTTCACAGCATACAGGCTTTTTATCCGATCTTCTGGGAAAATTATGCCATAGGTCTTCCGATAATGGTATGCGAAGGCTTTGGAGCGGATTTTGACGGCGATACAATGGCCGTATACTATCCTTCCGATCAAAATGAAAAGATCAAAGATACCCTAAGGAAAATGACACCCTCGAAACATCTTTTTAAAATCGGAAATAGAGATCTTTCAATCTCGATCTCGCAGGATATGACTTATGGAAATTATTTGGAAGATAAAACTGATCTTTCCGAAAAGATAAGAAAGATTATCTTATCCGGCGAAAATGTACCAGAACAACTTCTACAGATACAAAAAGAAGTGCTTGAAATAGCAACTTTGCAGAATTTAAGCGTATCATTCATCGAGGCTAAAGGTGGAGTGGGAGACATCAAAAAGATCGAGGAGTCAAAAGCAAGAGGAAAGGCCGAAAATTTCCAGTCCATTTACAAAGAGATAAAGATAGGAGATCAAAATATAGGAAATTTCTCGAATGGGATTCCTATCGAATTTTACATAGGAAATGGTCTTAAAGATTTTGACAGTTGCCTTGCCGTTCGAGGAAGAAAGTCAATGCTTGACAAAAAATTGCACGTCGCCGAAGCAGGATATTTCACAAGAAAGATGGTCGAATTCCTATATCCACTTAGAGTCTCTTCCCATGACTGTGGCACGAACGAAGGGGTAGAATTCACAAAAGAGGATCTCGAAAAATTAATCGGCAAGTACGATATAGAAAGGATTATAAATGGAAGATATATAAAATTCAAAGAAGATGAAGAATGGATGATCGTCAACTTTGACAACATAAAAGAGATGAAGAATAAAGCCATGAATGGTTTTATACTCAGAAGCCCTGTAACATGCAAGTCAGAAAATGGTCCGTGCGAAAAGTGCTGCGGCATAAATCCTTCAACGTCAAATGAAAGTTTTAGAGTTGGAGACTTCATAGGTGTTATCTCTGGACATACGATAGGAGAGCGTGGCACGCAACTGTCGATGAAGACCTTTCAGACAAGCAAGTCCGATTTCAAAATGTCAGCGGTATCAAGTAGATTTTTCAGAAGAATTGAGAAAAGTTTTGTCGATTATCTTTTAAACCTTGCAATGGAAGATTTGATAAAGTTGATGACCGACAAAGATTCAGACAAAAAAGAATGGCTTCTAAAGACGATAGACGTATCATCTATCTATCTTGAAATATTGTTTATGTACATGAAGATCCACAAAATAAAAACGGAAGGCCAGATGAAGAAATATCTTACAGACCTTAAAAATTATGGCTTCTTTTCTGCTTTAAGTTTCGAAAATCCTTCAGGAAAGAAAGAAAACGGTATAAAACAAAGTAACATATCAAAGAAATTTGAGGAGATCGATCGAATAGAGGAGAGATCTCCAAAGGCCATTTATGCACTTTTACCGGACGAAGTGGAGGCGATCTTGAATGGAAAAGAATAAAATTAGACAAACACAAAAAGAAAAAGCAAAAAACAAGTTTTCAAGGAAAGATCTAAAAAAGGCTTCACCTTTGGATGCATCGATTTCATATAAAGATTTGGAGGAGTCAGAGGAAGAATTGGAAGATCAGTATGAAGCAGAAGATGAAAATGACGATCAGAATCAAAAAGATATATCCGTTAATCTGGATATTTTGAACATAGAACTTCCCAAATATCCTCCAAAAATAAAAACAGTCCTTTTACTTTTAAAGGGTGAAAAATTCAGAATCCTTCATTATGGCTTTAAAGGTTATGGCAATGATAAAGAAACATCCTACTTCAAACACAACGTTTTTGATAATTTTTCGAAAACCGCATCGGTAATTGAAAGTTACGCAAATGGATTTTACGACTTCGAAAATCCGCGCAGAGAAGATTTTTACGAACGGTTCAAATCCGAGATGCTTTTAAAGGTGAATGAACAGTCTACCGATGTTAAAAATAAAACCAACAGGCATTTTCTCAGTTATTACATGAGATTCTGGGATGGTGTCGATGTCAAAATCTCTGCCCTGACCTTTAACGGTAAACCAAATGCAAAGACTCTTGCAATGACGCTTTTTAGGATTGGTATAGGTAAATCTCAAAAACTCAAAGATGATTTCATAAGATTAGATTCCAAATCTTTAAACGGAGATTGTCTGAGGAAAACAAACTCTGTGCTGGAAATTTTGAACGAAATTCTAAGATCATCCGACGACAAGACATTTACCGAAGACACTTTTTTTGCGAACTTAAATGAAAATAATGAATTCAAAAATATACTCAAACATTTAGGTGGTAAAAATGGACAAGATTAAGATTTTTTACGTTAGATACGATTGTGGAGATGACAGCGCCGTGGAAGAACTGATAAATGTCATTTTGAAAAACAAGTTGGATATAGAAGGTAGAGTTGAATTTTGTCCTGTGGACGAATCCCCATCTGAATTCGATAAAAATGACATAATTATCGTAAAAGAATCAAATGATGAGAAAGATAATATCATGAACAAGATATATCTTGTCGATGGTGAATTGTATGAAAAGGCAGTTGTTAATGCCCAGCAAAGATCTTACGTTTACGCCATCTTCGATGTTAAAAGATTTTACGGCGAAAGAAAAGAGTATTCTGAGATGGCAAGATTCGAAGATGTTCTGAAAAAACTCGTCCGTGATAAATTAAGCACTCGATTTTTAGAGTCGGAAATGTCCAAACCGGTGAAATGGAAGATAGATCTTTCCAATTATTCTAAAGAAAAATTTATATCCATGTTCTCAGATGAAAACATGCGCACTGTCATCTTTAAAGCCAACAGGATCGTTGAGTCATTAAAATCTACGGCAACAAAATTTCAAAAATTCAGAAAAGATATTGAGATCAAAATAAATGAATTAAGAAAATTAGAAAACTCCAACAGCCAAGAAATAAGCAAAGTTCAAGAAATTTTTGGAAAAATAAACGAAAAATCTAAAGAACTTTCAATTGAAAAATTGCCTTCCATATTGATAACAGGGCCTACCGGAAGCGGAAAAACACTCTTTGCAAAATACATAGCGCGCAAATTCTTAGAAAATGGCTTTGAAGATCGCTTTACAAAAGTTACTCTTGCCAACATTTCCGAGACAATAGTCGATTCCGAACTTTTTGGGACCTTTCCAGGATCTTTTACCGGAAGCCTTTACAAAATGGGTAAATTTCTTTCTAATGCGGGCGGAGTTATCTTTTTGGACGAAATAGGCGAAATAAGTGAAAAGATTCAGGCAAAACTTTTAACGTATTTAGATGATATGAAAGTAACGATAGATGGATATTCAGATCCTCGGGGTTTAAAGGTGCCTGTGATGATCATAGCGGCAACAAATAAAGATATCAAAAAAGAGATAGAAACGGGAAATTTCAGAATGGACTTGTTTGAGAGATTTGATTACTCTATTAGAATACCTTCCTTGAAAGAGAGAAAAAGTGATTTCAGATATATTCTGAGTTTTGTCCTTCAGGATCAGTTAACATCTCTCCAAAAAGAAAAAGAGATCAAAAGAATAAGTTTAAAAGCGATAGAAAAACTTGAAAGGTACGATTATCCTGGAAATTTCAGAGAACTCGAAAGCCTTGTCAAAGAGGCGATAATGAACGCATACATGGATGGTCGTGATTGCATACTTGAGAGAGATTTTGAAATAGTGTGATTATAAAATTTGAATGACATCGGAGGTGGAAAATGACCGAAAAAACTAAAGAAATTGAGAGAAAGTATCTTCTTAAAGATCGCGAACAAATCGAACGTTTGAAGCACAACAGCATTAAAAGGATGGGAATAATTCAATGGTACGAAGAGACAGAAAACCCTCAAGAACGTATAAGACTGACAATCTCTTACGATGAAGTGATAGGTCATACGCATGTCTGGGAAAAAGCAACTAAAACACTGACAGATAATTCAGAAGAAAGATTCGAAACAAAAAATTTTTTAGATCCACGAAGAGTAAATCTATCTGATTTGGAAAACAAGAAAAACGTTGTAAAGATAAGATACTTAATCAAAAAAAAACCGGAAATAGTTCTTGATGAATTTTTGGAAATAGACAATAAGGATATTTTAAAACCAAAAAATAGTTATCCAGGAGAGTATTACCTTGAAATCGAAATCAAAGAAGATAAAGACAATAAAGATGACTCATATTTTGAGAATGAATTAAAGGGTATCGGACTTAAGATCACAGACGTTAAGGATTTGACAGAGGACAAATCATATCAAAACTTTTACAAGGCTAAAAAGCGAGAAATAAAGCCTCTTAAGATCATCGAGTATGTCCAAAATAGACTCATAGGCCCTGTGACGGTCATTCTGACCCAAGGAAAAGGAAAAACAAAAGAAGATTTTGAGTTATTTATAGAAGAAACAACTAAATCAAACAAATACAGAGAATTTATCGGAGAAATAGATGCTTTGTACCTTTTCATAAAAAGCGGTTTCGAAGTGGAAAAAGTGCATTTTCTTGTCTTTCCATCTTTTGAAAATGGTAAAGACTATCCTTCTGATTATAATTATCTCAAAGATGCGGTGAATAAGATATTTGGGTTGGAATGTTCTTATTCACCGATAAATTATTATTCTTCAAATCAAGATTCTGCTTACAAATCTCTTCGTGAAATATTTGACGCTGTTTCAAAAGTCGCAGATGATATTAAAGATGGTCGAAATACATTAATTGACTTAACCGGGGGGCAAAAATACCCGGGGATAGAGCTTGCCATTTACAGCCTTTTTAACAAAAAAGCGTTTTATTACAAGCAAAAAAATGGGAGAACTGATGGTGCCAGTGAACAGGAAATGGTTCAGTTAAAGTTCCCGCCTCTTCCTATTGGATGGAATAATGAGACCATCGACGATTACAGCCCATATTTCGATTTAATATCTTCAAAGGTCCAAAATGGAGAAATTATAAATTACAATATTTTTGTGATTTTGCCGGAGTTTTTAAAGGAACTTTTTTCTATTTCTCCAGAAGGACAATTTATAACTGTTCCAATATTGAATGAGATAAAAACGAATTACGATAACGCCAGGAAATTGCCATTCGGCCACGGGAAAAATTTCATAGATCTTATAAGAGACAAGAAGATGATAAATTTTGTCAATGAAAAAATCCCCCTCTGGAGTTTAAGATGGATAGGAGATCTGATTCCAGAAACGGTCGAACATTCTCAAAGACACAGCAAAAGACTTATGGAATTCGGATTCAACCTTGTAAGAATTATGGGAGAAGAAAATTTCTTAAGCGGAGTTAGTTCCGATCTTCGAAAAGAATTCTATTTTATACTCGCTGTGGCTATGAATGTTCATGATTTAGGCCATACAGTTCTTAATTACACAACAGATGATGGAATTGAATTTTGCATTGATGGGCTTCCGAGCGTCGTAAGAGATTTGCACAGTGAATTGAGTTATCAGTTGATAGAGAATGAGAATCTTTTGAATGGAATAGAAAAGATAGATGAGGATAAAGAAAAAATCGCAAAACTTAAGAAGGCCATAATGTACGTAAGCAAATACCACAGGCAGTACCTTCCTATAAGCAAAAATGAAAATCCTTCTCACAAAGATTTCACGGAAAATCTCAAGATGAAGATAAAATCCCTTGAAGAAAGATTAGATGAAGATGAATTGTTTAAAGATTCTAAAGAATGGAAAAAGATGATAATGCTTGCGACAAGATGGCTTAAGTTCATAGACTCGACAGATGTCCAATCAGACAGAACTATCATGGATGAATACACTCAAATAAGAGTCCAGAGAACAAAAGACGAAATAGAAAGTTTGTGCTATGACTTTCTTTCAAATAAAGCAATGCTTTCTAAATTAGGTATAGCCGAACAAATATCAAAGACACTTGGATACCTTAATGCACAAAATTGGAAGGCTCTCGATAATGTTGCTTGTGAAATAGAGGACGTTGTCTACGAAGAAATAAGATCGAATCTTGAAGATGCCCAAAATAATTATAAAAAAGAGATTTTCGTGGATGAATACATAAAAAAGACCGACAGAATAGCCTTCAAGTCAAGACAATTTCAACATTTCGAAAAGCATCAGGCTGTAAAAAGTATAATGCCGGAATTTTACACTCCAGAGGAAAAAACGCTTTACATCAAAATATATCCTGAAGAGAAAGCGCCAGAAAAAATAATAAAAGATATAAAAAAAGATATAAAAGATGAATTTGAAAAATCCGGTCTTGCGCTTGTCAATGAGAAACTGGAAAAATTGGAAATAGAGTCATAAAGTGTGATTAATGAATTTGAAAGGGGGTAAAGATGAGCATTTTTGACGAGGAGAAACTAAAACTTGTTTCCGGTAACTCTAATGAACTTTCAATTTTGTCCTACGACGTGAATTCAATTCAAAGGTACATTTTTCAATCATCAAACATCAAAGCAATCATGGGATCAAGCAAGATGATCGACGAATTCGACAAAGAAATACAAAATATGAAAGAATTCTACGTCGTAACGGCTGTCGGCGGCACAGGTATGGTAATAGCACCTTCAGATCGCGAAGGGGAAGTAAAAGAGATGATAAAAAGCAAATTCTACAAAATGGTCCCGGGTGGCGAGATAACCATCTCTTCGGTGAGATTTAAAAGAGATGAGTTGGCCAATGGAATTAAAAACGGAAAGAATTATAAGATTCCAGCAGATATTGCGGGGATTAAATTTGAAAATATGGACGGTAAAGATTCTTATAGTGATATCTTCAAGATCTTTTCTTCTGAAATGCAAAGGCAAAAATCTTTGAACAATCCTAAGGCTCCTCTTTTTGAAGATGCACAACGTTGCGAGTTGTGCGGCGTGATGCCGGCATCTTCAATCTATCATTTTGCAGATGGAGATCTTTATATATGCAGCGCATGTGAACTCAAAATCCAAAAGGGTAAAGAAAAGATTCGAGAAGAAGGTTACGCAGAAGAACTTGCGGATATATCTTTATCTGAAATGGACAAAAACTGGATAGGGTTTATAAAGGTGGATATAAATAACCTTGGAAATCTTTATTCTAAAATTAAAACTTCCAAAGAATTCGAACAAAAGAGTGGAGAGATAGAAGATATAATCCAAAGTTCTATAAACAAAGTGGTAAATGTTTTTAACCTGAGAAATAAATACCTCGTTCCGATCCATGGAGGAGACGATCTTTTCATGATGGTACCGGCATCTAAGGTTGTCGATATATTCAAAACACTTTCATCTTCTCTCTCATCTCTTAGCAAAATGGGACTTTCTTTTTCGGCCGGATTAGGCATATCTAACGTAAAGATGCCGATCAAATTCATCTTCGAATCGGCGGAAGCGCTTATCTCTTCTGCCAAAAAAAGTGCTTACACATCGGACAAAAATGAGAATTTTGTTGCATTCAAAATAATATCTTCAAACTCGATAGATCCGGTAATAGAAGACGTGTTATACGAGGATGAAAAAACCAAAAACATCTACAAACTTGGATTTGGAATGAGTCTTTCTCAATTTTTCAATGATTTGGCTTTCGTTGAAAAATTAAGAAATCAAAAATTGATTCCATTCTTGCAGAAGACCTATTCATGTGTAAAAGACAGATACGAAGTGGCAGGTTTAAATGTGAATTATTTCTTCGCAAGAAGCGAAATGAAAAGAGTCATAGAGGATCCAATTCAATATTTCAACAAATTTGCTTTGACTGAAAGATCTGAAGCGGACGGAAAGAAAGTGTATGAATCTAAAATACCTTATTTGCTCGAACTTTCAAGGCTTTGGGGGTGAATAATGAAGATCAAAATTTCGATAAAACTTCTATCTCCTCTTCTAATAGGCTCATCCGAAGAAAATCACAGCATAGCGAAATCTCAGTTGGCTTACAACAACATGGCTCTAATAACAGGATCTGAATTGAAAGGAAATTTCAGATACATTTTTAAAACAATACCCGCTCTTAACAAATTCGAAATACCTCTTTTTGGAGATTCAAATAACGCGGGTAAACTCTTATTTGAGACTTTGCAATTAGAGAACCCTTCTTACATAGAAAGAATGGGTGTATCAATAGACAGAAATCTCAAAATATCTGCCAATGAAAAGTTGTTCACTGTAAGGGCTCTAAATCACTCGGATAGATCATTTGAAGGATACATAAAAGTTAACGGAGAACTTTCAGAATCTGAAAAATCATCTTTGGTAACTGCTGCAAAGTTTATAGACAAAATAGGTTCCATGAAATCGAGAGGATTCGGAAAGGTAAAAATAGATCTCGATTTTGTAGAGGATCAAAGAACCGTTCTCCAGAATATTGAAGAAGGCATTTATGAAATAATCTTCAAAGTAAAAAGCCCAATTATACTTACCTCCGAGATGGCAAAAACATATCTTTACACATCGAGAACATTCGTAAGCGGAGAAACTTTGAAAGGAGCATACGCCGGGTTCTTCGACAAGAATTCCGATACTTTTAAGCAGATTTTTAATTACGGAAAAGTTCATTTCCCTTTCCTTTATCCATCTTTAAACAACAAATCTCTAATCCCTTCTCCTCAAACTCTTTTCACGCAAAAACATTCTAACGGTGAGATGATATACGATATAACATTTGGGAAGTACATCGAAAGACTTTTTGCAGAAAAAGGATTAAAGTACGTCTTAACTGATAAGACCATAAAAGATGGAAAAGAAATAAGGCTTGAACCGGCAAAGGGATACTTTGATCCTGATAAAAGTACGCTTTACAGTCTTACCTCACAAAAGTTCTTTTCGACCCAAATTGAAATAGATCCATTTACAAGGACTGCAAAAAGCGGGATCTTAAGAAGTTATGATGCCTTCTATCCGGATTATCTCGGAGGATATTTGAAGGTTGATTCTCAAAACAAAGATTTGGTAAAAGAGATAATTGGCCACAAAGAAATCCAAATAGGAAACTCAAGAACGCGTGGATTTGGACACTTGGAACTTCATTCATTCCAAAAAATAAACGATAATTTTTCTACTCTCAAAATTGCAAATGATAATTTTAAAGAAATAGTTGATAAGATAAATCAAATCAATGGGACAAAAGATTTCGAAATAAAACATACTATTGTTCCGGTAGTTTTGACGTCCGATCTCATCGAAAAAGATTTTGAAAATCTTTTTGGTGAAGGATTTGACTTAAAGATGGCATTCACAAGAAGACAGAACATATCGGGCTATAGCGCATATTCAAAATCGAATAAAACCCTTTACAATTCAATAGTCGCAGGAAGCGTTTTTATATTCGACAGCGATAAAGATCTAAATTCAGTCTCTCAGATCCTTTCTCAAAAAAGATACGAAGGGCTTGGGTATCTAACGGAATCTGGTTTTGGAGATTTTTCAATTTATATTCCTTTAAAAGAGGTCCAAAGGAGGAGATCACAGTGAAACTTAGTGCAGAGGAAAAATCAGAATTAATAAAGATTTCAAGTGAACTTTTAAAAAATTATAAATCGCCAAGCAACTCGCAAATAAGAAAATATGCAAGTCTTGCCATGCAGGCTGATTGTTACTATGAGTTCGAAAATTACATGAAATACCAGATTGGAAGATCGCCTCAGGAACAATTACAGTTTTTAAACAAAACTTTGGAAAAGGTCATTGAGATAAAAAAATCAGAGCAAGATAATTCAAGGTGTCTTTTGAAGATCGCATACCTTTTTGGAGTTATGGCAAGAGAAAAACAATACAAAGAACAAATTGAAAGAGGAGATAAAAGATGAAAACATTTGAAAGAATCGATAACCTCTATGATTTTTCTTTGAAAATAAAATTAGAAACCCCACTTCACGTCGGAAGCGGTTCTGAAGGAATATCGCCTCTCGAGGTCGATAATTCGGTAATCAGAATTAACGATGAACCGTTTATTCCCGGCTCTTCCATAAAGGGTGTTTTCAGAAGCACACTCGAGTTCTTTCTCAGATCTATAAATGAAAAATTTGCCTGCGATGTTGTTGGAGAAAAACCCTGCATAGACATAAGAGACGAGAATTTCAAGAAAATGAATACGGAAGAAAAAATAAAATACATCGACAAAAATGCCTGCGAAGTTTGTAAATTGTTCGGATCTAATTTCATAGCATCAAAGGTGGAATTCGAGGATGCTTACGCCAAA
>ERZ1669247.417-NODE-417-length-14695-cov-21.687090_pt1 | contig 14695 bp, 13 predicted proteins | sample MGYA00579297_ERZ1669247 | MGnify/ENA primary metagenome ERZ1669247 (study PRJEB41166, sample SAMN08046056) | hot springs metagenome | biome: hot spring; feature: acid hot spring; material: thermophilic sediment; isolation source: thermophilic sediment from acid...
GCTTGCCCGGATTTGAACCGGGGTCTTCGACTCCCGAAGCCGAAAGGATGGACCAGTCTACCCCACAAGCCCTCCTTTAGCTGATTGTCGCAGAATTTAAAAACCTTTACCTGATATTGTTGCGTGAATGATAGCAAATTGAGCATCCAGGATTTTGAATTCAATATTTCAGGAGAGATCGTTATGTCGGATGATCCTGGGAAGACAATAAAGAAATGGAGGGAAGAATTCTCTTTGACGCAGAAAGATTTGGCGGAAAGATTAAGTATAAACACATCGGTTATAAGTGATTATGAAACAGGCAGAAGGAGATCACCAGGTGCACAATTCATCAGAGCCATAGTTAAAGCAATGATAGAGATTGATACTGAAAGGGGGAGTCCCGTCATTTTAAGATATTCTCTGGGGACAGAAAAAAATGTTATAATAGATATCAAGGAATTCTTCTACGACATCCCAATTGAAAAATTCATAAAGATGATTGATGGGGTTCTTGTTTCTAAAATTGATATTAAGAGAAACATTAGGGGTTATACTATACTAGATTCATTAAATGCTATACTGGAACTGACGTCGTTTGATTATTTCAAGGTTTATGGTTGGACATCTGAAAGGGCACTTTTTTTCACCAATGTCGAATTCGGCAGATCTCCAATGATAGCCGTAAGGGTTCATCCTCTGAAGCCTGCCATGGTTGTTTACATAAAGCCAAGAAGGGTGGACGAGCTGGCAATAAAAATTTCAGAATTGGAGAAAGTTCCCCTTGTTTCTACTGAACTGACTCCCATAGAAATTAAGGAGAGACTGAAATCACTCTAGGAAAAAAGTTTGTCCAGATACCAGTCCAAAGAGAAATTTATGAAGTCCTGATAATTCTGTCCATTCCCAACAAAGAAGATTGGTTTCTTCATTTCAGCGAGAAGTGTGAGAATGCTGCCGCCCTTTGCATCCGCATCTATCTTTGTCAGTATGAATCCATTTACTCCGACAGCTTCGTCGAACATTCTGGCCTGATTGATTGCATCATTGCCGGAAAGCGCATCCAGTGTAAGTATTATCAGATCAGGATTTGCAACTCTCTTGATCTTCTTCATCTCCTCGAGCAGATTCTTATTATTCTGCATTCTTCCTGCAGTATCAACTATGACCACAGCTTTCTTGAATCGAGAAGCATGCTTTATTGCATCAAATGCCACTGCTGCTGGATCTCCGCCAGCATTGTGCTTTATGACCTTGATGCCTAGGTTATCTCCGTGGAGTGATATCTGTTCTATAGCCCCCGCCCTGAATGTATCCGAAGCTGATATTACCACATAGAATCCATTTCGCTTGAACATATCGGCAAGTTTGGCCGCGGAGGTTGTTTTTCCAGTTCCATTCATTCCAACAAGCATTATAACATATGGAGATTTTGACTCTGCCATTTTAATTATGTCCGGAATGTTGACAGTGGCAATTTCCCTAATGGTTGATTTCACCGCCTCCATGAGAACTTCTTCCCTGCTCTCACCTATCTTTATCCTTTTCCCGTTCAACTTATCGTATAATGAAGCGCTGATTTTCTCAGAAACCGGAAGGGATACATCAGCCTCCAGTAGTGAAATTTTAAGGTCACCTGTATATTCCTTAAGGTTCCCTATTGGTTTTCCTATCCCTGTTGTGAGGCTATCGCTTATTTCCTTTGGAACATCTTTCTTTCCTATCCCCAGTTTTTCCTTTAATTTCTCAAACATTCTTTCACTTTTGGTATATTCTGTTCAGATAATCATCAAGCTGGAGGTATCTTCTCTGTATTTCCTCTTCCGATTTTCTAGCGTTTTCTATAGCCCCTGTTATTTCTTCCCTTCTGTCTTCAAGAATTTTTATTGCATCTTCGATGGATGTCTTTTTGAACGCGCCGCTTCCTATATCCACTAGGACCTTGTTTTTATTGGTCAGAGTACCTTCAACATAAATCCCTCTTCCTATGGGAATGAGGGATTCCCCCTCTATCTTACCAATATTTCTCAGGAAATTGAGACTGCTCAATATTTCCTGTAATATCACAGAAAGAGACTGCTCCTGATCCTGCACTTCCTCCAGCTGTTGCTTCAGTATTTCCATCGAATATACGATCTGGTTTATTTTATCATCCTGCGTCATTTCAATTCTCTCCGAATTTCTTCTTTGAATTTATAAGTGACTCTATAGCTGGCATCGGTTCACCAGCCAGATAACTTATTAGTGCACCCCCGCCTGTGGAGAGGTGATCTATTTTGTGTGCAAGACCCATTTTTTCAAGGGCAGCATTTGTATGACCCCCACCTGCTATCTTGTACGCAGCTGAATCTGCTATTGCGCTGAAAATTTCCCTTGTGCCCGTTGCAAACTCATTAAGTTCAAAAACTCCCATCGGACCATTCAGTATTATTGCCTTGGACTTATTCAGAAGGGAGGCATAAGTTGCAATCGTGTCTATGCCTATATCCATTGCTGGTACATCTTTTCTAAAATTATCTTTCTTGAAATATACGGGTTTTGAGTTTTCTGAGCCTATAAAATCTGTTGGTAGCATGACCTTGTCACCATACTTATTCATTATTTCAGCTGACTGTTTCACCATTTTATCAAGTTCGGGAATTTCCTTCACCATGATATCCATATTTTTCTGGCCAAGATCCATCCCTGAGGCCATTAAAAATAAGTGGCCAACGAGCCCACCAGTTAAAATATAGTCAAGCTTATCATCATTCAGCATCCTTTTGATTATCTTGATGGAGTCATCAGCCTTTGCCCCTCCGAAGACACCAACTCTCGGTTTCATCTTCATTCCGAAAAATGTCTCTACACCCCTGATTTCCCTTTCCATCAGTCTTCCTGCTATATTTGGGATTACTTCGGTGAAACCTATAAGTGTTACGTTGGGCCTGTGTGCAGCTGCGAAAGCATCATTCACGAAATAATCCATGTGCCTTGAGAGATTCCTCACAATATGCGTTTGTTTAATCACATCCATCTTTTCCTCAGCAAGAACGACTTCCTCTGAATAGAATCTGGTATTCTCCAGCAGTAGAATGTCTCCATAATTGGCCCTGTCTATCTCTTCAAGAATCATATCCTCGAAAAGGCCAGGAAGGAACTTCACCTTCCTCTTCAGGAGCCCTGAAAGATGCTCGGCATGAATTTTCAAGCTGGTGAAATCTCTCTTGCCAGGTCTGCTCTGATGGGCCATTATTACAAGTTTGGAATTCCTTAACTCATTTATTGTCTCCATATGTGCTTTAAATCTTGAGTCGTCAAGTATGGTACTAGTTTTTGGATCGACGGGCGAATTAATATCCACCCTTAAAAAGACTGTCTTACCTTTCATGTCAAAATCATCCAGAGTAAAAAAAGGAAGATCTTTCATCAATACCTAATTTTTTACTCTATTAAATTAATTTCCATTGTTCCTTTTATTGGTCTGCCGCCAACAAATACTTCCTCTATTATTTCATTGCCGAATACATATCCTATATCCTTGTAGGATGACTTCAATACAATGAGATTTGCCTCCTTATTTTCATGTATAGTTCCTACCTGGGAATCAATCCCGAGAGAATATGCAGAATTGATTGTTGCCATATTTAGGAGCTGTTCCAGGGTGAATGGAGATAATTGACGTGCCAGACCAATGATAAGTGGCATTGAAAGGATGTATGAGTTTGGGGACACATCAGAGCCCATGCCTATAATTTTATTGTGATTCAGGAACTCTCTGAATATGGATGTATTCTTTCCCAAAGTCAGTGAGGTGAAAGGAAGGAAATTTATTATGCCATTGATATCATCTATCTCCTCAACCCTGGTTTCGAGCATATGATCGTATGATCTTATATCAAGATCCCTTAACATCTCAATTCCGTTGATATTCTTAATTTCATTTATGTGAACCCTCCCGGGGATTCCTTTTCTATTGGCATAAATGAACACTTCTCTTGTAAATTGAGGACTGAATGCTCCATCATCCAGGAAAACATCTACATAATCTATTCTGTCCTTAAATACATCTATCATTTCCTTGAATTTGTGCAGGAATTCATATTCTGGAGTGTCTCTAGGCGGGACATGAGCGAGGAGTGTTTTCCTGATTCTTATCCCAAGGTCTTTCTCAATCCTTGACATTGTTTCAAGCATCTTTCCTTCATTTTCGAGTGTTAGTCCATAACCTGTTTTGGCTTCAATGGAAGTTGTGCCATTCATAATCATGGTTTCTATTCTTTCTCTTGATTGTTTGTATAATTCATCCCTGTCACATGAATTTGTATCCCTGACAGTCCTGTAGATTCCCCCGCCACTTTTCAACACACCCTCATAACCTATCTTCTTTCTTAGATCAATTTCATCTCCCCTCATCCCGCAAAAAATAGGATGTGAATGAGAGTCGACGAACCCGGGGATTATCCAGTGTGCAGGCTCAGAATTCTTTCTGCTTTTGGTTATTTTCTTTATAATCCCATTTTCTATAAATAAATCCACCCCCTTCATTATATCCAATGTCTCCAGTTCCTTTCCTCTGAGGAAAGGAACATTTGGGGGTGTAGCTACATTTACATTTTCAAGTATCATCAGTTTCCTTTCTTACTGAGGTCCTGATATGCGGAATTTGCAGCTATTGCTCCATCTGAAGCGGCAACTATTATCTGCGCAAATGATCCGGCCACATCTCCGGCTGCATATACGAAATCAACGTTTGTCCTTCCGTTTCTGTCTATCTCTATGAAACCCTTGTCATTTGTCTTGACGCCAATTGTCTTTGCTATTTCAGACTGCGGCATTAGTCCAACATATATGAAGACACCATCAAATTCCTCTTCCTGTATGCTGTCAGTTCCCCTTTCCTTGAAAGTTACTGATTTCAGGGATTTCCCGTCACCCTTTATCTCCATTACCTGCACGTTCTTTCTGTACTCTATCCCCATGGACTGAATCTGCTTAACGTAAGCATCTTCGCACATGAACTTCGGCATGAATTCGAATATCTTCACTTCCTTGGCAAGATTTTTAAGATATATCGCCGCAATTGCACCCGAATTACCACCGCCTATTACCAGAACCTTCTTGTTCTTGAACAGGTAGCCATCGCAGGTTACGCAATATGAAAGACCCTTCCCGTAATATTCATTTTCCCCTTTCACACCGAGATGTTTGTGTTTGGTTCCCGTTGCGAATATTATTGATTTGGCTGTGAACTTTCCCTTCTCTGTGGTGAGTGTAAAATTCCCTTCCTTTTTAATGGATAGAACCTTGCAATTATCTATTATCTTTGTATAATTTCTGGCATGCTCAACCATGTTATTCGCGAGTTCCGTACCCCTTATCGCCGTGTATCCAAGGTAATTCTCTACCAGAGGTGCCTCAGCTGTCAATCCGCCTGGCGAACTTCCATCTATGATTATAGTGGATAACCCAGATCTGGTGGCATAAATAGCGGCTGAAAGGCCAGCGGCCCCAGCCCCTATTATTATTAAATCAAAGTCCCTCTTTTCTATTTTCTCTTCTTCCCCAATAATAAGGTCCATTTCCTCACACCTTACATTGGAGGCATTCCACCGCCCATGCCACCCATTCCACCCATACCGCCCATGCCGCCTTCTGGACCAGCTCCCTGGCCCTCAGACTTGGACTTCTTTGATGATATAACATCATCTATCCTGAGTATCATGGTAGCAACCTCGGTAGCGCTCTCTATTGCATGTTTCTTAACCCTCACAGGCTCAATGACGTTCTTCTTGAGCATATCTCCAGTTTTCCCCTCAAGAGCATCAACGCCGAATGATTTGTTTCCTTTCTGGTGTTCTGCCCTTAAAGATAGGAGTGTATCTATTGGGTCCATCCCTGCATTCTCTGAAAGGGTTCTTGGAATTATTTCCAGAGAGTTTGCAAATGATTCAATGGCGAGCTGTTCCCTTCCACCAATGGTAGGTGCATACTTCCTCAGTTCAAGGGCTATTTCTGACTCTATTGCGCCCCCACCTACGACTATTGCTCCATCCTCTATCGCAACGCCTACAACCTTCAGAGCATCGTGGAGTGCCCTCTCCACTTCGTCTATTGTGTGCTGTGTTCCACCTCTTATGAGTATGGATACGGCCTTCGGGAATTTGCATCCCATGATGAATGTCAGCCTATCGTCCCCAATTTTCCTTTCTTCGACTTTCTCTGCAAATCCAAGGTCCTTGGATGAGAGATCATCGAGATTTGTCACTATCTTGGCTCCGGTAGCCTTGGCAATTTTCTCCATGTCGCTCTTCTTAACCCTTCTAACTCCATATATTCCTTCCTTTGCAAGGAAATGCTGTGCAAGATCGTCAATACCCTTCTGGCTCAGTACCACATTTGCTCCTGATTTCTTTATCTTCTCGACCATTGACTTGAGCGTCTCCTCTTCCTGATCCAGGAAAGCCTGGATTTTTGATGGATCTGATATCTGGACCTTTGCATCAATCTCCGTTTTCTTGATCTCGAGGCCTGAATCTATCAATGCTATCTTTGCATTTTTCACTTCATTCGGCATTCTTGCGTGAACTTTTTCTTTGTCTATGACCACTCCGTCTATTAATTCTGTATCGGTAATGCCACCACCGTATTTTTTCTGGACAAGTATATTGTCAACATCCACAACCTTCTTTCCATCCCTGTCCTCTACTATGGAACTGACTGCCTTTACTGCAATGTCAGCGAGAAAATCTGTCACGCCGCCGACATTCTTTCCTGTCATGGCCGTCTTGGCAACATTCTTCAGGGCTTTTTCATCTATATTCTTCATGGCTATATTTGAAAGTATCTCAGTTGCCTTGGTGGATGCCAGCTTGTATCCGTTGGCAATAACCGTTGGATGGACATTCTGGTCCAGCAGCAACTCTGCCTGCTTGAGTAATTCTCCTGCTATGACAACAGCACTTGTAGTCCCGTCTCCCACTTCCTGATCCTGACCCTTGGCTATCTCAACAATCATTTTTGCAGTTGGATGATCAACATCCATCTGTTTCATAATTGTGGCGCCGTCGTTTGAAATTGTAATATCACCCAAAGAATCAACCAACATCTTGTCCATTCCCTTCGGACCCAATGTTGTTTTAATAGTATCTGCAATAGCCTTTGCGGCCTCTATATTATTTCTCTGAGCATCCTTTCCGGATTCTCTCGATGTTCCCTCTTTTAATACCAGAATAGGAATTTGACCTGATAACATTTTGTTTCACCCTAAAACGTTAATTCGTTCTTCTATATAAATATTACATTTTCTCTGCGTTAAAATAATTACGATGAGCACCATAAAAATATGAAAAAACTTAAAGTTTTAATCCTTCAAATTATAACAGGTAAATGAGAAGCTATCCATGCAAGAAGGAAATTTCAAATGAAATATTGAAACAGAAAATGCAAACAATTTTTGGAAATGTGAAAGAGGAGTCCGGGAAATTCATTTCAAGTTTCCCACCTCTTGAAAGGATTGAAGTTGTGTTGACAGGTAAGAAGGAAATAGGGGTGGAGACCGTTTCTGGGAATACTGGTGATCCAGGCATGGCTGTAAAGGTCTTCAATAAATTCCTTGAAGAGACCACCGGCTACAATGCTAAGGAAAGGAAAAAAATGGCGATGAAATTATGAGTCTTGATATCATATTCAATCCAGGGTCAATTTGTATAATAGGAGCGTCAAGGGATAAGGGCAAGGTAGGAAATGTCATTCTGCAGAATGTCTCAAGGGAATTCAAAGGAAAGATATATCTCATTCATCCTGTAGCCCAGGAAATAAATGGTATAAGATGCTTCAGGACTGTCCAGGATCTACCTGAATCTCCCGACATAGCAGTTATCTCTCTTCCCCCTGAGAAAACAATAGAATCTCTTGAGGAGCTTGGGAAAAAAGGGTGTAAGGTATCCATTCCCGTTTCTGGAGGTTTCGGTGAGCAGGGAGAAAAGGGCAAACAGCTTGAAATGAAGATAAAGAACATATGCGAGAAATATGGTATGAGGGTCATAGGGCCAAATACAGTTGGTGTTATTGTCCCAAGAGTAGGTTTGAATACAGCCCTGACAGAGATAGATAAGACTACATTCCCCAGGGATGGAAAGGTGAGTTTCATATCACAGAGCGGGGCGCTTGGACTCCTGTCAATGGACGCTGCATCTGATAACGGGATGGGTTTCTCATCTTTCATAAGCCTGGGAAATGAGGCTGATGTCACGGAAAATGATGCCTATGATCTTGTATCAAAAGATACAGGAACTCAATCAATTGCATTATACCTCGAGAAAATAAGCGATACCGATGATTTCCTAAAGAAAAGCAGGGATATTTCAAGAACAAAGGGAATAGTCCTGATGAAAGGTGGACAGAGTGAGGCAGGAAACAGGGCGACGAGCCTTCATACAGGTTCTCTGTTTAAATCAAACTTCTCTCTGAGGGGAATTTTCAACCAGCACGGGATAATTCAGGCTTTCAGTGAAACTCAGTTGCTCGATTATGCACTTGCACTGGCATATGGAAAGCCAGTGATGGGTGACAGAATTGCAATAATAACATCGGCTGGAGGCGTTGGAGTGGTTTCATCTGATCTTCTAGAAAATAAGGGATTCAGGGTCTCGAAACCTTCAAAGAACCTAGAGGAAAGACTCAGGAAAATAATATCCCCAATTGCCTCTCCGCTTAATCCAATAGATATGACTGCAGAGGCCACAGATGACCAATATGAAAATCTCCTTAAAGAAATTGAGTCATCCGGGGAATACGATTCTGTTATAGTTTTCGCATTGTTCCAGACCGCTGGAGTAACTGAGGGTTTGATAGACATTCTTCGTAGTTTCAATGAAAAGGGGAGGATGCCTTTCGTTGTTGGTGTCCTTGGCGGGGAATACACTAAAAATATGGTAAGAAAGATGCTCTCCCTGGGTATCCCGACATTTCCAAGTATAGAGAGGGCTACGGACGGAGTCTGGGCACTCCGTGAAAGAGGCAAATTTATGAGGAGGTTTCTAAAATGACCATAGTTCCGGAGTTTGAATTCAAGAATAAAATCAGAGAACTGGGATTTTCATTGCCCAGAGGTTTCCTGGTGAATAGAGTGGAAGATTACAGGGGAAATTTTCCTGCTGTGGCGAAGATAAGTTCAGATAAAATAACTCATAAGAGCGAAATAGGGGCGCTGATAGTGGATATCAAGGGGCCTGAGGAGCTCAGGGAATCCATTGATAGCCTGAGAACAAAATTTCCGGGAGAACCCATTTATGTTGAGGAGATGGCCAGGAGGGGTATAGAGGTGATAATAGGTCTCCTGAATGATGAAAAATTCGGGAAGCTGATCCTTTTCGGCATAGGGGGATTTTATTCAGAGTTGATAAAGGATGTAACATTCAAGAAACTTCCTTTGGACAGGGAAGATGCGTCGGACATGATCAATGAGCTCAGATACAGGAATATATTCTCTGGTTACAGGGGTCTCAGGACATCCGAGGATATAATAGTCAACCTTCTTGTGAAGATATCTGAGACATGGAAGGGTGAGAATTTCCAGCAGGTAGATTTTAATCCTGTGTTCCTTTACAGTGATTCCTATTTAATAGTGGATGCCAAAATGATAATTTAGATTGACGCAAAATTTTTAATGTCGATACTCTCTATAAAATTATGGCATATGATATTTCAGAGATTGTAAAGCTGGCTGACAAGAATGATTTGAAACATTTTTATTTTCAGTTCAGTGATATTAGAGGAACAGTAAAATCTGTAATGATACCAAGAAACAGACTGGAAAGGGTGCTTGAGGAAGGTGTTCTCTTTGATGGATCGTCAGTTTTAGGATATGCTGCCATTGAGGAAAGTGATATGAGGGCATTCCCTGATTATGATTCATTCGAAATTCTCCCATGGACAACAGATGGGGGAAGGGCTGCAAGATTTGTGTGCTCGGTATACACTCCTGATGGTGAGCCGTTCCTTGGTGATCCAAGATTTGCCCTGAAGAGGCAACTGGAAAGAGTGCATAAGATGGGACTGGACTTTTTTGTCGGCCCGGAATTCGAATTCTTCCTCCTTGAACAGAAGGACGGAAAATATGTTCCACACGACTCTGCTGGATATTTTGACTTCGGTCCTCTCGATAAGGGAGAGCTCGTCAAGAAGGAGATAGTAAATCACCTCAACACATTGGGTTATGACCCTGAGGCTGCCCATCACGAAGTTTCCCCAGGTCAGCATGAAATTGATCTGAGATTTGCACAGGCACTTAAAATGGCTGACAGGATAATAACGATGAAAACTGCTATAAAGACCGTAGCCTCAAAATATGGTCTCTATGCCACTTTCATGCCTAAACCATTTTTTGGAATCAATGGAACCGGTATGCATGTGCATCAGAGCATAATGGATACTGATGGAGAGGACAATAAGTTCTGGGATGCAGATGACAAGTACGGGTTGTCAGATTTCGCTTACCATTATCTTGCAGGAATACTCCATCACGCAATTGAGATGTCCTCAATAATCGCATCGTGGGTCAATTCTTACAAGAGACTTGTGCCAGGTTATGAAGCGCCTGTTTATATTTCCTGGGCAAACAGGAATAGGTCTGCACTAGTAAGGGTACCTGCAGGAGTTGGTTTGAAGAAGAGATTTGAATTCAGGGCACCTGATTCGGCTGGAAATCCATACCTGCAATTTGCTTCGCTACTGTCCGCAGGCCTGGACGGAATTGAAAGGAAGCTTGAACCGCCTGATCCAGTGGAGCAGGATATTTTCCACATGAAACCGGAAGAGAGACTGAAAAATGGCATAGACTCCCTTCCTGAATCTCTTGGAGAAGCACTTCATCATCTTAGGAACAGTAAATTCATGAAGGAAACACTAGGTGAGCACATTTACAGCAATTTCATATACATCAAACAGAAGGAGTGGGATGAATTCAGGTCATACGTGACTGACTGGGAGATCAACAAATTGCTTCCAATTCTTTGAATTTTAATTCATTCCGAATTTTTTTAATTTACATTTATTGATCTAATTCGCAGCAATAGTAATGTTAATTAATAACAAAATTTTAACGAATAAGGGCTCGTGGTCTAGAGGTTATGACGTCGCCCTTACAAGGCGGAGACCGCCGGTTCGAATCCGGCCGGGCCCATTTATGAGAGGGGGATATATATAAGACCTAAAAAAAAGTCGTGATTTTAGATTAAATAAATATTAATTTGAGGATATTATTTATTAAGATTATACAATTCCAATAGGCTTTTTACAATTCTGACCTTAGATTTAACTGTTTACCATTCTTCAGATTTATTTTAATACAATACTTGTTGCAATATTCCCTTATCTCTGACGCCCTTGGGCTTCGATATTGTTAATCAAGCAGTAAATAAACTAAAAATATTCATTAACGTTAATTTTGATAATATTACAGATTAATATAAATATTAATATGGAATAAAATTATTTCAAAAAATAAAGCTTTTCCACTCATAATTGATGTGCTGCAAATATAATATAGATTATTTGCACATAAATTGATGATAACTGTTATGGCTGAAGTAATTAATAGTAACTATATTAGAACAATAATTATATAATAAGATAAAGGATATACTAATATGACTAAAAAAAGCATAGTACCAATTTTTTTAGTTGCGTTGATATTGATATCTATCCTTTCCCAACTCCCATTATCTAATGCACAGAGCAGTTTCAGTGTTTGGACAATAGGACAAACAGAGACAACAATTTCTTTGGAATGGAATGAGGTTAATGTTTATGCATCGAATGGATATACTTTGTATTACTCTTCACAAGGAACCAATGGACCTTTTCAAAGTATAGAAATTAACAGTCCTACTACCTCGACCTATCCCCTTACTTACCTTAACCCTGGCACGAACTATTGGATTTACGTTTATACCAGCTGGGGAGGGTTTACTCCAAGCAGTGAAACAACAACAACCATAGAAGTTACAACAGCACAGGTTCCGTCTCTTCAGAGTTCATCCGTAACTGAGACAACAGTTTCATTGAGTTGGACAGATTACAATGTCTATTCAAATCTCACGTACTTCCAGAGCTATACAGTTCAGATGATGCCATCTTCTGGGTCATGGTCCACTGTAGACACTATTACAGCTCAATCTGACACTTCCTATACTGAATCTGGTCTTTCTCCAGGTACAACATACTCCTTCAGGATTTATGATAGCATTGCTGTTGTTGGTCTAGCTAGCTCTTTTAGTTCTTATTCCAATACGATTCAAATAAGTACTATAAAACCATTAACTGTCAGTATATCTGCAAATACTATATCGGTTGACATTGGACAGAGTGTTTCAATTAATTCAAATGTTCAGGGTGGTATATCGCCTTACACCTATCAATGGTACGAAAATGGAAACCCAGTAAACGGTGCTACTTCACCATCCTTTATTTTCAGCTCAAATAGCGCTGGAAGTTATACAGTATATTTACAAGTTACAGATCATTCAGGTTCAACTCAGGACTCTAATGATATATTGTTTACAGTTAATCCTCCACTATATGTAAGTATTTCTTCTTCATCTTCTACAGTCGATGTAAACTCTAATTTGCAATTTACTTCACAAGTAAGCGGTGGGGTTAATCCGTATAATTATCAGTGGTATGTTAACAATAACCCTGTTAGCGGAGCAACTTCGTCTTCCTTTTCATTTGCACCGAAAAATGCTGGCACTTATTCAATATACGTTTCTGTAACAGATGCCTCTGGTATGTCAACAAAATCTAATACTCTTACCGTAACTGCATTCTCTGGTCTTACTTTCACTGTCACCGCAACTTCCACAAATATTACTAATGGAAGCACATCATCATTATCGGTGAACCCTTCCGGAGGAAGCCCTCCCTACTCCTATCAATGGTTCGTAAATGGGGCTCCAGTAAGTGGGGCAACTTCATCCACTTTTATCTTTAAACCTTCTCAGACTGGCAATTATTCAATATATGTAGAGGTCAAAGATTCAACAGGTTTAGTTGGAGATTCCAAACCTTTGACGATAAGGGTTAACAAACCTAGCTCAGCTCCATCTGTAACAATATCGTTATATGATTTATTAGGAATAATTGGAATAGTGGTAATAATAGTTGTTGTTATGTTAATGTTTAGCAGAAGAAACAAACAGAAGAATGTAAATCCACCGCCTCCTAAAGCACCTAATTCCTGATTTAAAATTATTTTTTTCTTTTTACTTACTTATTATTAATTCTCAACAAGAAATTTCATGATATGTCCTTGGAAAACAATTAACTTATCTAAAATATAAATAATGGAGGGCAAGGAAATCTATTTCTCATTGAATTTGTCTTGATAATAGAAGTTGGGATATAGATTTCATTTAGAGAATTTTAAATGAAATATTCAGGCATTGTTTCAGGTAAAAAGTCGATGAAAAAATATGATAGTGTACTGAATCTGCTGTAAAATTGAAAAGGTCCTGCACATTTCAGAATGTGAAAAGGTGAAAACATGCAGGACCAATTAGAAGTAGTGAAAGAGATAATAAGTATTTTCCTGAAGGATAGCAAGGAAGGAAAGAAACAGTTGGTAGAGTGGTTCCTCAACAATGTCATGGAGGAAGAGGCAAGAATACAACTCTCATCCTTGCCATACGAGAGGACACAAGAGAGGAAAGGATACAGGAATGGATCGAGAACAAGGAAGCTGAAGACTGTCAATGGAGAACTGGAACTTAAGAAACCCCAGATAAGGGAGTTTCCATTTGAGACCAAGGTGTTCGATCGTTATTCCAGGGTGGAGAAGGCAATGGATTCTGTCATTCTTGAATCATACTTACAGGGTGTATCCACAAGGAATGTGAAGAATATAGTTGAGAGCCTTGGAATGGAGAATGTATCGGCATCATACGTGTCAACTCTGGCCTCTGAACTGGATGAGAGAGTGAGGGAGTTTCTCGATAGGCGAATTGAATCACCCATTAGGTTCATCTACATAGATGCAACATATTTCAAGGTGCGTGAGGATGGAAAGTACAGGAATAAGGCATTATATGTCTGCATAGGCATCAATTCAGAGGGGAGGAGGGAGATACTTTCAGCCAGGATTTATGATTCAGAGACTGAAGTGGAATGGGAATCATTCTTTGATGAACTGAAGAATAGGGGATTAAGAGGTGTGGAACTTGTGATATCTGATGGTCACAGAGGTATACAGGAATCAGTTGCACGGTCATTTCTAGGTGCGGCATGGCAGTACTGCCATGTACACTTCATGAGGAATCTACAGAAACTCATACCGAAGAAGAAACAGTCATCTGTTATGCAGATCGTGAAACAGGCTCTAGAGAATGAATCACTTATCTCCACAGCACAAGATACTCTTGTCAGGGAGGGTCTTGAAAAGGCATCTGAAATGTTTGAGAGGTGGTATCCTTCCCTGTACAATTACAGGGCATTTGGTGAATCAAACCACAGGAGGCTGAGAACTACAAACGTGCTCGAAAGATTGAATCTTGAATTCAAGCGCAGAACGAAGAAGATAGGAGCATTTCCATCTGAGCAGTCTCTTCTGAGACTCGTTGTGACAATAATGATGGATGTAAATGAGGAATGGATAACTGGGAGAAGATATATTAAGACGGAGGGGGATTAGGGGATGAACAGGATCTTTTCGAAATTACAGCAAATCATATACACTATC
>ERZ1669247.420-NODE-420-length-14665-cov-5.554962_pt1 | contig 14665 bp, 13 predicted proteins | sample MGYA00579297_ERZ1669247 | MGnify/ENA primary metagenome ERZ1669247 (study PRJEB41166, sample SAMN08046056) | hot springs metagenome | biome: hot spring; feature: acid hot spring; material: thermophilic sediment; isolation source: thermophilic sediment from acid...
CGGTGACCATTATATCTATGTATAATATCGTAATGTCAGTACAGATGCAACCTTATCCTGATAAACACTAAGCTTCTACTAGCCGTATAACTCTCTGCCGCAGGTACTATGCACTTTGTATCATGTTTGTGTTTTTTAAATGCACCATGATATACGATGTAGCGTAGGACTCAGATAGTGTATATCCCCTCTCCGTTTGGAACTCCAGTGCTTCTTTCATTCTGACGTATTAGCACTCGCTCCCATTCCAGTCTTACCTTGTCAGATATGTGTTGTAGTCCTCTTTGAATCTGCTTTGAACTCCATTCTATGTCATCGCGTTTTAGCCATTCTATGATGGCTTCATGATCAGTATCGAGAACTCCTCTCTCTGCCTGCTCTGGTGTAGGAGTGAAATCCATTCTTCGTACCCAAACTTGTCTTACCCACAGGTCATCGTCCGTCAGTCCTCTTTCTATTTGCTCTGGTGTAGGAGTGAAATCCATCCTTCTAGCCCACGCCCATCTTATAACCTCTGAGGCATCAGTGAGACCAAGCTCTATTTGTTCAGGAGTGGGAGTCCAGTTCTCTCGCCCCGCCCATGACAACTTCACGAAATTGTCTTTATCTCTTATACCTCTTTCCACTTGTTCTGGTGTGGGAATGAAATCCTCTCTTTCTGCCCAAACTGCTCTTACCTCCATGCGAGCATCAGTTAGTCCTCTTTCTATCTGCTCCGGTGTAGGGATGAATTCTTTTATATTGGCCCATCTAAAACGTACGTGCCAGTCTGTATGTGTGAGTCCTTCTTCTATTTCTTGTATACTATACATAACACATATCTCTCTTTTGGACTGAACATATGATGAGTATAAGCACCATTACAGATGTATATAGTGCTTATAGTCTGTCCAAAAGAAAAGTAATGACGTCTTGAACTTAAGTATATACCTTTATATCATGGGGTACGCTCATAGAGTCAGAAGAACTTTCGCACCAGTTATTTTAACAATGCTTATAAGTTGCAGCATGGTAGTACTCCACTTCTGCCGTGATTAAATACTCATAAATGGTATAGAGTCAGAGACTAATGATGGTTCGCAGTTCATTTTTCTCACAATTTTTTCCCAATAACTTCTAATCATATCATCCTCATGTGTAAGCCCTAGCTGTATCTGTTCGTGAGTCCATTTTATGTCCTTGCGATCCAACCATGCTAGAACTACGTTTATACAATCATCTATTATCCCTCTTTCTATCTGTTCTGAAGTAGCTGTATAGTCTGTTCTTTTGGCCCATGCTTCTCTTACTTCTGCAACTTCATCCGTCAATCCTCTTTCTATCTGTTCTGGAGAAGGAGTATAGTCCATTCTGGACGCCCATATAATTCTCACCGAGTACTCGGAATCAGTAGTTCCTCTTTCTATTTGCTCAGGCGTAGGAGTAAAGTCCTTACGCCGAGCCCAAGCTGTTCTTTCCCATACTCCATCAGTGTCCAAAAGTCCTCTCTCTATCTGTTCAGGTGTAGGAGTGTAGTCTGTTCTTTTTGCCCATACTATTCTCACACATACATCTTCATCAGTCAGTCCTCTTTCAATCTGCTCAGAAGTAGGACTAAAGTCTATTCTTTTAGCCCAAAATGCTCGCACCCAAGAGCTTGCATCGGTCAGTCCTCTTTCTACTTGTTTAGGAGTAGGAGTGTAATCTACTCTTTCTGCCCACGCCAATCTCATGACTATATGGTCATCTGTGAGTCCTCTCTCTATTTGCTCTGAAGTAGGAGTGAAGTCCATTCTTTTAGCCCAAGCCATTCTTACACATGCTTCCTTGTCTGTGAGACCTCTTTCTACCTGTTCAGGTGTAGGCGTAAAGTCTCTACGCTTAGCACATTTTAATCTTTCACGCCAGTCTACACTTTTCATGTACTGATCTATTTCTTGTGGCCTTGTCATAGACGTTTTTCCTTATACGATCACTTCTGCTTCAGTCAGATTAAATACTCATAAAGGGCATAGAGTCGGAGTATGACGAGTACTCGCTGTTTCTTTTTTTCACAATTTTTTCCCAATAACTTCTAATCATATCATCCTCATGTGTAAGCCCTAGTTGTATCTGTTCTTGAGTCCATTCTATGTCCTTGCGTTCCAACCATGCTAGAACTACGTTTACACGAGCATCTATTATTCCCCTTTCTATTTGTTCTAAAGTAGCTTTATAGTCTGTTCTTTTGGCCCATGCTTCTCTTACTTCTGCAACTTTATCTGTCAATCCTCTTTCTATCTGTTCTGGAGTAGGGGTATAATCCATTCTGGATGCCCATATAATTCTCACCGAGTACTCAGAATCTGTAAGTCCTTTTTCTATTTGCTCAGGCGTAGGAGTAAAGTCCATTCTTTGCGCCCACGCTTGTCGTACTATGTATCCTTTATCTGTCAGGCCTCTCTTTATCTGCTCTGGCGTAGGAGTGAAGTCTGTTCTATGTGCCCAAGATATTTTCACCCCTATTTCTTCATCAGTCAATCCTCTTTCAATCTGCTCAGGAGTAGGAATAAAGTCCATTCTTCTAGCCCAAGCTGCTCGCACCCAAGAGCTTACATCGGTCAGACCTCTTTCCACTTGCTCTGGACTCGGAGTCCAGTCCATGCGCTCTGCCCATGCTTTTCTCACCAGTTTATCTCTGTCCTGAAGTCCTCTTTCTATCTGTTCAGGAGTAGGAGTCCAGTCCATGCGCTTTACCCACTCTCCTCTTTCTCTTGGCATGTCATCTTGAAGTCCTCTCTCTATTTGCTCAGGCGTAGGAGTCCAGTCCATTCTTTCCGTCCATGTCAATCTCACCCATGGACTGGTATCCATCAATCCTCTGGATATTTGCTCAGGACTAGGACTACTGTCTTTTCTCTGTATCCACGTTACTCTAACTCTCGGGTCTTCATCCGTTAGACCTCTTTCTATCTGTTCCAAGCTGGGATGAATGTCCGTTCTTTTAGCCCATGACAGTCTTATGTCTGAGCTTTTATCAGTAAGTCCTTTTTCCACTTGCTCAGGCGTAGGAGTCCAGTCCATTCTTTCAGACCATGCTTCTCTCACCCTTTTACTGGTATCATTTAGCCCACGAGATGCTTGTTCAGGTGTAGGCGTGAAGTCTCTACGCTCAGCGCATCTTAATCTTTCGCGCCAGTCTGCACTTTTCATGCACTGATCTATTTCTTGAGAGCTTATCATAGTTGTCTTTCCTTATACGATTACTTCTGCTTTCGCCAGATTAAATACTCATAAAGGGCATAGAGTCGGAGTATGACGAGTACTCGCTGTTTCTTTTTTTCACAAATTTTTCCCAATAACTTCTAACTATAGCATCCTCATGTGTGAGCCCCAGTTGCATTTGTTTATGAGTCCATTCTATATCTTTACGATCCAACCATGATAGAGCTATGTCCATATGAACGTCTATTACTCCCCTTTCTATCTGTTCTGGAGTGGGAGTGTAGTCCGTTCTTTGTATCCAAGCCAGTCTTACCCATTTGAAATCATCTGTGAGACCTCTTTCTATCTGTTCTGGTGTAGGACAAAAGTCCATTCTTTCAGCCCATCTCTTTCTCACCAAGTAATCAGAATCAGTAAGACCTCTTTCTACTTGTGGTGGGGTAGGAACGAAGTCTGTCCTTTTAGCCCAACTCATTCTTACACCACTTTCTTTATCTGTGAGTCCTCTTTCTACCTGTTCTGGAGTGGGAGTCCAGTCCATTCTTTCTGCCCAAGCGCGTCTCACTGTCGCATCGGCATCCTGAAGTCCTCTCTCTACCTGCTCAGGTGTAGGAGTCCAGTCCATGCGCTCTAGCCATGCTACTTTCACAAATTCATTTATGTCTTGAAGTCCTCTCTCCACTTGCTCAGGAGTGGGAGTGCAGTCCATCCGATTTATCCACTTTCTCCGTATTTTTGGAATGGTATCTCGAAGTCCTTTCTCTACTTGTTCAGAGGTGGGAGTGATATCTGTCCTTTCAGCCCATGTCAATCTCACCCATGGACTGGTATCCATTAGTCCTCTGGATACTTGTTCAGGACTGGGCTTACTGTCTTTTCTTTGTATCCATACTACTCTAACGTTCGTGTTTTCATCCGTTAGACCTCTTTCTATCTGTTCCGAGCTTGGGTGGATGTCTGTTCTTCTAGACCATATCAGTCTTATTTCTGATACTTTATCGGTGAGTCCTTTCTCCACTTGTTGAGGTGTAGGGGTGAAGTCCGCTCTTTCTGCCCACGCTTTTCTTACCTTTTTACTAGTGTCTCTCAATCCACGAGATACTTGTTCAGGTGTAGGCGTAAAGTCTCTACGCTCAGCGCATCTTAATCTTTCGCGCCAGTCTGCACTTTTCATGTACTGATCTATTTCTTGTGGCCTTGTCATAGACGTTTTTCCTTATACGATTACTTCTGCTTTCGCCAGATTAAATACTCATAGAGCTTATATAATCAGGGCATAGTGGTGTTTCGTAGTTCATTCTTTTCACAACTTTTCCCCAATAACTTCTAATCATAGCATCCTTATGCGCAAGCCCCAGTTGCATCTGTTCGTGAGTCCATTCTATGTCTTCACGATCCAACCACGCTAGAACTACGAGTCTACGATCATCTATTATTCCTCTTTCTATCTGTTCTGGTGTGGGAGTAAAGTCCATCCTCTCTGCCCAAGCAGCTCGCACCCACGCATCTATATCGGTCAGTCCTCTTTCTATCTGCTCTGGTGTAGGATGAAAGTCCATTCTTTTTGCCCATCTCTCTCTCACTAAGTGACTAGAGTCAGTAAGGCATTTTTCCACCTGATCAGGAGTGGGAGTCCAGTCCATTCTTTCGGCCCATGCCAGTCTCACTCGCTTATCATCATCATGGACTCCTCTTTTCACTTGCTCAAAGGTAGGACTATAATCCATCCTTGCCACCCAAGCACGCCTTACTGCCCAGTGTTTGTCTGTTAGTCCTCTTTCCACCTGTTCAGGAGTAGGAGTCCAGTCCATGCGTTCTAGCCATGTCATTATTACAAGTTCATCTGTGTCCAGAAGACCTCTTTCTATTTGCTCAGGAGTGGGAGTGCAGTCCTTCCGCTTTATCCACTCTATCTGTACACTTGGGATGATATCTTGTAGACCTTTTTCTATTTGCTCAAGGGTGGGAGTATAGTCTGTTCTTTCTGCCCATGCACATCTTACGCATGAACAATCGTCCATCAATCCTCTGGACACTTGTTCAGGACTAGGCTTACTGTCTTTTCTTTGTATCCATACTACTTTGATTCTCGTGTCTTCATCTATCAGTCCTCTTTCTATCTGCTGTGGAGTGGGAGTGTAGTCTGTTCTTTCACTCCATACCAGTCTTACATCTGATACTTTATCAGTGAGTCCTCTCTCCACTTGTTGAGGTGTAGGAGTGAAGTCCGTTCTTTCTGCCCACGCTTTTCTTACTTTTTTACTGGCATCTCTTAGTCCACGAGATACCTGTTGAGGTGTAGGCGTGAAGTCTTTACTCTCAGCGCATCTCAATCTTTCGCGCCAGTCTGCACTTTTTATGTACTGATCTATTTCTTGTGAGCTTATCATATACTTATTTCCTTATATGGTTACTTCCACGATTAAATACCCATAGAGAGCATGGAGTCGGAGCATGACGAGAGTTGGCAGTTTCTTTCTTTCACATATTCTTCCCAACAATATCTAACAAAATCTTTACTATGTGTAAGTCCCAGTTGCATCTGTTCGTGAGTCCATTCTATGTCCTTGCGCTTCTCCCATGATATAGCTACTTCTATATCATCGTCCATTATTCCTCTTTTTATCTGTTCAGGTGTAGGAGTAAAGTCCGTTCTTTGAGCCCAAACCATTCTCACCCACTTGATAGCATCTGTGAGGCCTCGTTCTATCTGTTCAGGTGTGGGAGTGTAGTCCATTCTGGATGCCCATTCCCTTCTCACATGGTGACTGGAATCATTAAGACCTCTTTCTATCTGCTCTAGTGTAGGATGAAAGTCCATTCTTCTAGACCATGCTCGTCTTACCCATGCTATATCAGGGTCCTGAAGTCCTCTTTCTATTTGTTCAGGAGTAGGAGTCCAGTCCATTCTTACTGCCCAAGCTCGTCTCACTAGGGCTTCGATGTCCTGAAGTCCTCTTTCTATTTGTTCAGGAGTAGGAGTCCAGTCCATGCGCTCCGCCCATCCTATTCTTACCATTTTATTTTTGTCCTGAAGTCCTCGTTCCGCTTGTTCTGGAGTGGGAGTGTAGTCCGTCCGCTTAGCCCATTCTCTCCTTACTCTTGGGTTAATATCCTGAAGTCCTCTTTCTATCTGTTCTGGAGTGGGAGTCCAGTCCATTCTTTCTGCCCACGCCAGTCTCACTTGTGATTTAATATCTAGAAGCCCTCTTTCTACTTGCTCAGGAGTAGGACTGATATCTTGTCTCTTGACCCATGCTTCCCTGACGCCCCATTCTCTGTCTGATAAACCTATTTCTACATGTTCTGGACTGGGAATGATATCTTTTCTTAAAGCCCAAGCTAGTCTTACTATTAAGCTTCTATCAGAAACTCCCATTTTTATGTGGTTGGAATCAGGAGTCCAGTCCATTCTTTCCACCCATGCTTTTCTTACCTTTTTATCTGAGTCAGTCAGTCCTCGCTCTACTTGCTTTAATGTAGGCACGAAGTTGGTATTTACAGCGCATTGCCATCGTACTCTCCGGTCTTTATTGCGCATCTGTGTATCTATTTCCTGTGACGTTAACATTCTACGATTCTCCTGTCACTTGTTGAGTGCATAATTACCATTTTTATCAAATACTCATAAGTGCTATGGACTCTGAGTATAATGTATTATTCTGCTGGAATCTTTGTGCTATGGATTCCCATGCTTTTCTAACTGATGCGTTTTCATGTGTAAGCCCGCGCTGAATCTGCTCATCTGTCCATGATACATCATGGCGATCTAGCCATGCTCGCACCACTTCAGGGCTTTCATCACATACCCCTCGCTCTGCCTGTCGTGGGGTAGGAGTCCAATCCATTCTTTTTGCCCAATCCATTCTAACAGACCAGAAAACATCCAGCAGTCCTATCTCTATATGTCGTGGTGTGGGGGTAAAGTCTGTTCTTCCTGCCCAAGTACGTCTCACTGTTACGCTGCCGTCTGTTAAACCCATTTCTATATGTCGTGGGCTGAACCGAATATCTTTTTTTAAAGCCCAAAATATTCTTACATCGTGTTCTTTATCAGAAAGTCCTCTCTCTATCTGCTTATGAGTGAGAGTATAGTCTTTCCTGCTTGCCCAGGCTATCCTCACCTTTTTGCTTTTATCAGTCAATCCGCGCTCTATCTGTTCAGGGGTAGGTATGAAGTCTGTACTTCTAGCACATTTCAGTCGTACTCTCATGTCTTTGCTGCTCATCGGCTCGTCTACTTCTTGTGGTGTCATGTGGGTATACACCTCTCATCCTTTTAGCATTATCTTCATACTCTTTTATAAAGTCAGTATATCCTCTATATTACAGTGATGTATTACTTTAATCTCTGTCTGAGTAAAACTCTACATAGCCATACAGTATACTATGCTTTCAGAATGATTTCCAGCATGCAAGGTTTATGCAGTAGAGGTAAGCACTATACATGTGTGACCCAATGTATAACTTGCAGCACGTTCTACTCGACTATGTAGTGTGCGTTTGTGTATGTTTAATTCATAAAAACGTTTTTACACCACATGATGACTATGAGGCTTTTATGACTATCGGATTTATTTTGGATCATCCTGAAGCTATTCAAGAAGAGTATGATACTAGTCTATCTATTATCCACTCTCTTCGAACTCGGCATAACTGTGAAGTATGGGTAACACATGCAGACGATTTATATCTTCGTGATAATACTTTACACTCTCGTTGGAGGTTGTGCACTTACTCGCATGGAAGACCTTATGCCGAGTCATTGGTGAATGCATGGGACGCACCAGCGGATGGTACACTACGAGCTATGGTCATGCGCAAAGATCCTCCTGTAGATGCTTTTTATATTCAAACTTTGCAGTTACTTCAGCATACACAGGTTCCTGTACTCAATAGTCCTGCAGCACTTATGCGATATAATGAAAAGTTGCTCCCGTTGTATGGTCCGTTTGCTGTGCCTGATACGGTGGTTAGCTCCAGTTATGATCGAGTTTGGGATTATCATAAGCATATACGATCCCGCTGGGTCATGAAGTCATTGGTAGACTGTGGTGGAAATCGAGTGTTTCTTTTAGAACCATCTGCTACTGAGTTAGAGGTGCAACAGTATTTTCAGCAATGTTCTTCGAACTCCACTTCAGAGGTGATGATGCAACCCTTTATACCAGAGGTGCGGTTGGGAGATAAAAGAATATTCATGTTGCACGGCAAGATACTGGGTTGGGTGTTACGTGTTCCTCAGCGCGGAAACTTCAAAGCCAATTTGCATCAAGGAGCTACTCCAGCACCGTTCAAACTTAGTGCCCAAGATCGCTCCATATGTGCATGGGTAGCGTCTTTCCTGCCTCCTGATGAAGTTCCTATGGTAGCTGTAGATATTATCCATGGTTTTCTCACAGAGGTGAATATCACCAGTCCATCAGGAGTTCTGGAAATACAGAAAGTGTCAGGTGTGTCAGTGCAGGATCATGTGGCAGATTATTTGATGCAGATATAAATGGAGTGTGTCTATGGTTTGATATCTGCTTTGATAAAGAGACTTTTTATGCTCATTTTAAGTACAAAGTAACTATATAACGGTAAATAACATTATGCACAGTAGTATTTTTTGGTCTAGTCAAGAACTCACCATTCCTTTTTCTCAATTAGATCAGGATACAGCAGAAAAGTTGGATGCATTGGAGCGATGGAATGTGGAGTTGGCTAACAGAATCATGTCATTACCGCAAAAAGATCGTCGCAGTCTTAACTCCAAACATTTTGCAGACATGCACTTGGGCGGGGCATGGATCAATCACACTATCCGTAAAGTTCGTGCACAATCCAAATCTCATAGTTTTTATAGCATGCCATTAGAGACTGATGGTAATAATTGGAGATTGAGCCGTAGTGAGGATGTATTTTTTGTTTCTTTTAGGTTATTTCGACGTAAAAAAAGTCGTTTTCCTTTGCATGTAAAAGATGTTTCACACATGCATTCATTGGAGTTACTGCTGCGCGGAGATGTTAGACCTGGTAATATTAGAATACTTCGTTCCAGACAAGGATTTTGGAGTATTAACATAACATTGTTACTAGAAAGAAAAATCGTAGATCGATGGTTGGGAGTAGACCGAGGAAAGATGATTCCAGTAGCGGCTGCATCTCCAGATGGGCCTGTTACCTTTTTGAAAGATAGAGAAATTCTACGTATCGTACTCGAGTTTGATAAGCTTAGAAGTAAACTGCGCATGGATGATAGAGAGAAGTTAAAAGAGCTAGAAAGGAAAGAGAAAGATGCCATTACGCTCATAAACAAAAGCATTAGCAAAGAGCTATTAGACATGGCTGAAAGTTTGAAAGCTGGCATACGACTAGAAGCCTTGCCTAATCCTTATCATCTAGACGATTTGAGCAATGATTCCTATTCTATAGTAAAAGACTGGAGTCACTGGGCTTTTTGTCAGTTGGATGCTTTCATAAAGCAAGAAGCGCAGAATAGAGGTGTAGTTATAGATGTAGTACCTCCAGATTTTACTAGCCAGACATGTTGTCGCTGTGGTGCCATCAATAAACGTCGTCGACAATCCTTTGTGTGTAAGCGATGCAGACACAAATTGCACGCTGACGCCAACGCTGCATTGGTTATTCGTGATTGGTATGGAATGTATTGCCCTTTGGATGTAGGAGTAGTAACAGGCAAACACAAAGCTTCGTCTTAATGTTCGTGCTCATGGTTGTGACTTTAATCAGGCTCAAAAGCCATGTTTTTAACGGTACCAACATCTGCAATGCATGCTACGTTAGATTTATAGTTTTAGTGAGTCATGGCAGTTTTACCATTTTTTTCTTATAGTTTTTATTAGTGAACCCTACATATGTGATGTAAGATTGTATCAGGTTATGTTTGGAGAAAATTACACATATGCTACTTAGTGCATTGAAGCATCTGGCATTTACTGTCTATACTAATGGGTTGATCTCACTATTATGGGAGGCTTGATGGGTAGCAGTATTCCTAGGGTACCCCAGACTCTCGAAATACCATTATTGGAGTTGGATAAAGACATAGCTAAAGAGTTTTCCCGATTGGAGCGGTTGAATGCCGAGCTTGCCAACAGAATCATGGCAATGCCTCGAGAAAATCGCAGCAAGCTTAATGCTCAGCACTTTGCGGATATAGACTTGGGTGGGGCTTGGATGGAGCAGACCATACGTAAGGCTTGTGCTCAAAGCGACGGTAGTTTTTTCTATACTCTACCTTTGGAGACCGACAGTTCTCATTGGAAACTCCATCGAGACGGAGATATGTTCTTGGTTTCTTTCAAGGTGTTTCGAGGTGCTAAAAAAAGAAGCCGGATGCCGTTGCTTATACAGGATACATCACACTTTCTTTTGCTAGAATCCTTGCTGTGTGGAGAGGCTGAAGCGGGTAACTTACAGCTGCATTGCTCCAAGTCAGGGGTTTGGTATGTGGTCATCTCAGTATTGTCGGATGCACGTATCGTAAGTCGATGGATAGGAGTGGATCGAGGAAAGATGGTTCCGGTAGCGGCTGCATCTCCAGATGGTTCTGTGACTTTCTTGAAAGATGGAAAAATTCAGCATGTGTTGAATACCTTTGCTGAATTTAGAAGTGAACTACAAAGTCTGGGAGAGCATGAGGGACTTAAAGATCTGGAGAGCATGGAGCGTCGTGTCATTACGAATATTAACCTCAGTATTAGTGAGGATTTGGTTGCCATGGCCGAGCGTTTGGGTGCAGGCATTCGTTTAGAAGATCTGCCTAACACTTGTCAGACCAAGACACATGGTAGTAGCGATGATCCCAACTTGTTACAGAATTGGGGTCACTGGGCTTTTTGTCAGCTGGATACCTTCATAAAGCAGGAAGCACAGAAAAGAGGTGTAGTTATAGATGTAGTGCCTCCAGACTTTACTAGCCAGACATGTCATCGCTGCGGTGCTCTGAATAAGCGCTATCAACAGTCTTTTTTCTGTAAGCGATGTGGACATAGAGCACATGCCGATGCCAATGCTGCATTGGTTATTCGTGATTGGTATGGAATGTATTGCCCTTTGGATATAAAAAACATAGATTCTGAGAGCATAGACTTGCCTCAAGAGTGAAGCGGGTGCATTATCTATACTGACTGGACCCGAATGTCTTAGTATAGATATTTAAAAACTTGGAGATATATGCTGGATCACATAAGTATATTAGTACCACTTGGAGTTTTGCTGTTGGCTATAGTAGTGGGATGGATAGGCAGGATAGCCAGTCATCACATTAGAAAGGGAGATGACCGACCTATCTTCGTCTTTCTATTAACATTCTATGACTACTTTACCAACTCCGAAAGCCCTGAGCTACACAGTCGTAAGTGAGCTTAAGCCTTCGGAGGTATCTTGTAAGCATGTACCGTCTGTTAACTATCATCCTCTGATAGATGGGTACTTATGACTCGCAGAGAGAACTCCTTGTCTAAGTAGTTTTTCGTGTAGAAATGTACCAAGTCCAGTTCTTTGCCCAAGTACTTCCCCATAGCCAAGCCAAACAGGGGGTGACCTTTGAAGTGCAAAGCAAAAGTCTTGCGATCCCAGTCACGTCCTTCTTCGTACATGCTCTGAACAGCATCTTCTATGTCTATGAGTCGGTTTTTTACGCGACTCTCTATCTCTAGAACTTCTTCGACGTTCATGCCACTTTCTACTAAAGCTGCCTTGACGTCGTCCAGTTCTTCCTTGAGAGCTAACTCGGCTATATCGCGTTCACGCAAGAAGGTCACGGCGTGGTGTAGACGCAGGTACCACGGAGTCTTCATCTTGACCATGTCGCCATTCTGGAATTGTACTACATAGCCTTCCATGTCTCGGGCTGTTTCCAAGCTTTTCAGGGCTTGTGGAAAGTCCAAAGGTACTGAGTCTACTTGAGGGATATCCCAGTCTTCTATCCAGTTATACACCTCATGTTGAGGTTGCAGTAGTACGTACTCGCCAGTAATGTTGTGTCTTACGTGCAGTAATTTGAGTTGTGGCTTATCGTACTTGAGTACTATGCGATCTTCTGGAGACATCCATTCCATGATGCCAGTATAGCCGTGTTGCATCAATAGTTCACAGAATCGCTTCCAGTTCTCATGCTCGTTCATGAACTGCGATGCATGCTGAGCCACATCAGAGCTAAAAGCTTTCTTGGACCGCAGCTGCAAGGTGCCGTGCACGTTGGCTGTAGCGATCATGCTGCCGTCCAGCTTGTCCATAATACGCGTGATAGGTGCGTGTTGCACTACTTCCGAGCGAAGATGCTCTTTCTCGCCCAAGTTGAAGAACTTATGCAAAGGTCTGGATACTACTCGTCCATCTTCTCCGAAGGCTATCCCACGGCATTCTATAGACTTGGGATGATCGAAGGTGTGCGAGTCAGAGAACATGTAGCACAGAATAGTGATTCCGTTGGGCTGCCTGTCACATCGTATCTCTTTCTTATCAGATACGAAAGGCAACAGGTCATCGATGCTCTCGATAACAGGAAACTGCTTATGTTGGAAATGATGTACTTGAGCTGTGGGCATACTATCCTCTAGTCCTTTACGTAGTGCATTATGGCATAAAACCCCAGAAAACCTAGAGAGCAACTATAAGAGGTACAGGTGATGAGTCTTTTCATGCTCATGCATCATGCCATGATATAAAAACTATCTTCATGTATAGCATCATGATGCTATACTGATAAGTGCGAACTGAATACTTTAGGAGGTATTGTATGCGTAACACTGTTCCATTGCCCTTTCTCGTAGGTGGGATGCTCGTAGCTTTTTCTTATGCGTATCTGTGCATCTATGGATACAGTTCTTCTGCCATTTCCACTATGGAGATAGGAGTCACCATGTTCGGTACCGCTGCTTTCATGGAACGGAAGCATATTTTTCGGATGGACACTGGCAATTCTGAAGAAACTGAACGGGCCTAGTTATGCAACCATATAGTAGCATTCAGTGACTTTACTCCCAGAACTGGGTCGTAAATTCACTATACATCATTCTAGACCTCACTCAACACTGCGTCATATCGGAGTAACTGTTGTAGACCGTCTCGAGTTGGGATTTGTATTATAAACTACACTCGGCGGTCATTTCAATATCCTCATTATTTTGTTCATTTTGTGTTTTAACATACCACTCCCACACTTCTCTTATGCTTTTTTCAGAATGCTGTAATCCATTTTGTATTATCTCATCTGTCCATTGCAGGTCACGGCGCATAAGCCACGCTTTTAATACTGCTATATGGTTATCCATAGCCCCTCTTTCCATTTGCTCTGGTGTAGGAGTGAAGTCTGTTCTCTCTACCCATGCCACTCTTACTTTCCAAGCTATATCAGTTAACCCTCTTTCTATTTGTTCAGGAGTGGGAGTCCAGTCCATTCGTCTAGCCCAAGCGGAACATAATGATATGTTTGTGTCTCTTAACCCTCTTTCTATTTGTTCTGGTGTAAAAGTCACATCAGGTCTATGCACCCAAGCCATACGTACCAAAGGACTAGCATCTGTTAACCCGCGTTCTAATTGCTCTGGAGTAGGAGTCCAATCCGTTCTTTTAGCCCAGATATATCTGATATTATCGTCTTTATCAGTACATCCTCTTTCTATAAGTTCATATCTTGGTTTAAAGTCTATTCTTTTTGCCCATGCGTATTTCACCACGTTGTCTCTATCAGTAAGTCCTCGCTCCACTTGTTCAGGTGTGGGAGTCCAGTCCATTCTTTCCGCCCAAACTTGTCTTACGGTTTTATCTGTATCCGTTAGACCTCTTTCTATCTGTGTGGCAGATGGTGTAAAGTCTAAGCGAAAAGCCCATTCGCGCCTCACTCTATAGTGGTGGTCGCGCAATCCTCTCTCTACCTGTTCTGGTGTAGGAGAAAAATCTCTTCTAGCCGCCCAAGCACAACGTACATAATCATAGCTATCTGTGAGACCTCTTTCTATTTGAGTAGGAGAAGGAATATAGTCCATCCGTTGAGCCCAAGCCTCTCTGACACTAGGACTTTCATCGGTTAAACCTCGTTCTATCTGTTCAGGGGTAGGAATAAAACTGAGGTCTTTAGCAGCTGTACAACGAATAAACACATCTTCACTTATGAGTTTAGACTCTATATCTTGTTCTTGTTCCATGCTTTTTCATGTCCAGTATATAAAATTTTTTTTTCGGTTCTTTAATTTTCATCATAGAATCCATTATATATTGTGCATAGTCACTATATAATTAACATAATATATTAAACTGTAAAAATACTCAAATTCTGTATTTTTTTATTAAATCTAAAGTCAACGCGTAATAATCGAATAAACTAAACAGGCCTAGTTATATGATGACATAGTCGCATGTATTGTCTTTACTCCCAAAACTGGTTCGTAAAGTCACTATGCATCTGAGTATGGATACTGCGTGTTGGCCTATACTCTTGCTTTTTCATTGTAGATTTTAAGTTTTCCGGTAT
>ERZ1669247.428-NODE-428-length-14500-cov-7.600208_pt1 | contig 14500 bp, 19 predicted proteins | sample MGYA00579297_ERZ1669247 | MGnify/ENA primary metagenome ERZ1669247 (study PRJEB41166, sample SAMN08046056) | hot springs metagenome | biome: hot spring; feature: acid hot spring; material: thermophilic sediment; isolation source: thermophilic sediment from acid...
TCTGTTTTTATATTTGTTTTGTTTTTGTTAATTGCTTATTTTTATTATAAAATATAGAAAAATAAAACTTTGATTAGTGGCACTCCACTCTTACACAACACAAAATTAGCTCCAGCCAGATTCGAACTGGCGTCTGCGGGTCCAGAGCCCGCCATCCTTGACCTCTAGACGATGGAGCTTCTTTTATATTACTGCTGTTAATAAATAAATATCCAACTTACTTTGGTTAGGTTAAATGTTTGCAAGAGAGCATATTGGACTTAGCAGGGAAATTAAAGACTTGCTAATCGCCGATCTAGTCTTGACTTTGGCTTTTGATTTTGTTTTCAACGGAGGCATAGAAAGTGCACCGGGCATCGGCGCTTTGGCTTTTTTCTTTCCTATTGCGTTAGTTGCAGTGACTTTTTCTTTTGTTTTACACGAATATATGCACAAGGTAGTTGCTGAGCACTACGGAGCAGTAGCTGCTTTTAGAAAATCAGATACTGGATTGATTATTACACTGCTTACTAGTATGTTTGGCTTTTTGATAGGCCTGCCTGGCGCTACGGTAATCTACACTAGCTATTTCACAAAAAAGGAAGACGCATACGTCTCTCTTGCAGGACCGCTTACCAACTTTGCAGTTTTTATAGCCTTCTTTGCACTGAGCCTCCTAGTGCCCGTGCATAGCTATCTATACCAAATGTTCTTCTACACTATGCTAATAAGCATAATACTGGCCTTTTTCAACATGCTGCCCATATTCCCTCTTGATGGAAGCAAAGTGTTTAGGTGGAACAAGCTAGTCTATTTTGCAATAATGGCCGTTATCTTTGCATTGCTGCTTCTCATATTCCCAACGCCTTGGCTAATAGGCGATCTTGTAATAATGTTTGTGCTAGCCTTCATAATGAGCATGTTTACCAGGGCAGTTCTTTTCTAGGCCTTTTCCAAATATTCGACTAGCTTTTCCACGTCCTTTTTGAGGTTTGTCTTGGTGCTGGTATTGAATATTACTAGGTCTGCATGGTCTATTAGGCTTTGGAGACCATGGGCAGGGTCCCTCTTTCCAGAGAACCCGTTTAGCTCCATGCTTTCTATTCTTTTGAATTCCTCAAAAGTTTTCGGGTCATCAGGCTTGTTCCTCTTTTTTATTCTCTCAAACCTTGTTCTTTCAGGGGCGACGACTGCCAAAACCAAGAAGTTTTTGATCTTGTTTCTGAAATATTCCTCTTCATACGTGCTTCTCATGCCGGTTATCGCCACATTTCCCTTTTCCCCCTTTATTTTTTCATAGGTAAGTCTAGCCACAACATCGTTTCCTTCCTCCTCCCTAAGCTTTGTAGCGAACTCTCTCATGCTTTTCGAATTTATCTCCATGCCCCTTTTCTTCATCTCTTCCACTACCGCATCCCTCATTTCCACAATCTTGAACCCTTTTTCATGTAAGATCTCTGCCACTGTGCTTTTTCCAGATCCGGTATAGCCCGTTATGCCTATTATCAAATTTCCCACCTATCTTATTTTACTTCCTGGTCTGACTTCTTTGTTTGGCGTAAGTAGAGATATTACTCCATTATCTTCAGCAGCAAGCAGCATACCTTGTGATTCCACTCCAGCAACGTTTTTTGGCTTGAGGTTTGCAACACAAACAATGAGCTTGCCAACAAGCTCTTCTTCACCATACTGTTCCCTTATTCCAGCGACTATTGTTCTTGCTCCAAGCTCTTCGCCAAGGTCCACTGTAATTATGTACATCGGCTTCTTTGCCTGCTGATGAGGCTCAACCTTTACAATCTTGCCAACCCTCAGGTCTGCCTTTTTAAATTCTTCTATGTCAATAATGTCAGTTATAAAACCACCTAATATGTGTTATTCATGAGGCTTTTTATAGGAATCGATGTGCCAGAAGAAGTAAAAGAAAAGGCAGAGCTTCTTGAGCAGGAGATAAAATCTTTGCAAGGCTCCTTTACGTTTGTGAAGAAAGAAGCAATGCACATAACCCTTAACTTCATAGGGGAAGTTGATGAGCAGAAGGCACAGGCAGCAACAAAAGCCCTGAGCAGCATTTCAATAGCCCGATTTCCAGTTTCTTTTGAGGGCGTTTCCTATTTCTCGCCAAAATTCATAAAAGTGGTTTATCTAGGAATAAGCAAAGGGGTACAGGAACTGAAGACTGCTTTTTCAATTATAGGAAACGCGCTTGCAGAGGCAGGCGTACCATACGAACACAGCCTTCCTTATGTCCCTCACTTCACCATAGCTAGGGTTAAATACATAAAGGACAAAGCCCCGCTTCTCAACCTTATTGAGAAGCACAAAAGCGAAAAATTCGGAGACTTTGAAGTAGGGGCCATAGCGCTAAAGAAAAGCACCCTTACTCCTGAAGGACCTGTGTATGAAAACTTGTACGAACTCAAACTTTTGTAGGGCGGTCAAGTACTAAGCTCTGAAATTGCTCGAAGCTTGTCTGCGTCGTGAGCTCGCCAGGCTTGTAGAAGCGGTCATAAATAAGAACATCGTTGCTGGAGCCTGTCTTAGTATCTATTGCTATGTGCCTTGTCTCATTTCCAAAAAGATCCAATTCAACAAGCCTAACATTGGGCTTTAGCGCAGTATAAGCAAGCTCTATGTTCGCAAGCAAGTCAGCACCATAGCCTTCTCTGAGGTTCTGCATACCTATTGCTCTAAGCTCCAAATTTGGCTTTTTAAGCCTTTTGAGAAAGTTGTAAAGAAGTTTTTTCATATCTTCCTGTTTTGCAGCTCTAAAGGCGAAAACACGGCTTGTGTTGACATCATAAACGCTTATGAGAAGATCATAGTCTAAAGACTTTACAAGCACATATCTTTTTTCAGCATACTCCACAATTGTGCTTTGCTTATATTTTATTTCTATAAAGTTGCCTCTAAGTGAAGATAGAGAAACATGTGGCCTTTCGGCAGAAGCGATCCTTATTTGTGTATTTCCAAACCCCTGTCGTTTTTTCGCATCGAGGTATGCTTTGAAGAAATCCACACTACCACACATTTTTATATATATTCGGTTAATTTAATATTTGACTGCTTTTGAGTTGGTGCTATGCAAATTAAGTTTTTAGAGAACAGCCCCTTTGCAGTGAGGTTTACTATTAGTGGCATAAATGCTGCGTTTGCAAACGCAATAAGAAGAATTGCCATGGGAAGCGTACCTACGTTTGCCATAGACACGGTTACCTTCTACGAAAACACAAGTGCTATGTTTGACGAATACATTGCTCACAGGATAGGGCTCATACCAATCATAACACCTTCGAAGGGATACGACGAAAAGGATAAAATACTGTTCTCGCTAGAGGCAGAAGGCCCTAAGACTGTTTATTCAAGCGAGCTAAAGAGCGAGGACAAGAAAGTAAAGGTTGCCAACGAGAAGATTCCAATAATAAAGCTTGCAGAAGGCCAGCACATACGGCTGGAAGGCACTGCGGTCATGGGCACCGGATCAAGGCATGCAAAGTTCCAGCCAGGCTACATTACTTACAAGCAGCTCGGCGATGATGAGTTTGAGTTTTACATAGAGACTTTCGGCCAGATGCCTGCAGGCGAAATACTTGAGAAAACCTTGGCTGTGCTTGAAAAGGCGCTCGACATCACAGAAGATGCGCTTAAAAAATAAGCGGGGGTGGCAGAGCTTGGCCAAATGCGCAGGACTGAGGTCTTGCCGCAGAACTCCTGTGGTTTAGAACCTGCGTGAGTTCAAATCTCACCCCCCGCAATTTACGCGCTCTAGAAGAAACTCGCGTTTAGAGCTTAAAGCGTAACAGTTATAAATAAATGCTAACAGAAATAATAACTACATCGTGGCAATTAAATGGCCGAATACATAATAGATTGTGATTCAAAGATTTTGGGAAGGCTTGCGAGCAAAGTAGCCAAGATGCTGCTCAATGGTGACAGCGTAGTCTTGGTAAATGCAGAAAAAGCAGTGATAAGCGGCCATGTCGACGACATCGTAGAGAATTACAAGCAGAAGGTAGAGTTTAAGGATAAGGCAAATCCAGAGCACTCGCCTTATGTCTCAAGGAGGCCAGATCTTTTAGTAAAGAGGATAATTAGAGGAATGCTGCCTTTCAAGAAAACAAAAGGAAAGCTCGCTTATAAGAGGCTCAAAGTTTTCATGGGCTTGCCTAAGCAATACCAGGGCAAGCAATTATATTCCTTGCCTGTAAAAACAAAAAAGGACGTTATTGAGAAGAGCATAAGTATTCTGGAGCTTTCCAGAAAGCTAGGATACAATAGGTGAAAAAATGGCTGAAGAGCAGCAAGCTCAGGTTCAGGAAGAAAAGCAGTTGCAGCAGAAGGCTAAGAAGAAAGCAAAGAAAAAAGTAGTGACTGCTCACGCAAGAAGAAAAGAAGCAAGGGCGAGGGCGAGGCTTGTCCCGGGATCCGGCAGGCTTACAATAAACGGGAAGGATGTTAATGCAATAGAGAACAAGTATTTGAGGACCATTGTGCTAGAGCCCATAAACCTTTCAAAGATAACCAAAGAAATTGCAAAGAGCTCAGACATTGCTGTGAGCGTTAAGGGCGGAGGCATAAGCGGGCAAATGCAGGCGGCGAGAAGTGCGATAGCAAAAGTCATAGTAAATGCAAGCAAGGATGAGGTAGTGAAGAAGATCTACGCCACTTATGACAGAAGCCTCATTATAGATGATGTTAGGCAGGTTGAGCCTAAGAAGTTCAAAGGGCCTAAGGCAAGGGCTAGGTTCCAGAAGTCTTATAGGTGATACTATGATGATACCGGTGAGATGCTTTTCGTGCGGCCAAGTAATAGCAGACAAGTGGGAAGAGTTCGACAGGCGCGTGCATAAGAACGGCGAAGATGCTGGAAAGGTACTAGACGAGCTAGGAGTAAAAAGGTACTGCTGCAGAAGGATGCTTATAAGTCATGTGGACTTGATAGATGAAATAATAGAGTATACGCGTAAATGAAACGAAAAGCATTTATGAATAAATAGGTTAATATGTTAGGCCAGGTTAGTGCTTTGCGGGGTCGTCTGCTAGCCTGGTAGGCTCTGCGCTTAGGGAGCGCATGACCCGAGAAATATTCGGGAATTCAAATCTCGGCGACCCCGGTGATTTAATGGCAGAAGCCGGAACAGAAGCTGAAGATGTGGCGAATGCAAGCCAAGCAGAGGAGCAGAAGGCAGAAAAGCCTAAAAGGCAGAAAAAGCAGAAGGAGCAACAACCTGCTGACGCTTATACTGAGTACTTGGAAGCTGGCATGCAAATAGGCGCAATGATAAAGGCGCCAGGCATGTCTAGATTTATTTTCAAAACCAGAGAGGACGGCCTTCACCTTTTTGATATAAAGACTGTGCTTGACAGGATAACCTTAGCAGCCAAGTTTCTGGCAAGATACCCTTCTGAGAATATAGTGGTTACTGCATCTAGGGTCTACGCCCTCACCCCTGCAAAGAAGTTTGCAGAGATAACAGGGGCGAAGCTTATAACAGGTAGAGTGCTGCCAGGCGTATTCACAAATCCTAACAAAGAAGGTTATGTGGAGCCAGATGTGGTATTGGTAAGCGACCCTAGGAACGAGCATCAAGCAGTGAGCGAGGCGAGCAAGATAAACATACCCGTAGTTGCGCTTGTGGACACTGACAATTGGATAAAGAACATAGATCTGATAGTGCCTTGCAACAACAAAGGAAGAAAGTCATTGGCAATGATCTACTTCCTTCTTGCAAAAGAACTCCTAAAGGCGAAAGGCCAGATAAAATCAGACGAAGAATTCAAGTACACGCCATCTGATTTTGAAGCAAAGATAGAGCTCAAGCAGTCAAAATAACTACGCATGCTCGTCTACTAGGATCGTATCTGATACCCTTTTTACTCTCTCGTATTTTATGCTGTCTTTGAAAATTTTCTTCAGCATGTCTTCGGTTTTTGCCTGGTCTATTTTTGCAGTAAGGAGATGCGAAACCCTCTTCTCCTCAAGGTCTATTATCACATGCTCAACTTCGCCAAGCCACTTGCCAGATGTTGAAATAATACGTTTTCCATAAAGCTCGGATATGCTTACCATAAGATCTACTTCGTTTTAAGCCTAAATATCCTTTTGGATGCAAAGATTCTTATTATGTTTGCCTGCAATGTCGCCAGAAAAGCTCGTTCGTCTTGTTCAAGCTCTTCAAGCTCATTTGGCTCGAATAGGTCTTTGCGTTCATTGATAAGCCTCTTGAGCAAAAGGTCGTTCATACTATAATATCTTCTGCCGCATTTCTTGCACACATATATTGGCACAACACCGACGTTTTCTATTTCCTCTGGTCTTTGTCTGTCCAATTCTCTCTCTATCTCCCCTCCGCAAGCTTCGCATACAGCATTGACCTTTATTTTTTCATACTCTTTGCCGGTTTCCTCAATCTCTACCTTATTCTCTATGAAGTTGCTTAATTCCTTAACAATATCCCTGCCTCTATGGTACTCTTGCCTTAGTACCTCCCCATCAGCGTTGAACTCAGTCAGCAACGTGCCTATTTTAGTTGGCTCTGCCAAGCTGAACCTGGGGATGCCTTCCATCACATATTGCTCTGTTTTTATCCTATGGTCTACACTCCTATAGGCTTTTACCATCTACAATTCCTCCTTCTTGAAGATATAGGATTCGATATCTTCTTTAGTTACTTTGTTCCTTTTTTCTTTCTTCGCGTTTTTCACAGCATATTTTGCTATTTCTCTAGCCTTCTTTTCGAGGAACCTAGCAATTTCGGCTGCGCCATCTTCGGTTATATTGGAGCCCGTATACTTCTTTACGAGCTTTTTTACGGAATCTACAGATATTGGCATAAGCATCAGCACTCAAGATCTTCATCACTTCTCAGCTTTATAGATCATCATGCAATAGTGCATAGCCACAAAAAGATATTTATTTATTCGCTCATTAAAAACTACTTCGTATCTGGTGTTTTTGTGGAAGAAGTAAAAAGTAGCGAATTCGAAGAAAAGGTACTTAAGTCAAAAGTGCCAGTAGTGGTTGATTTTTGGGCAGAATGGTGCGGCCCTTGCAGAATATTCGACCCGATTCTTAGAGAAGTGGAGAAAGAATATGCCGGCAGGGTGAAGTTCTATGCCCTCAATACTGATGAGAATCAAGATATTGCGATACAATATAACATAATGAGCATACCTACAGAGCTTCTTTTTGAAAATGGCGTGCCAAAGGCAATGTCTGTTGGCGCGGTGCCTAAGGAAGTATTTAAGAAATGGCTTGATGAGAACTTGGAAGATTAGTCTGTTTTTCTTTTTCTATAGTTTGAGTAGTCCAATAGCGCAGTCAGCGCCTTGACAGCGGAAGCTGGCGAATCGTAAACAGGAACGCCTCCGCTTTCCATCATTATTTTTTGCATTGCAGTGTAGGAGGAGCCAGGGCTTATTACTACTACTGGCTTATCTGTGGTGTTTTTCTGTTTTATTATTTCTGCAGCTACTGTAGAATCTGCGCCAGGCGTTTGGAATAGAACGATGGCAATGATCATGTCTACATTAGGATCCTTGCTTACAAGCTCAAGTGCTTTGCCAAATCTTTCAGCGTCAGCATCGCCAGCTAGGTCAAGCGGGTCTGCTATATTTACGATAGGTGGCATTGCCTTTCTTAGCGCCTCTTTCGTTTCTTCGCTGAATTCTGCAAGCCTAAGCTTTCCAGAAGACCCGATTTCGTCTGCAGTAAGCACTCCAGTCCCTCCGCCGTTGGTTATTACTGCAACATTGTTCCCTGCAGTTTCCTCTTCAAGGCTGAATATCTTGGCATAAGTGATGAGATCTTCCAAATCTTCAGCGACTGTAAAGCCAAACTGCTTGAATATCGCCTCTTGTACAGCATAATTGCCTGCCAGCGAGGCGGTATGAGAATGTGCGGCGCTCGCGCCAGCCGAGGTTCTTCCCGCCTTAAGTACAATTACTGGTTTTTTCATCGATATTTTCTTTGCTACTTTGACGAACTCCGCCCCGCGTTTTATGCCCTCAATGTACATTACTACTACTTTGGTTTCTTTATCCTTTAGCAGATAGTTAAGTATGTCTGTTTCATCAATTGCAGCAGCATTGCCGTATGAAAAGAATTTCGAAAGGCCAAAGCCCTCGCCCTCTATGACATCTAGTACTGTGCTGCCAACAGCGCCGCTCTGTGAGACGAAACTGACGTAGCCTACCTTGGGCTCGCTCAACTTATACGTAGGCAAGAACAGGGTATTGACCCTTGAGCGGGTATCCAGCACTCCTAAGCAGTTTGGGCCAAGCACAGCAATATTGTACTTTTCAGCAATCTTCACGATTTTGTCCTGTAGCTCTTTATTGCCAACTTCGGCAAAGCCGCCACTTATCACTACCGCGCTTTTGACCTTCTTTTTGCCGCATTCCTCAAGTACTTCCGGCACTACGGGTGCGGGCACGGCTATAACTGCAAGGTCTATGTTGCCTTTTATCTCGCTAACATGTGCATATGCTTTCAAGCCAAGCAGATTCTCTGCGTTAGGATTGACAGGGTAAAGCTTGCCAGAATAGCCGGTGTTTATGTAATTTTCAAGTATGACTCTTCCTGCCTTGCCCGGTACTCTAGATGCACCGATAATAGCTACGCTTTTAGGCTTTAACATGAACTTAAGGTTGTTCATATTATCATCCTAATGTCCACGACCTCATAGTCGTTTTCTCTTATAAACACAGGATTAAGGTCTACCTCTTTTACGTTGCTTTTTTCGAAAAGTTTGGAAAATTTCATTAGCAGATTTACTAGCATGCTTGTAGCTTTGCCGTTGTGTGTAATTATGTCTTTTGCTTTCAGTTGATTTATCATTTCTATTGCATCATAGCGGGTAAGAGGGCAAAGCCTCAGGGCTGTGTCTTTGAATACTTCTACGTATACGCCGCCAAGCCCTATGAGAACTACTTTTCCAAATTGCTCATCTGTGTTGCCGCCCAGTATTGCCTCGACTCCGCCACTGCTCATTTTCTGTGCAAGTATTTTGTAAGGCGCATAGGGCTTCGCATTTTCGGAAAGCCTGCTGAAAGCTTCTCTTATAGCCTTTTCAGAATCCAAGTTCAGCATCACCAAGCCAGCCTTTGACTTATGTATGGCTTTGTCAGAAAGCGCTTTCAGGACAATCGCGTCTCCGTTGGCAAAGGCTATTGCCTCGTCTGGCGTTTTTACATACTTGGCGTCAACGCTCTTTATCCCAAATTTATCAAGTAACGCCTTTGCTTTGAAATATTCTAAGAGCATAAATCACACCTATATTATGTGCTTAGCGGCCAATACTGCAAGGAGAACTATTATTAAGATGACGATTAGAATCACAAGACCTATGATTCCTTTCTTGCTATTGCTTTTCTTCATCCCAAGCGCCTGTTGAATTTCAATTTCATTCTGCACCTCTTGTCCTAAGCCGCCTTCTGCTTGCGCTTGAGCCTGAGGTTGAGCTTGTTGTGCTGTCTGCTGTGCCTTTGCCTTTTCCTTCGCCCTGAGAAATCCTTGCTCCGTCAGTAGCAATTCCACGTTGCCATTTTTAAGCTCATAATTTAGCAAGTTCTGCTTGTAGAGCTTATAGAGCCTAAAGGCGAGGTCTCTAGGTACTATATTTAATGCGGTCTGCAACTCTGAAGGTATGCGCTTTCCTCCAGATAGCTGAAATAGTATCTCTTCATCAAGGCTATCAAGGGGCTCTCCCGCCTTTGCATCAAGTTCGTTAATCAGCGCTTTTGCAGAGTCGGTAAGTTGCATGGCGGTAGGTCCAGGGAACCCTGAGGAAAAGTCTACAAGTCCCTTCTGCTTAAGAGTCCCTGCAAGATTTGCGGCGTCGAAAACACTCGCATTTATTAGGCTTCCAAACTTCTCAAGGGTGGTGTCAGGAGTTATGCGCAAAAGGCATGCAACATCCAAAAAGCTTATGTTGACGTTTGCATCAGCAACCATTCTATCAGAAAGTAATTAGATATTAAAAATATAAATCAATCTCCCCATGCACTTTAGCGGCTCATGTGTAAAAATCTTTTAATAATCAGGCTCGGGCTGTCCATGTCTCCGTGCTTGCTGAGAAACTCTCCAATACCTACTGCGTTCATTATGTTTATCGCAATTTCCATACCTTTCGTATCAAGAGAGGAATAGACGCGATGAATAAGCCTATGCAGCAGCAAGTCAACTCCGAATTTCTTATAGAAGGCCTTTTCATAGCTATTTAGAGGTGCGTTTCTTTCCAAGTTTTCCTTTATTGCCCACGCAGCGATGATTGCAGCGTTTCCTCCAAGTATTACTCCTCCGCCGGTACTCGCCTTTACTTGGCCTGCAGCATCCCCTACTAGCAATACCCCACGCCTCTCATCCACTATTCTTTTTTTGGATATCAAGGGTATGATGCTTGCGTATGCCCTTATTGGCTTCTTTTTAGCGATGTCTAAGGCATAGGCTTTTACAAATTTTTCAAACGCAAACTTGGCATTTCCGAACCTAGCATCGATGCCTGTAGCAAGCTCTATTACATCCTTAGATACTGGTGCTATCCATGAGAAAAAGCCTGGCGATACGCGGTTATCAAAAAATATGTCTACTGATTTTTCCTCATTCGGCCACTCATATTCTGCCCTATAAGTTAAAATATATGTGGTCTTACCAGAAAGGCTGAAATGCTTTGCAACAGTAGATACAGCCCCATCAGCGCCAACGACTATGCTCTCTCTGCTTAGCTCGTTTAGCTCATTCGAGCCTATCTGCTTACCAAGTACAAACTCTGCGCCTGCTTCTTTTGCTTCCTCTATGCAAATCTCATTAAGCGCTTGCCTGTCTACAACATGTGCCTGCGGTTCTTCCGAAAGGATTTTTAAAATCGATTTGCCAGCATGGACCCTAGCGCCGTATAACGTGTTTGTTACTGCTTTTTTGTAATTTATTTTCAGACTTTCAAGACCTCTTATTGAGAGTATTCCGCTTGCCATCTGCGGGCTTCCAGGCTTGTATTTTCTATCATAAACAACTGCGTGTATTCCCAATTTGGCAAGGTTTTTGGCAAGTATGGCTCCAGCCGTGCCCGCCCCTACTATGCTTACCTTTTGTTTTGCCATAAAACAATCTTTATATTCTTTTTATTTTTAAACATACATACTTAGGTTAGCTTATGTCAATTCTTTATGCGTTCTCAGTGGCATTCCTGAGTATAATCGTTCCCGGCTTTCTGCTAGCTTACGCTCTTCTTGCAAAAACCAAACTGCATCTGTTTGAGATAACCATGATCGGCTTTATTTTCGGTCTAATTTTCCCACCCGTTCTTACATGGTTTGAATCCTATTTCATGGATTATATTCATGCTTTCACCTTCTCAGCAGGGTTGTACGAAGTTAACGTAGCTTTGCTTTCAATAGTGGGACTTGCTCTTATTTGGCTGCAAGGTTTGCTCAAGCTTCCTAAACCCGAAAGCAAGTTGCGTGAAGAAAGGAAAGAAACAATTTATGAATTGAGGAACAGGATCAGGACGCTGGGCATAGATGAGAAGCTAATCAGAGAGCACGAGGAAGAGGAAGAGATGCTGAGAAGAAAGCACAGGGAGGAACTTGAACGGCTTAAAGATGCGGGCATTGAAGAAAGGACAAAAATAGAAGAGCTGCACAAAAAGGAGGAGGAAGAGCTTCTCGCAAGGCATGAAAAGGAGGAAAGGCTGCTGCTAGAAGGAAAGCCGGAGAAGGCAAGGGAAAACAACACTCTGCTATGGACTTTTGTTTTAGTTCTTGTTCTCTTCACCTTCTTTACGAGGATAATTAACATAGGCATTGCGCCGAAATTCTTTGAGTTCGATCCTTACTTTGACATGCTGAGCACAGAGTCTATTTTGGTGTTTGGCTATCAATATTTGCATGATTTTTCTGCATGGCCTGTACTTACTGCTGGCTCTCCGCACAGAATACAGCCGATAGTGCCCTACTTAGAGGCGTTTTGGTACCAACTAGCAAATACTGCCAAAGCATCGGCGACCTCCGTAAGCACCGCATTGCTTAGCTATGTGAGCAGCTTCTATCCGCCAATAGTGGCGGCAATGCTCGTGTTTGTAGTTTTCATGTTCCTATACCATGAATACGGCAAGATTCCAGCAATATTCGGCAGCGTCCTTGTAGCATCAATGCCCGTCATAGTGACCACGTTTATTGCTGGAGAGCAGCTTCTAGAACCATGGGGCATTTTTACCTTGTTCTTCTTTTATGTAGCCTATGCGCTTGCTGTTAACAACCCCGAGGATCTTAGGTTTGCTGTTTTGGCCGGCATAGCCTTTGCATCAACTTTCTTGGGTGCCCACTACTACACCGTTGACGCAGGTGTTCTGGCTCTGTACATACTGCTTCAAGGTATTGTTGATTTGATCAGGCATGGCAAGATTTCAAAAGACTTCTACAAAATGAATGCGACCGTGCTTGCAGTAATTGCCATTTTCCTAGCACTCTACCAACCATACAGGGCTACCCTTGAGGAAAGAATACCAAACATTTTTGGCGTGCCGATAACATTGGGTTTTGCGCTGTACGCCTTGATAATAGTTGCAATAGCTGATTTGATCGTGAGGTATGCGACGCCAAAGCTGGAGAAAAGGACTTCGCTCGTCTATGCGATTTCAATCGCCTCAGTTATAGGAATAGCAGGAGTTGTTGCAGCATATGTTAAGGGAGGGCTTAGAAAGTACGAAAAGCAGTTTGCCAGGTACTCCGTTCTGGTGCTGCTTTCCTTCCTTGTCTTAGTTTTTGCCTTTGCTACGCCAGTCCACAAGGCGCTAACTTCTTACCTTGCGTTAAGCAAGCACTTCACTTCACCTTCTTCTCCTCTTTTCATGACGGTGCAAGAATTTGCGCCAACTGGATTCGGCTATGATTTCGCAGCAGGTGGCTTTGGAATAATAGGAATAAACGCCATCGTCTGGTTTGTGCTAATTCTCTTCACAATTGTATCTATTCTGTCAATAGTCTACCGCGATTCTAGGGTAAGCCTGCTCTTCTTAGCAGCAACTTTGCCACTGGCATATGCGGCAATGATAGAAGTGAAGTACCTGCCTCATTTCGGAGTTGCGTATACGATTATGCTTGGCATAATAGTAGGCGAAGTTCTTATGTTAATGAAGAAAAGAGGAATAGCGCTCGATTTCTCCAACAAATACTTTACAGCATTTGTCATCTTCCTTGTTTTGGTGATGCTCGCAGAGGCGGTGCCAACCTTTGTAAACATATTTAGTGGCTACGCGGAGAGGGACAACTGCACCGCAATGGCTACTCCTCCGCACGTAAATTCAATAGGCTACGATATGTTCTGCAATCTAGTTCCAAACTACTGGCTTAACGCTACTGCATGGATGAGGCAGAATGTGGGTCCTTATGGGCCTCGCATACTTTCTTGGTGGGATTACGGGGACTGGATAAACTGGTTTGGCAACAGCAATGCTGTATTGAGAGGAGATAACGCAGTACCGACATTGGACTACGCCACAGCGGCAAGGTATGTCCTTGGGCCTCAGGATGGCTACGGCCCTGCAAATCTTGCAAACTTCTCAGACTCAGTACAGGCTAAATACATTCTATTTGATAACGCCCTTACACAGAAGTGGGGTGCGCTCGATTTTCTTGCCTGCATTCATATAAACCAGACCAGCATGGCATTCGCCAAGGCAGCTGCAAATGGCACAAACCAGCCATATGTGCTAGGCACTTCTCAATGTGAGATAAAGCACGATCCAGCAATATTGCTGCTTCCTTTGCAAACGACCTCTCTAAGCTCTTTCTGTGCGCCAATAAAATCTCTCGGCAATGAAACTTTGCTCAAGGGAATAGTGCTAGTAGGAGATACGCTAACAAACATAACCTACTGCGTGCCTTCAAACTTCACGCGTTACACATACCTGTATTATCCGAACGGGACTAGATCAAACGCGGTGCTTGTGCCTACTTCACAGTTTTATCAAGGTAGTTTAACCATCTCAGGCATTCCATACATATCTTTCATGCTGCTTTATCTGCCAAACGCCAATGGCACAGTATCTGCACCTTCTGAATTTTACCAATCAAACTACTACCGTGGCTTCTATCTAGGAAAGCTTCCTGGGTTCAAGCTTGTTTACCCGAGCAACTTTACAGGCATAAACTACATAAACGGCACATACCCAGTGGTTATATATGAGCTTGAGAACTTTACAGGTACTTTGCCACAGCACACGCCTAAGCCAAGCTGGGTACACAACAACTATACAATGCCTGGCTGAGGCTTATAGCATAATAAATCTGCTAGCATAATTCTTTTTGTGGAGAACAAGGTAGTAAAAGAAATCGCGTTTGAGCGTATAAAAAGGCTTCTCGAGCTTGCAGAAGAGAAAGCGAGGGAAAACACTGAGTATAGCAGGATGCTTGAAAAACGTTATGTGAAGCTGGCTAGGGAAATTAGCGCTCACTATCGTGTTAAAATCCCAAAGGAGCTTAAACAAAAGATCTGCAAAAAATGTAACAACTTCCTAATTCC
>ERZ1669247.429-NODE-429-length-14491-cov-4.515517_pt1 | contig 14491 bp, 23 predicted proteins | sample MGYA00579297_ERZ1669247 | MGnify/ENA primary metagenome ERZ1669247 (study PRJEB41166, sample SAMN08046056) | hot springs metagenome | biome: hot spring; feature: acid hot spring; material: thermophilic sediment; isolation source: thermophilic sediment from acid...
TTTATCCGTCCTGACCAAAATCCAGAGGAAATAATTGAACGGGCAAAGAAGCAACGTCTAAATGAGACAGTCTATGACACTCTATACAACCGTGCATCCCCTTATTCGTTCTCAGAGCGGGTTAGCATAGCAAAGCGTGAAATATGGTTTGCAAAGCATCCCCGTGTTAAGAAATTTGCGGAGGATTTTGGAGGGTTGTTAGGAATAAAATAAAGGTGGTATAATGTTGTGGTTTGATAACGGAATACCCGAACAAAGGAAAAGATATCTTAAAAGCAAATATGCAGAGTTCCGTGAAATACAAAAGCGGAGGGAAATAAATAGAATCAATAGGAAAATGCAAAGCGACACAGAACGAATGATGCAGTTGGCTTTGGAACGGGACGTGTCTCCTTATACCGTTAAAATGGCTACAAAGTTAATCGGCTTTAAGTATACGCATCCATTCTTAGGCAGGTTTATTAATACTGACTTTACACCAAGAAAAGGAAAAGAAAAAAAGAAAAAGAGGTAATAAAAAATGATGGAGATTAGAGCATTTTTAATTGCCTTATTAGTTGCAGGTTTAGCATTTGGTGCTATGTTCAACTTTATGCAAGGGGTAATAAGTGACAACAACGCAACCCTGCCTGCACAATTTATTAACTCTACCTCCACCTCATTAAACCAATTAAATCAAACTATGCTATTAAATATTAATCAAAGTGTCAACTCAACCAATACCAATCTTGCTACACCAACCACCAGTTTAGGTTTAATCGGAGACTTTATGGTTTTTGGCGGTGCTATAATAAGCGTGTTTAATGATTTAATTGGAATACCTCAGGCAATTAGCAATTTATTCTTAATGTATTCAACTGTTCCAATTCTTGGCTTAGTTGTAATTGTAGTTGGTTCGGTTATTCTGGCAATTGTAGTCGTAGAGATATTTATGGAAATATTAAGTTATATAGGCAAGTATAGAACGTGAGGTGTTTATGATGCTACCTTTAATACCAATATTATTGCAACTGCCTTCACCTACTGTAAGTAGTTTAATCGGGTTCTTTGAATGGCTTAATACCATTACAGGAGGGATATTCTGGACGGGCATACTATTAGCAATATTTACGATAGAACTCTTTGCCATTCCAGTTGACGACATTCTACCAAGACTAATGGTAAGCGGATTTAGTTCTGCGGCAATAGGAATGTTCCTTTACATAGCGGATTTAACAAACCCTTTGGTTGCTTGGTATTTACCAGTAACCTTAGGTTTAATAAGCGTTACAGCATTAATAGCATACATATTCAGCACCGCAACATAACGCATTTATGGCAGTATTATAGAGAGAAAAAGGAATGGTGCAAAAAAGATTTAAATATACCCCCATATTATATTATATCAGTGGTTGTATGAACACAATAAGACACTACCTTAGCGAAATAGCGGAGGGAGCGGCACTGGACGAATATCTTGGCGGAGCCATAATGTTCGTTGTAATAGGTGTCGCTGTGTCTATTGGTGCATACATAACCTCGCAAGTCCAAACACAGATAGGAACAACCGCAGGAACGAACTCCACAGCATATAATGCCGCTGGCTACGCTGTGTCAGGAATGTCAACCTTCGCAAGTTGGTTGCCCATTCTTGCCATAGTAATAGTTGCAGTGGTAATTATAATGCTACTGTATGGGTTCGTAAACAGGACTGCCGCAGGTTCTGCACCAGTAGCATAACCCCACTATAAGTAGCGGTTTTATGCCGCTACCTTATATTTAATTGGTTGATAAATATGGCATATAGGAAAACAAAGCACCTATATAGGTATGGTGCAAAGAGAAAAGAGTTGCGGGCATTTGAACGCAGATATGGCAAAAGAAAAGGGAAACACATCTATGGTGCAGTAGTAGGCAAAATTAAGCGTGAGCGTGCCAGAAGGCATAGGAGGTAACTAATTATTATGCGTGAATACAATGGCAAAGAAACACCGCAAGTCAGAACATAAAAAGAGAAAGAGGTAATCTCTTTTATAGGGAACCAGCATTTATCTCTATTTAGAGACTGGTTCCTTAGTTAACACATACATTTATATATCTTTGCATCCTAATATAATAGATTATGATGCGGGTTAACACACAAAGAGAGATATGTGTTATATCTCTCCGAACCCCCGCCAAAACGTGTAATTCAAAGCGTGTAATCTATTAATATGTATATTGGTGAAAGAATGAACCGCCTAAACATCAAAGACCCTATAAATAGGGCAATATTGGATTGTGTGAGAGACGGACATAAAAGTGTCCAGCAAGTAATAAACGAATTAGGATATCAACAAAAACCGACGATAATAAGGAATAGAATAGAACGTATGGTAAAAGCAGGATATATAAATAAGCAAAAAGTCGGTATAGTAACAGAACTGGTTTTAGCACCAAATATCCAAAACGTGTTGCCTCTCGTGTGGTCAAACGAAACGTGTAATTCAAACACTAATCCTATTAGACCTTTAAGGCATAAAAGGTTGCATAAGTTAGGATTATATTACCCATTTAAAGAACCTTTGCCAGCAGGAGAGCAGGAACGCTTATTTAAGGAACAAGCAGAAATACCTGCAAAGATAACTAATCTAACCAATAACCAGCAAGCAACATTAAAGGTTGGCATAACCATAAGGATAACCAGCAAGGGTATGCTATTATACGCACCAGAGTTATATTACTATGAAGGACAACCAAGCATAGTGGCAGAATCAATAGCAAAGGATATATTAGATAAATACGCTTTGGAATATGAACAAAGACTTAATAATATGGGACTGCATTTTAGTTTAATGCGAATAAAAAAGGACGTATTATACAGCATAATATCAAGCCAAGAAATTGCAGATGAAAAGAACCCGATTACAGAAATAATGCCAGAGGGACAGCATAAGATGGTATTAGCCAGAAGCCCAGTAGATAACAAAGAACGTCTTATAATAGATTCAAGCAAAAAGACATTTGCAGAATTGGAAACAGTGCATAGCAAATCCGCAGATGTAGATATGGACACAGTAGATAGGCAATTCAATGCAGTATTAGATGGAGAGATAAATCTATTGGAATTGAAGGATATAAGGGACTATAAGGAACTAACCAAGCAGTCAGTAGAATTACAGCACCAAATAACAGAACAGCAAGCATTATTCGGCAAGAACTTGGAGAGCCACGCTAATGCAATAAAAGAATTAAGTGAAGCAGTAAAGAGGTTAAACGAATGGTTAGACGCACACAAATGAGTATGTAATATAATATACAAAAAGGAAAGCAAACATTTATATATTAGTAGGTATATAATATATTAGGTGGTAAAATGGAAAAGAGAATAAAACTAAAAAAGAACTATCCGACGTCTAAACAAGCGTGGAGAAACATAGCGTATGTGAATGGTTTGTTCTTATATGAAATCTCTGGCAGGGAGGTTCCTAAAAAAGAACTAAAAAGGAGAGGACTAATATGATAGCGAAATATACGGGCATAACCGAAACGCTTAAATATGTTGCGGTATATATTATATTAGGGGCTGGACTAATTAGTAAATGGGCGGTTTACCATTTCTCACCACCAGCCCCCAAATCTTTAAGGTGTGAATATGCGTAAGGTAATAACTGTTAAAGAGTTGCTTGGAATAACAGAAGGAGATAATAAGGAGGAACAATCAGAAATTAACCCAGAGGAGGAATTCAAAATAGCAACCGCAGATGCACCAATCCAAGATATACAGTCAAGCCAAGCATCTGTAAATAAAACAAAAAAATACTTAAACAACGGATTAATCTTTGCAATTGGTTATCTTATAGGAACATTCCTTACTTTAATTATGATATTCCATTGAGGTGGTAATATGAACATAAAAACAATATATTATCCTGATTCCTTTGCTGGAACTATGCAAGAATTCCAAGCCATAATAGATGCCCAGAATCAGGACAAAAGGAGGAAAAAGGCATCATTCTCTAAAAAGGTTTGTGAGTTGATTGTAGAATATGTAAAAGCAAACAAAGGGGCAACCATAAACGACATAACAAATCCAAGCACTGATGCTAATGTAGAGGTGTAAATATGCAAGTATTAGGATATGATATAGAAAACGAATTGGAATTTGAGGTCTTTAAAGAAAAGGCAATGCAAGCACTAAAAGATGCACTATATTCCCTTATTACAAAAAGGACATCAGCAGGGTTAACACCAGCAGAGGTTGCCAACCTTAAACTAATAGAGGAACAACTAAAAGACCTTCAAGATAAAAAGTTTGTTGCAGAAACAAAGCAATAAGTGGTTTAATGGATTTAGGAATAAAGATGCCAAGCATTAAGCCAGAACATAGTTTAATGGCTTTAAGCATCATAAGTTTAATCTTTGGAGTTCTTGCCATATCTATATTTTTTACAACTAATACTCTATACCAAATGGTAATAATCGCAGGTGCGGCTTTTATCCTAATATTTCACGGTGCTTTGACGCTTGCAGGGATTAAAGTAGCAAAAAAGAAGCAAACCCTTACCTCAAATGATGCAGTAATAGAAATGGCTAAGGGGCTAATAAGCAACCCAGAAGCATTGCAAGCAATAGCGGGCAACATAATTAAACCACCAGTAGTTAAATGCAAAGTGTGTGGAGAACCTATGACGTGCATAAAGCAGGACGGATTAAAGTTCACATATTATTGTGCAAAGGATAATAGAACAGTTGATTATGTAGCACCAATAAATATTAATGATGCTTTGAGTATGCTAAAAGGGGATAAAAATGGAGAGTAATAAACTATTAAAGATAATTGGAATTATAGGGATTGGATTAGGAATATTAACAGGGTTTGCCTTTAAGGCACCTATTTTGATATATCCTATGTTGATATTAGATGCAGTATGGCTAATAGCAATAGGCGGATTAAACCTTTTAATAAACAAAAACACAACAAGCACTATGCCACAAGCCAATACCACGCAAGAAACAACAGCACCTTTGCCTTATGTTGATGGAATGGTTATAGCGTGCAAGGTATGCCGCAAGCCAATGCAAACAATGAGAGTTAAAGAGGGCATAGAACTATACTGCCCTAACTGCGGGAGGCATTTAATAGTCCATAAAGAAAACATTAGGATTCCAATAAGAATAATCAATGAGGGAACACCAACTTGGCAAAAAGCAGTAAAGACATTAGGGGAAAACGCAAAGAATGTCCATTTAACTGATAATACCGCAAGACCACCTAAGTTGATTGATTAAATGGTGTTGGTAAATGTTGCTAAACACACTATTATACCTTCCAATACTTGGATTGCCTTTTTTAATATTCTTAATCCTTGATATTAAAGGCAATGCAAAAATAGCACTTCCAGCATTATTGATTCTTTTGGCATATTTTGCTGTAATAGGTTACCTTTTTGGCTTATTCCCTTATACTCCGCTATGGTTCTTTGCCCTAACTGCCATATCCTTATTGATTAATACATATCTGGGCAGTGCAGATAAAATATTGCTTATAGGTGCCGCATTTGTTATTCCAAATAGTTTAATCTGGTTCATAATCGGCTTTGCGTCTCTAATATTCCTAATTGATAACTATGGCTATAAAAAGCACGGGGTTTATAAATTCAGCAGTATAGCATATACCAAAGAAATACCAATGCGTATGCAGGATGGCAGTATTAAAGTAGTCAAAGCAAATAAAGTCTTATATGCCCCTTACTTGCTAATGGGCTTGCTTATAGTTTCAATCTTGGCGGTAGTATATGCCTTTATGGTAGCATCAACTTCAAACATTCCTTATGCATACAAACCTCTTTGCATAAACAACGCAAACAACACTATAACCTGCTTTAATAAAACCCAGTTGATTGCATTAGGTTATAATGTCTCTGCACTATATTACCAGAATGGTATATATTACTTGCCTTTATATTATAATACAACTTAGGTGGATTGAATGGAACCTGATGACGATAAGATATTTGCGGCTCTCGGCTCAGTAATAGTTATATCTGGCTTAGTATTAGGAGGAGTTACTGCCTTTGAGGGATATTACCATAACAATTCGGCTCTGCTGGTATTCGGTGCAACCATATTGCTATTTACTTTTTTAATACATCTTGCAATGCAATTGGTGTCCCCCCCTAAACCAAATCCAAATAGTATATGGAACGTTTTAAAGAAAACAGATATAGGCGGGGTATTAGGCAAGCGTTCAATAGGCGGGGGAGGTAACTTTACTTTAACAAATAGAAAGAGGCGGTTCTCTTAGAGGTGGGAAATATGGAATACTCTTTTAACTTAGGGCAGGTTACTATATATAGATGCAGTATATGCCATAGAACGTTTAAGGATTACAACGCTTACAAACAGCACCTTAGAGATAAGCATAAAAAAGACATATAACATATTAGACTTATTTTATTTGGTAGTGGTTCCTGAGGGAAATAGAGGGGGTCAATCTGAATATATAATATAACAGAGTAAATGCCCTCTGAACTCTTACATTTTATATCTATTGTAAGCCATAGGGGAGAAACGCAAAAAACAACCCTTTTTGTTGCCTTATATTAAGATATTTATTATACCCCTTTTATCCGCATCAAACCTGTCTAAGCAAAATGTTAGGAAATAATTGCCATTTGCAAACAACAACGTATTCAAAAGCAAACATTTATATATTAGTATGTGTATAAGATATATGAAGTATGAATGTATGCAAAGGAATATTGCAGAATACTAAACTACACAGCAATCAACACATACATTTATATATGTTGCGGTGCATAATATAATAGGTGTAAATAAATGGACGACAACGAAGGCAAAGAAGGAATGTTTAAATGGTCTTTGAGTGGAGAGGATATAGTAATCCAGTTCCAACACATACTGCAAGGAGACCAATTAGTTGCAACTTATAAAACAGAAACATTGCCAGATGGAACAACTCAGCAAATACAAATTCTTGAATGGGATAAGAAAGGAGACAAGTTGCTAAATGATGTTGGCATACAGCAAATATCAACAACCATTTACAGTTTTTTGAATCGTTCCGTATTCTTATCAAACTTAACCGAAGCCCGTGCAATGCAATTAGCAAGAGACTTACTGCTTACTGTAAATAAAAAACTATTTTTAGACCACGAAGCATTTGGCTTAAAGGAATCGGATTATGAACATATTATAACAGAATTAGAGGAATTAGTAATACCAAGTCTATTTAGACCAGTTGATGAAGGAGAACGCAGATTCTTTACAAAGACATCAAGCGAAAACAGGCAGATTATAACAACAGACAAATCAGGCATAGGTGCTTCAAGCGGATTGTTTGGAGGATTTACTGGTAAATGATTAAAGGTTGATAAATATGAATATAGACAACATACCCGAAGATAAGTTTTTTGCGGTGCAGGGTAAAGACATCAAACTGCTATTAAAGGTGGTTGATGCTCTGCTTAGTGGAGACAGAAATAAGATTGCAGTCCTATACAGACTTAAATACGACTATGACCTAAAAACACTATACAGCAATATAATAGATGCAAAAGAGGTGTCTGTTATAACAAAAGAACAATTGGCAGAAACTGCAAAGAACTTAGATGCAAGCACAGTGGAAAAGGTTGCGGATTCGCTTAATATTAAACCAAAAGGTGGAACAATATGAACACAATACTAATATCTGCGATATTGTTTGTAGTAATAATGCTGGCAGGCGGTGTATTAATTGTATTTAAATATTTAAGCAACAAAAAGAAGCACGGAAACAAAGCAAATGCAATCCCTATTATACTATTGACAAAGACGGGCAACGAATTTAAAGCAATCAATACGGTTGGTTACGAATCTGCACTCAATACCCAGAGGGTTATAAACATACCAGCAATAAATAGGCAATTTGCTTACCCTACCCCAGATAAGTTCATAAACGGGACTTTAATGTATTTGCAAGTGTCAGATGTGGAATGGAGACCAGTAACCTTTACCGCACAAGAGATGTTCCCTACGCAATTAAAGGAACTAATAGTCAAATTAAATAATAGCAATGGACCAGTAACATTAAATACAAACGAAAAGAACTTGCTTGCCAGTTTCTTACACGCTGACAAGTTAACCCCAGTCATAGATAAGGCATTTGCAACAATATACGCTAACAACGTTGAACGTATATTAAAAGCCACAGCAGTTGAGGATAACAGCATCTGGGCAAGGTTGCAAAAGTTTATGCCAGCAATAATGATAATAATAACAGCGGTTGCAGTAGTTATCCTGATATATGGATTCCTGCCATTATACCAAAGCGTAGCAAGCACAATGCAAGCAGGTATGCACATAGTTTGCCAGTTGCCAAACAATACCACCTTAGTAAGCACGCTAAGCCATCCATAACTTTAATAGAGGTGCCTGAATATGGAACAAATGGATTTGCTTAAAGAGGACGAATTAGCATTACCAAAGTATTCCGCATTCGGGCATCAACTATTAAGGCAAGAATTGCTTTTAGATGCTTGCTTTAATAACTACACAAAATTAGCATCCTCAGAAGGACGTGCTATGTTTAATAGTGCCCTTGAATTGTTTTATGTCTCTCTGGCACCACAACTAACTCAGGAGGATAGAACTAATATAAAAAAGTATATAATCAAAATAAGGGAAATCAGCGAGGATATCTCTAATAGCCCAGAGAACTATAAAGCAAACCTTGCGACTTTAAGGAGATTAGCGTGGGTTGTATTGGAAATAATGACCTTGCTTAAAGACAAGCGTGGTGGAGGCATACCTAAGAAGGAGACTATTACCTTTGAGGAGGAACTTGCAGAAAGTTTAGATATAAACCCAGAGGACATAGAAAAGTTCAAAGGGGACACACACAACAAAAAAGTTGACGCTTCAAAGGTAGATAGCAATGGAGGAACCTAACAGCACGCTAAAATCTTGGTTGGATGAGATTTATGCAACCAGATTGCAGGAAAAATCAGAACTCGGAGAAAAGGTTAATTTAGTAAAAGGTTCAACGAAGTTAGACACCATAGCCAATTTAGTTGCTTTGCGTCTCTTTAAGAACTATGATGGGGTTTGTGCTATAACTGGCTTTGAAGGAGTAGGCAAGTCCAGTTTCTCTATTTTAATAGGGCAAAAATTAGCCAGAAGGACGCAAACTAAATTTAGTCTTGAAGCCAATATCTTGTATGACCCCACATACGAACAGGTTATTAAAGTAGTGCAAACAATTCCAGAACGTTCTACTGTTATAATAGATGAAGCAATTAAAATAGCATACGCAAGGAACTGGGGTAAAAAAGAACAAAAGCAATTGAATATGATATTCACAACAATAAGAGAACGCAAGTTATTTGTTCTTTTGAATATACCAGCATTTACAGAACTGGACAGTTTCTTTAAGAATTTTAGGATTCTACTATGGTTTCACATATTTGCAAGAGGCAAAGGCGGGTTGTTTGTAAAAGACCCTAATCCGTTCAACTCAGACCCATTTAATCTTAAATTGGCTAATAAAATAATGCAGGACATAAGACCAAATGAGAGATTTAACTTGCAAAATCTAATAGAACGTTTAAGGAACAATGTTCCTAACTTCCTTACTTGGTTTAATATACCGCCACTGCCAGAGGACGTTTATGCTAAATATAATGCTTTGAAAAAGAAATACAACTATGAAATCCCTCAGATGCAAGCAGATGCACAAACACAATTAAAAGAGACCATAGAGAAAAGCATCATAGCGTTGTATGAAAGCAGTGACGCTTGGGATTATAAGAAACTTGCAAATGCTTTTAACTTATCCGAACAGCAGGTAAGAAAGATTATAAACAAAGCACGTAAAAAGCAATTGGAGGAGACCGCAGAGATGGAACCAGAACAGGAACAGCAAGGGCAAAGCCAACAAACAGAACAGGTTAATCCAGAAAGCCAAGAGGTTGATTCAAATGTCTAAATTAAAGGTTTTATTTGAGATTATATTAGGTTTAGCGGGGCTTTATGTCTATGTGCTGGCATTTATTAAAGCACCACCAATAATGCTTGGAGTAACAATACTTATAATAATCTTTATGCTTGCATATAAAGTAAAGCCAAAGAGGCATCAAACTGGAAATTATCTGGGAGATTAAATGGAAACGAATAAATATTACCTAACCTTAGTATTAATAGCAACGCTTGCTTACATAGCAACCATAGTAACCGCAACTGTATTGCATACAGAGTTATTGCATCTTGCAACTCAGCAGGGGTCTGTTTCACAGATTTTTACCAACAACAATACAACAGTTAGTTGGTATTATATACTAATTACTATAATAGAGGTAATTATCTTAGTTGCAATATTCAAATATATTAAACCATCTTGGTTGCAGTTATTTTATGCTTTATCAAGTTACTTGGTTCTTGCAACAGCAACATTCTATTTAATCAATATCTATGCAAGTTTAATCTCTCCGCTTTACAGTTTTATTTTATCTGTTATAGGGGTTGCTTTAATAACATACTTATTCTATAAATATAGAATGCAACTGTTTAATCTATACGGGTTTATAATAGCGGTTGGTATGGGTTCGGTAGTCTCTCTACTATTTACACCATTGCTTGCTTTAATCTTTTTAGGTATAATGGCAATATATGACTATTTAGCGGTATTCAAGGTTAAAATTATGACTAAGATGGCACAATTAGCAATAACAGCAAGCAAGCCAGCACCTATGTTGTTTATTACAGGAGACATAAAAACTATAATCAAAAGGTTATCTGACATACGTTGCATTAACTGCCACGCAGTAATGGAAATTGTTAAAAAAGATAAAGACACAACCGAATATATATGCCCTAACTGCCATCGGGACGTGTTGGAAACAAAAGGCACGATTAAAATAATATACAAAGGGGATAATGTTGCGGAAGTTCCTGTGCCTAAACCTATGGGGGCAATGCTTGGTCTTGGAGATGTAATAATACCGTCTTTGGTTATGGGTTCTTATGCTGTTCAGGGAAATCCTCTCTGGGTTTTTGCACTTGCAGGTGCAGTAATAGGATTGCTTGCTAATTTGTTATGGCTTAATAAAATCAAAAAAGCAATCCCTGCACTGCCTTTAATATTTGTTGGTATGATAATATCGTTAACATTAGGTAGCATACTCTGATAGAAAGATTTAAATATTTATGTGTGTATAATATGAGTAAAAAAGGGGTTATATATGGGATTTGGATTATTCAATTTTAATCCCTCTCTGACGCAACAACAGCAGAGAGGTGGCGGGCAACGTAATCAAACTACTTTAAATCCATTTGCGTTTATACAGCGTATAATAAATGGAAACACTAACAACAATACAAAAAATGCGTTTGTTTCAAATCCAACTTGGAACGAACCATATACTATTAAGCAACAGTTCTCTTTTTTGCCATCTTATGTTCCGCCAGTAGTAAATATTCAAAAGACATCTGCTAACTCTGGAAATTCAATAATAGGATATAATAGGGCAATGGAGGCATCTCAGAAACTTAATCCGTATGTTTATCAATTTACAATGGCAAGGCAGGAACCACAATACCAATATAGACCTATTACCTTTATTCCTTCAAACACTAAAATAGCAACGCAGTTCTTAACTCCAAAGCAAAAAGCAGTTATAGCAAGGCAAAAGGCAATAAATAAAGATGTTGAATTAGTTGCATTAGGTGCAACCGCAGTGGCTTTGCCTTTTGTGGGGTTGCCTCTGGCAGAAGGTGCATTTGGTGCATCATTTATAACTGATTTAAGTGCAAATATAGCCACAGGTGCAGTTAGCAATGCCTTATTGACTAATGTAATAAGCAAGGCAACCACAAACAAATGGGCAAGTCAAAAAGCAACAGAACAGAGTTTGCTTATCGGCGGTGCTATCGGTGCTGGATTTACTTTTGCAAGCCCAGCAATATCCTCTGTTCTTGGAAAAATAGGGCAAAAGGTAACAGAATTAAGAACACCAGACGCAGATATTGCAGAATATACTCCAACTGGTTTGACTTTAAATGGAGAGGATAACAGCGGAATAATAACAGGAATAGCAAAGACTGACACAGAACGGTTTGAAATATATGGCAATCAAGCCAAGAATGTTAGTTTGGAGGAATTAAGGAACGATATTAATAGCCAAGATGTAGTAAAGTTTGCACATATAACCCCATCAAATAGTTTAACTGATGCATTAAGCAACGGAGAGGAGATAACTGTAAAGGCACCAGAGGCAAGCGAAGTCGGTTCAAGAGGGGAGATATTTGGATTAGAGAATCAGGGGTTATATTTATCAGTAAGCAAGCCAGAGACAAATGCGACACCATTATATCTTAAATACAGCGGGCTTATAACTGACACCAGTTCAGAATCAAAGCCAGCAGATGCTTCTTTATTGAGTAGATTATTTAACCGTGCTTATGGTATTTTTGGTGAGGCAGAACCAGAGGATATAACAGATATATCAGCAAGGGGCAATCCAGAGGAATATGCGTCAATGCTAACAGAAAAGGGAGGTTTATCAATGGCGCCAGAGAACGAATATGGGCTTAGCCAAGAGAGGCAGATTATAGCAACGGTTGGAACTAAATTAAAGCCAACAGGCGAAACTGTTATTATTCCAATAAGCAATCCAGCAGAAAGTGAATACGCAAAGGTTCCTTTAATTGGTGGTGCCTTATCAAAAGCGTTCCCATTCAATGCAACCTTAAAGTTAAGCGGATTTGAGGTAGAGGAGACAGGGGAAACAATATTTAAACTAACCGACGCATCTACAAACTTAGGTGCAAGTCTTACGTCAGCAGAAATAGTCAGTTCAGAAAAGAGTATAGCAAGTGCGGGTTCAAGTTTAATCCCAGCAGGTTTAGCAACAATGCATATTATTAACCCGCCAAAGAACAAACCAAGTGCTTCAAAGCCAGCACAAAGCCAGTATAATTCTATGCCATCATTAAACAGAAATATTAGTTTAATCAACCGCAGTCCAGCAAAGCCAAAGACTACTACAAGTAAAGTTTCAAAGTCAGCAAGCAAAGCGATTCGTTCTTTTAGTTTAATTAGCACCACCTCAAAGCCAAGCAAATCCAAAAACTCAAAAACTTCAAGCGGTTCAACCAGCACAGTCTCATTTACAGAATCTCCAACTTCAAATTCAACGCAAGGCAGTTATAGTTTGCATTCTTATACCAACCCACAGAGTTTAACCAGTAGTGCAAATCCTTCAAAGTCCTTGCATTCGTATTCCCTGCATTCATATCCCTTGCATTCATATAAAAATCCACAGAACTTATGGGCTAAATCAAAGGTTATTCCAGTCTTAAAGTTGCAACCATCTATGTTCTTGCCAATAAAAGCACAAAGAAAAGCAAGTGCAAGGTCAGCAAAAACAAATTATGAACCAAGTCTGTTAGCGGTAGTGCAGAATAGGAAAATGTCAGCAAAGGAACTGGCTAAGCAAAATGCTTATGGCGGGTTCCTTAATGCAGTAATAAGACCTATGATAAATCCAGAAAAGCCAGCAAAAGGGAAGGTTAAAAATAAAGGTTTATTTATACTGGGGATATAACGTGAGACACCTTGAAGGTTCAATGTGGGATATGCCTTTGGCGGCATTATACTTGCTTATTGCAGGAGTAATATTAGCAGTTATGTTCGTTCTTGCCCCACAAATCCAAAATTCAAATCCAACCGTATTCAACGGGGTCTTTGGCAGTGTAATGACAGCGTTAAACATATTAGTAATCGGGGTATTTTTAGTCTATATCTTTATGAACCTAATCCCTATTATAGCGGCATACTTCGTAAGAACGCATCCAGTATTCTTTATCGTGTCCTTGCTGGTGCTTATGATAGAGATGCTTATATATTATACAGTGTCTAATGTATTTACAACATTCATATCAACCAGCGTCTTGGTAACCGTAGGGAATTCAAATCTTAGTTTGTTGGTAGCGGTATTCCAGAACTTGCCTTTAATCTCATTTGTGTTTAGCGTATTGCTTTTAATAGCACAATACGCAAAGCCAACCCTGCCACAATATACTTAAATATTTATCGGTGTATAATATGAATAGGATAGATATGAAAGAAATAAAGGAAAAGTATAGGGCATATAAAAAGAAACTAAAAGAAGCGGAAATTAAAGCAGAGGAACTTCATAAAATGGCAGTTAAATATGTCAAAGAACATCCGCTACCAGAAAGACCTTTAACACAAAATAGGTTTGAAGGTTTAATCTCAGGCAATCAATTCAGCACAACCGCAAAGAAATTCGTTAAGCCGCAAGAACCACACTTTGCGGAATCCGCAGAGAGTTTGTTTGTTAAACCATTAAAACAAAAGAAGTGAAATTAAATGAGGTTTAATATACTAATACCAGTAGTCTTAATGGCTTTGCTGTTAGTTGGTATTAGCAACGCTCAACCCGCAGGCACTAATTATTACCAGAATATAACCATAGGTTCTTGGAGTGGTGCATCTCAGGAATATGTCCAG
>ERZ1669247.433-NODE-433-length-14265-cov-13.267136_pt1 | contig 14265 bp, 12 predicted proteins | sample MGYA00579297_ERZ1669247 | MGnify/ENA primary metagenome ERZ1669247 (study PRJEB41166, sample SAMN08046056) | hot springs metagenome | biome: hot spring; feature: acid hot spring; material: thermophilic sediment; isolation source: thermophilic sediment from acid...
GTCTAAAATTCGATTTTTTGAACGAATTTCGAGAAATATTTTTAATCTCCAAATTTTCTCTTTAACAAGGTGAAAAAGATGCAAAATCCCCAAATTGACCAAGCACAGATGGCTCTCCCCATAATGAGGATAACTCTTGGCTGGCTGTACTTTTCAGCTATGTTAAGGAGGGTCTGGAACGTCCCCGCAAAGATGAATCCGGCCTCACCACTTTATGTTGGGGGAAAACTGATAACGTTCGTACCACATTCTCTTTTTATCGGGGGCATCCTTCAGTACACCCTGCTGCATCCTGTTATACTTTTTGATTTCCTAGTAATATGGACAGTTCTTGAAGGAGTTTTTGGATTATTCCTTATGCTGGGGTTTATGAGCAGACTTTCCGGGCTTGTCATAGCTTTGCTTGCGTGGGGCATAGGGCTTGGAGCTGGATGGATAGGAACAACATGTCTAGATGAATGGCAGATTGCAGCTGTAGAAGGAGCGGCAGCTTTAGTTTTTGTATTTGCAGGAAGTAAATGGCTTTCAATAGATCAGCTTCTGATAAAGAAATACCCTAACGGCCTCAAGATAGGCAGGTGGAACATACCGCTGTGGTGATAAAAATGCAGAAGTTTGTAGCTCTTCTTATAATTGGATTGATAATAGCTACAGGCTATACGTTTGTTACCTATCAGTATTTCTTTGCGGGCTTTACTAACCTGCATAACTACTCAAAGACCCCGGCTTATGTACTTAAAGGTTCCACAGTATATACGAACGGGACGGTCATACTCCAGATAGCAAGGGTTGATGGCCCCGATACTTATGGCGGATTTATAGTACTTTTGCAGCTCATTTCACAGAATGGGACGATAATATACCAGTGGAATGCACAGCAGCTCGGGAGCATACCGCAAAGTCACATTCACAACGAGTACCCTCTTCATCCTGTAAAATCAGACAAGTTTGCGCTTGTTGTGCCCCTTGGACAAAATGCAAGTGTATTGCTTCAGGTTCCTTTTAAGCTAAAGCCGGGAACATACACGCTCAGAGCTTATGACGTTGATGGACAGGATAGCGCATACGGAATAAGTTTTTCGGTAACGGTTCAGGCTCAGCAATCTTAAAAATTGTAATTTTTTATAAAATTAACCAACCTTTTCAGTGAGTTCCAGCTCAATAAGCCTGTTTAGCTCAACAGCGAAATCTGCAGGTATCTGTTTTTCAAAATCCTCCAAATAGCCCGATATTATTAGTGCCGTTGCTTGGGACTCCTTTAGCCCCCTGCTCTGCAAATAAAAAAGCGCATGCTTGTTTATCTTTCCTGCTGTAGCTTCATGAACTACTGAAGCGTCTGCAGACTTCACAACTTCATATGGATACGTATAAGCGAGGGATTTCTCATCGACGATCAGAGAATCACAGCTTACGTAAGACCTAGCGTTCTTCGCACCATTTGATACATATACTATACCCCTGTATGTAGACTTGCCACTGTTCATAGAAACACTCTTTGACCTTATCATCGAAGAAGTATCAGGAGCTGCATGATATGCCTTTCCTCCAGAATCTATTTCCTGTTTACCTGATGCCATACTCAAAGAAAGTATTTCCGTGCTTGCACCCTTTCCCACCAAGTATGAAGCTGGATAAGCCATTGTAACAGCGCTGCCTACATTTCCTCCAACCCATTCCATTCTCCCGTTTTCATAAACCCTAGCTCTTTCTGTAACGAGATTATAAACGTTTTTTGACCAGTTCTGTATAGAAGTATATCTAACTTTGGCGCCTTTTTTGACCACCACTTCAACAACGCCAGAATGTAATGAAGCTTCAGAATATCTCGGAGCTGTACAGTTTTCTATATAATGTACATAGCTGTCTTCTTCTGCAACTATGAGCGTCCTGTCAAAGGTCCCTTCGTTTGAGCTGTTCATTCTATAATATGCATAGACTGGTTTTTCAAGCTTTACGCCTCTTGGGACATAGAGGAAGCTACCCCCTCCCCAAACAGCGTAAGTTAAGGCTGAAAATTTATTGTCCCCTATGGGCACAACCTTTCCGAAATATGGTCTTACAAGTTCCGGGTATTCCTTTACGGCTTCGTCCATTGCTGCAAATATTATTCCCTGGGACTCAAGTTCCTTTTTCATATTGTGGTAAACCATTTCAGATTCAAACTGTGCTCCAACACCCGCTAAAAATTTTCTTTCTGCTTCTGGCACCCCTAATCTTTCAAAAGTCTCTCTTATTGAAGGTGGTAATTCTTCCCAAGATGAGGCCCTTTTGCTTAATGGTTTTATATAATATATAAGATTATTGAGGTCTAAACCTCTGAGATCAGGCCCCCATCTTGGCATAGGCGATTCTAAGAATTCTTTTAATGCCTTTTTTCTGATATCCTCAACCCATACAGGATCGTCTTTCTGCCTTGAAATTTCTTCTATCAGTTTTTCATCGATTCCAGGAGGAGAAACATATGCGTACTCGGCCTTAACCGAGAAATCATAATCCATAAAAAAACTCACCTTTGATTCTTTATAAGTTTTGATCGAATTCCGTTTAGAGATTTTAAGCTTTATAAAGATGATCTATAAATTCGTATTTGATTTTGCTTTTGAAATCCTATTCCGTTCGTTTATCATGAACTTTTCTAAAGCTATTCCTATCAGCTTCGTATACTCCCCTTTGAAGTTTTCCTTTATATCATTTGCTAGCTTAGGAACCCATCTTAGTATATGAGAGCTTACAAATTCGTCCCCTTCTTTATCAAGGGAAACAAAATAAAGAAATGATGTAAACTCCATCTCTGTTGAAACATGGTCAGGTAATTCTTTCTGAACGTTTAGACCGTATTTTAAATAGCTAGCCATAAGCTTCTCCAGTACGCTTCCATAAATCGTTTTTTGAATATACCATGATTCATAAGGCGGACACTTTAGCTCTCTGAAATCGTTAACAAAGCATGAAGTATATTCAGTTAGAAGCTTGTCCATATCTTGGCTCACGAGTATTTCATAAATTTTCTTTGTTTCTTCATAATATGGCCTATCTTTTACATACTCTAAAAATTCTTTTAAATTATCCCTATATCTTGGTCCTAACAAAATATATGAAAACAATCTGTAATCTGCTGATACAGATCTGTATTCAGTCATCCTTCACGCTGCCTCTCGGTTTAAACTGCGAATTAGGTCCTAAAAGCTTTTTTGCAGCGTACTCAGACCTGTGCTTTGGACATAGCTCAAGCCACTCATCATCAACTTCCATTCCCTGTTTTTTCATAACTTTTTTTATGTGGTTTAACGATCTCCTTGATCCGACTGGAGCTCCACAGACTCTGCACTTTACCAAATAATCCTTTGCCAGCACTTTCTTTTCACTCTTTCCCCTATTTACCTTAATAGCCTTTCCAGATCCATCTTTTGAAGACACAGGACATACGTTTATACAAATATTGCAGCCTATACACGGCTCAGGATCAAACGTTAGCGCTTCCTGGCCATCTATGTTTTCGATCTTCAAAGCAGAAACTGGGCACCACTTTGCACATGCTTCGCATAAGGTGCATGAGTCATCAACTTTAACATCGTAAGATAGAATGTCTTTGAGTTTATTCTCTGTAAATTTCTTACTTAAATCTGAACGCTTCTCAACGCTATCAAGTCTAATAGTAAATGGTGCAGGTTCTACAGACTCCTCTGTATTCTTCCTTATTTCAAACTTTATCCCCCCTATCACTGAATTTACGGTCCTTACATCTTGTTTTAACTTTTCAAGGTTCTTCTCAAGTTCGCAACCAACGCATCTAAGATAAACTTCTCCAGAGCTTCTCAAAGCTAAAAGATCCTCTAAAGAAAGCATCGCTATGCAAGGTAACTTTATCGAGTTTCCTTTATCTTTATAGCAAGAAATCGTTTTGTTTCCTTTTAAAGTTGATAGGTCAAATATTGAACGCTGCGGCGCAGAAGGAAACTGTAGCGCGCTTTCTGGACAAGAAGCAACGCATAGGCCGCACGCTGTACATTTTTCATAGTCTATCTTTACTCCACTCTTTTTGTCAACGGTAATTGCGTTGTAAGGACAAGTATCCTGACAAACTGTACATTCCCTATAAAGATAACCGCAGTAATCAGATATGTAAACGGGCTTATCAACCCTGTCCTTGCCAACCTTTACCGCTCCCCTTATTACCTCTCTCCTGCTAAGGGGCAATGTAATGTCTATTTCCTGAGCTTTATCAGCAACAAAGTTACGCTCTAACATAACAGTATTCTGCGCTATGGCTTCATCTCCCCATCTATAATCAACAACCCTTAAGAGTAGCGGGTTTAGACCAGCTTTCAGCGCGGCTTCCCTATAAAGTTTTAAATGGGCCTCATCATAAATTCCTATAATTATCAATCCGTTTATGTTAAGCCTTTTTATAAAATCGGCAAGCTCTGCTGAATCGCATGTTTTTACTTCCCCTGAAGGATTATGTTCACAACCGTGTTTTAAAATGCCTATCTTATTTTTTGTAGAATTAATAAAATAATCAGAAAAAACCATCTGTTTCACTTAAATATCCAGAGGTGTTTTGGCTTTTCTCCTTCTTCCAAGGGGAATATCAAGGCTCCAAGTGCATACAGGCTAGGCCAGAGTATACATGCTCCTATGAACATCATCAGAAGCCCGGTTGGCGGGAAATAAGAGTAGCTTGATATCTGTAAAGTAAGCCACACGTAAGGTCTCAGTTCTTGCGGCAGTACTATCAGAGAGTACTTGCTCATAAAACCACCTATTATCAAAAGAACAGCAGCTGTTATGGCTGCCCAAGAGCTCTTTTTCATGTATCCGTAAACAGCAAGGGCAACAGGTATGAATATTCCAAGCACCATTTCTACCCCCCAGAATATTACGGCTTCGCTTCCAAAAAGCAGAGTCTGGTAAACGGGCCATACGGTTTCTCTGCTATACCATGCTGATATTATGATCCAAGTCAAGTACATCAAATATGAAGGTATCGATATAAGGTAAACTTCGCTGTAGTAACGACTCATAAAAGCTTTCAGGTTGCTGTCTTTGTGTTTAACTACGTATATGAAAAGAGACTGTCCTGCGGCACCAAGCATAATGGCGCTCATTATAAAGTAAAGAGCCAGCCAAGGACCGTACCAGGCAGGCATAGAAATTAGGCTCCCGAATACTTCACCTAGGTTGCTGTGCACTGCTATCGTGGCTATAAGTACGAGAATAGCTATAGCAAGCTCTAAGTACTTTATCCTTCTAAGCAGGTCCCATGACTCAACAAGTATCATATAGAGAAGCTCTATGACTAGCATTAGAGCGAAGAATGTGTAGAATGCTGCCATCCAGGCTATTCTTGAAGACATCCTGAAGAACAGCAGTATATAGTAAAAGTCAAAAGGCTTGTATATGCCTAAAAGTACGAGCAGCCAAGCTGAAAATATTGTAGATAGAGAGAACCATACCCCGTATTTTATTATCTTTTTGTACTCTCCATTCGGCCCGTTGTAACCAAATATCGTGTATACGCTGTTAACTATGCTTGAACCAGTCGCCATCAGCGCAAAGAAGGTATAGCCAACGACGTCAAGCCCCCACGGTACGTCAAAAACCTGCTCTTCAACCTGATCAAGCTTGTAGCCGTAATAAGCCATTCCTAGAGCTATAAGTATGAGCACGATCGAAATAACAGCCACAGCTACTTTCTTTCCTGAATTCATTTTATTCTTCACCTCCGTTTTCAACGTACCTGCCCTGCTGTTTTCCAAAAATGTACCTTACCTTAGATCCTACACCAAGCTCTGGATTTATTTCCACAGCCTGACCGGTATTAAACAGTATTGAAACTTCACTGTTTGGATCGTCAAGGCACCCGAACACTCTTGCTCCTCCTACACATGTCCTTACACAGGCTGGCGTGTTAGTGTCGTCTGGCGCCGTTCCATAGCAGAAGGTGCATTTGTCGACATGGGGGACAACATGTATTGTGTTTTCTCCATAGTATTCTTTAGATTTTTCAATATCTTCATAAGTATACATATACCTCGCGCCAAAAGGACATGCTTCAACACAGTACTGGCAGCCTATGCATTTGTACTCGTCAACTACGACTATTCCACCATCAACTATCTGAGTTGCACCTGTTGGGCAGACATAATAGCAAGGTGGATTCTCACACTGCATGCAAAGCCTTGGTAAAAAGACCCTTTGCGAGTTCGGATAATCCCCAAGTTCATAATCTTCTACATGAGTCCTCCAGAGCTCGTTCCAGAATGGGGTCTGGTTTTCAAGAGTGCATGCGGCAACGCATGCATCACATCCCATACACTGGTCTACCTTTATGACCATTCCCCAGTGATTGCATTCTCCTGTGTTCTTAAAGCCCTGATAGGGGTTTTGCTGACTCATTTTTTCTACGCACCTCCATTAGTAGAATTAGTATAATTTGGAGCTGTGCTCTCCTGAGAAGGCAGCTCTGTCGAAACTTCAGCCGCAGCCGTAAACTGGCTTATTTCTGCGGCTGTAGCCTTTCTAACATTTACCGTAAACTGCTGTATCATCCTGTGACCTGTCAGCGGGTCGTAGCTCTTTGTCCAGATTTCTGTTACAGCCTTGTTGCCAAAGCTGTCTAGAGAGTTTATAGAATAGCTCTGGGCCGGATTTGACTGCCCCCATGGCATGGGCACACCTATTGTATCGGGTCTTATCATTTCAGTTAAATGCACTCTAGCTGCTATCTGTGCGCCTGTTATGTTGTTCGTTACAACTATCCAGTCCCCTTCGTTCAGACCCATGCTTTTCGCTACGTCTTTGTTCATCCATATGTACTGGAGTATGTTCTTATGATAGCTGTTCGAAGTCAAGGCGTATAGTACTGGAATGTCTGCTGTATATATGTATGCTATCTGCGGTACTTTGTATTCTACATGGAAGAACTCTGGGGGTGTTGGCCTAAAAGCCGGATCATTATATGGAGCTGAAGGTTGCTGATAAGTTCCCGGGCTTATAGCGTATCCACCATTCCAGTCAGGGGGGACGTACTGGATTAAAGGATCCCAAGTCCTGTCATAACCGAAATTTTTAACCACATAGTAATAAAGTATAGTTGAATAAACTTCTATCCTTCCAGTTGGTAGCCCTGCAGGTACGTTCCATGGAACCCTCATGTTATTTTGTACATAATCATCCCAGGTATTGACCGTTATTACCCCTTGAGTCTTGAGCTGATTCATTACGTCTTCGGGTTCTACGTTCAACTTTGAGGCAATTATAGCGCTCTGAACATCGTTGAACGCCTTGCCCGTAAATTCTCCCCAAACAGGATAAATGCCGGTAGAGTTAAGCTGGTTGAGGTATGGCTGCATTTCTTTCTGCATGGCAGCGATAAGCTGGTCTGCAGGTAGTCCGAGGGCGTTTGCCATGACAGTTATGTATTCGTTAAAGAAACCCAGCTCGTAGGAAAGCAAAACAAAAGTATCGAGCTCAGGTATTGCATACGGGTAAACACGAGGAACAGCCTGCCACCTCTTTCTGTAACCAGAATCGGGGGTAGCTCCTCTGTCCGTTATCGGTTCGTCCCTTTCTATATAAGTTGCATCAGGCAGTATTACGTCTGCATAAAGCGTTGTATCAGTAGGTAAGACGTCTATCATGACAACAAATGTGTTGCTAAGTATCTTTTTCCACTCTGATTCCTGCATATCCTTAGCTGGATTTACGCAGCAAGTCATAATCATCTTTATGTTATAAGGCTGGTTGTTCCACTGAACCTTGTTATTAATAGCTTCATATATACCCGTATCGGGGAAAAGTGAATACGCTGCTGCTGGCTTTAAGCCCTGAGAAATTAAGGTTGAGTTATAAGCGGCTGCTACGGAAGGATGACCGTGCTGCCAGAAGTTAGGATTGTTAAACACCAGAGCTGTAGCAACATATTCCATCATCTGACCGGGTAAGTTCATTACTGGCACAGACATCAGAACTTCAGGTCTCTGTATAAGTATCCCTGGCTTTATCTTGCCCGAGCTTACTGCAGAATTATAAGCCTGATAAAGCTGGTAAGCTGACTCCCTCCATGCGCCGCTGTATAACCATCCTCCCCTTACATCTATGCTGCCCTTCAGAGCCATTATTATAGCTGTGGCCCTTCTCCACTGAGTTGTATAGCTGCCCTGAGATCCTCTAAGCCCTGTCCCTATTTCTACTGGAGACGCCATTGCAACTTTGTTATAAAATTGCTTTATGAGAGAGCTATCTACATCAGCAAGCTTTGATACATAATCTATGCTGAAACTTGAAACACGATCTGAAAGAAACATAAAGAAGGTTTTTAAAGTTTTTCCGTCTTGAGTTTGGAGACCCGATACGTGAAGGGCAGGGATTATCCTTCTTCCATCAACGGTATAAGCGTTGGTGTTTGTGTAGGGGGGCACATCAACTATCTTCCCTGAAATTTCGTCATAAACCTTGAACGCCTTAACTGTTCCGTCTTCGTAAGTTGAGACATATGGATGTATTATTCCGTTTTCTTCATATCCTAAAAATGGAGAATCTGTGTAATACCTTACAAAATTATCGTCATAATAATTGTTTTCTATCAAGTAATTTATAAGTCCCATAGCTAAAGCCAAGTCACTCCCCGGTTTTGCGGGAATCCATAAATCGGCTTTTGATGCAGCTTCGCTTACACGTGGATCTATAACAATAACATAGGCGCCGTTTTCAAGACCTTTCCCAAACCTAGCCCCTTTATTAACGAATACTCCTGCCGGGTTTCCGTTGCTTCCCCATAAAACAATTACTGGCGAATATTCAAAATCATCAACCAAATCAAGACCGTGGGCGTCAAAACTGCCGACCGTAAGGTTTATCCCGAGCTGTTCTCCAAACAGACAAGGTTGCATCGGGCTGCCAGCCATGTTCGGTATCTGCGAAGCCATCATAAATGGGATAAGCTCCGGCCTGTAGTTTGCGCAAGGTATAGCTCCGCCTCCCATAGCTATTTCCCATGGTTGTACATTAAGCTCCTGCATCTTCTGCTTTATGTAGCTTATAGCTTCGTCCCAAGTAGCTTCCTTAAAAGCCCATGTGCCTTTTGGACCGGTCCTGATAAGTGGCTTTTTTATTCTGTCTTTGTTATAAGTTATCATGGTTCCACTTCTGCCTCTAGCGCAGAGCTTCCCGTAGTTTAGCGTTGAGTTTGGATTTCCATCTATTTCTACAGCCCTTATATAATTTCCTTTTTGCTCTACATAAACAAGGGCATCACACACAGAAGAACATATCCCGCACATAGTTGGAGAGTATGTATAAGAATAACCTGGCAAAGGTTGCTCATAATCTGTTTGTAAAGCTAAAAGGTTAAAGGAAAACTTGCCTTCTGCAGCACCAATTGCATAAACAAGGCCTGCAGCAACGATCGCGCTACCTGTTATTTTAATAAAATCACGCCTAGCAACATCAATTTTTTCTTTACTATCGCTGGCCATAGCTAACAGTGTTTAGAAGAACCGCGTTATTAAATTTTACTAAACAGATGGCTAAAAATTTTATAAGAATTATACAAATGTTTTATAATTTTTAAGATTTAAGTAAAAGTTGAGTTTTAAGCTTTGGTTAGCGTTTTTTAATTTTTAAATCAATAAAAACCAAATTTTTCCATATATAGGTTTTTACGTTTATGATTAAAAAAGCATTTTATCTATAATTTAGTTAATCGTCTCAAAAAGAAAAAATACTATTTGTTTTTTATGAAAGTTCAACAACTTTTACAACTTTTCCATCTTTAAACGCAAACGCCTTTTTGATTTTTATGTATACTTTCTTTCCTGCTTCAAAAAACCTGTTTTCTCTGTCTCTAATTCTAATGCTGTTATTTTCTACATCAACATAGATGATTGTCTCATCGCCCTGGTACTCTACATATTTTACTTCACCTTCTATAGCTCCCTCTACTTTATTTTCACTTATTTCAGCGTTTTCAGGCCTAAAGCCAAGGGCGTCAAAACCATCTGTTAATTTAAATGCGGAAGCTGGTAGCACGTTAAGCATTCCTATAAACGTAGCAACGAACGTTGTTTTTGGATTTTCATAAACTTCCTTTGGTGATCCAACTTGTTCTACAGCACCATCGTGCAGTATTACAAGATTATCAGCTATTGCCATCGCTTCTGACTGATCGTGAGTAACATGTAACGCTGTTATGTTGAGCTGTCTTTGCAAAGATTTTAAATAGCTTCTAAGTTCTATCCTGACCTTTGCGTCAAGGTTTGAAAGCGGTTCGTCAAGCAAAAGAAGCTTTGGCCTTTTTATAATAGCCCTCGCTAGAGCTACCCTTTGCTGCTGTCCGCCGCTTAGCTGCCTTGGGTATTTGTTTATGTGCTCTTCTATACTCATTATCTTTAATACCTCAGTTACTCTCTGTTTTATTTCTTCTTCTTTTAGCCCTTTCACCCTGAGCGGCATAGCTATGTTATCATACACAGTAATATGAGGATAAAGCGCATAATTTTGAAAAACAAAACCTATATCTCTTTCCCATGGAGGCTTGTCTGTTATGTCCTTGCCTTCTAAAAATATTTTCCCAGAATCGGGATAGTCAAGCCCAGCCACTATCCTTAACATAGTACTTTTACCAGCTCCAGAAGGGCCTAATATTACATTATAGGTCCCTTCTTCTATACCCAATCTGTCAACGTTTAGGGCAACTATTTTACCGAACTTTTTTACTACGTTTTCAAGCACAAGTATTTCTGTCATCCCTTTGCACCCCCTACTCTGTACATACGCTCAAGTCTGTCCTTCATCATATATAACAGTATTGCAGGGGGTATCAGGCTTATTACAGATGCTGCCGCTAAAGAGCCATAATGAACAGACTCGTGCCCTAGAGTAGCTCCTATAAATATAGAATAAGTTTGTGCTCCATAAGGCGCAGCGAGGTTCATAGAGAAAGGCGAATAAGTGAGTACTAGAGGGAATATTAATGCCCCCCAAGATATTATGAATGAGTATAAAATCGCTATCATAACGCCGTCCATGCTCATAGGAAGTATAACTCTAAAAAATGCTGACACTAGGTTCATTCCATCTACTTGTGCCGCTTCATCAACGTGCTTTGGAAAGTTTTTGTAGAAATTATAGCTTAACCATATAACAACCGGGAGAACAAAAACTGGGTAAGTAAGTATGAGCGCCCAGAACGTATTTATTAAATGAAGCGCATTCATTATTTCGTAAAGCGGCAACATAAATATTATTGAAGGTAAAGTATATACAAACAGGACGTATATGAGGAGCTTATCACCTCCGAAGTTGTACCTTGACATAGCGAAAGCCGCCGGCGTACCTATAAATATAGTTATCAGCATTACTCCAACAGCGGTAATAAGGCTTGATATAAGGAACGGCATCCCCTGTATAACTGCAGATACATAATGGGAAATAGATGGTGTTGTAGTAATTATTACAGGTGGTATTTGAAAGATCTGAGCTGAAGTCTTTATGGATTCTAAAAATATCCATACCATCGGAAACAGGAAAAATATAAGGTAAATTAAAGCTACGATCCATACAACAGGCCTAGGGACTTCTAAATTCGGGAATTTAGAAGCGAGACTCTGCCATCTTGAGGTCGTCCTCTTTGCTGGCCTGTTTGAAGGACCTCCCCTGAGCACTCTCACAAAAGCGTAAGACATAATTGTTGACATGACGCTCATTATTATTATAAGGACAGCAGCGTATCCTATCAAGCCTGTAAAGAACTGCTGGTATGAATAATATGCCAAGTCTACGTTGGACATCGGGGGCACCTCCCCCTGTGTTACAAATATTGGATCAAAAGTAAATGTGGCAAAAATTATAGCGAGAACAAGAGACATAAGAATGTTGGGTAAAATATATGGTAGATCAACCTGCATCAACTTTTTTATTCCCCTAATGCCGTCTACCTTTGCCGCTTCTTCTATCTCAGGTGGTATAGACTTTAGACCTGCATATAAAAAGAGCGCCGACATAGGGAGGCTTTCCCACACGTCCATTATAACTATCATCCATATTGTTTTAAACCAGTTAAACCTCGCAAAGTAGTATACAGGGCCGTAGAACGGGTTTAGAACTAGTTCCCAAGCTACTGCTGCAGTAACAAAAGGAATAAATGCTGGCAAAAGGACAAGGAGCAAAAGTACCTTGCTGTCAGTTCTTTTTAAAATTGCTGCCAGAGGTATAGCCAGCGCTAAATCTATGAACGGCACTGTGACCATATAAAATATTGTGTTTTTAAAAACCAAGCCAAAAAATGGATCCACAAGAATGGTGTGATAATTATAAAACCCCGCCCACACTAGTGCGCCTGTAAATGTCTCTTTCTGAAAGCTTAAAATTACATTACCTATTATCGGGTAAACCGTAAATATCAAAAAATATATTATGGCCGGTAGCGCTAAAAGCCCTGCCCATTTTTCAATGGGTTTCATTTAAACGGCCTCCTTATGCGTATCTTCTACCTTGCTGTCTTTAATTTTTTTTATGAAAAACTCTCTTGATTGCTGGGTTGAGATATCGCCACATTCAAAATTATAAGATGTTCCCAGCGTCATGGGTTAATACTAAAAAATAAAAAAATAAAAACTTTGCCCCGTATAAGCGGGGATAAAAAATTACAGCGTTATGTGCTGCTGTTCTATGTATGTCATCCATTCATACGCTGCTGTCTGAAGGTCCTGCATCGCTAGGGCCGGTGTTGGATGAGACGATGTCATAAAGTTATAAACTTCTGTGTTGAAGTATGGTATGAGCGTTCCTGTTAAAGATCCTATTACCGGTATAGCAGCAGCCTGCAAAACAGGTACTTTGGCAGTTAATGCAAACTGATAGAATGGCCTAAGCCAAGTAAGGTTTGAGTTTTCAGCTGCTAGTTTTATTCCAGTATAGGTTCCAGGTATGTATCCAATTGACTCTATTCCTTTTTCGTATTCTGTATCAGACATTGCAAAAGCTATAAATTCGGCTGCTAGCTTTGGATTTGGACCGTATGGATTAATGCCCAAGAAAGTTGGTGCCTCACCGGTCATACCTCCAGGCAAAAGCGCTATTCCTAGATTGCCTGCTATCTTAGAAGTACTTGCTTCATAATCAGGTATGAAGCTTGTCCACATTATAAACATCGCGTATTCACCTGTTTCAGGGAAGTGCTCTTGCTGATCATACCCTATAGGCTGAACAGAAAGAGGCGGCTCGAACTGTATTAGCTTGTCCCATATCATCAAAGCATCAACTCCTGCAGTATTATTAAACGCTGTTGTCCATCTTCCGTTTAGGTTCATCATTAATGTGTAGTATCCAGGAGGTTCAGGAACAAAGCCAGGTATATTGTCCTTAAGACCATAATACTCAAGCAAAGGCATTATCATGTCTATATCAGCATGGTGAGAACTATCGGGCATAAGTAGCGCATACTGAGTTACGTGGGTCTGATTAAGGAAGCTTGCTATATCATAAAGTTGGGTCCATGATGTAAGGTTTGTTGGATTAAATGCAAAGCCATACTCTTTTTCAAATTCAGAAGCTAAAGTTGCATTCTCAAATATGCTCTTTTGGTATCCTAGTACGTAGCCGAACACGCTGTGTATAGGAACGCCTATAACGCTAATTATTGTACCATTTGGCGCATAATAAAATCCACCTTGCTGTTGTTCTGAATAGATCATGTTAGAAAGATTTATTATGCTATTATATTGCTGCAAGTTTGCGAGATACGGCGCCAGGTCTGGAGCCTGTGATGGGTAAAACATGATTATAGCAGGCTGAGATGCTTTATCCTTTAATGCGGTTAAGGCAGTAGTTACCATGTCTGAAAATCCAACACCCTCTATGTTTATAGTAACGTACGGATGGGAAGCCTCAAAATCTTTAGCTACCATTGTAAGGTACTGTTGCGTCTCACTTCCGCTGTCTACCATTATAGTCATTGTAACTGGCTTAGGAAGTGTTGAAAGGTAATAGTAATAACCCCCTAGACCTGCGATGATTATCACGATCACAACGATTATTGCCACGGTCACTTTTCCTACAGACTTTTCTTTTCCTCTCATCGATAATAATCTAATAGAAAGAAATATATAAACTTAATTTTATATAAACCTAAAAAAAGTCTTGTGCTAAAAGCATTTTTTATACAAAAAATTAATAAATCAAAAATTACACAATCATAATTTTTTATTCCTAACTCCTCAATTTTTAGGTGATATGTGTTATTTGTATATGTTGCGGCAGTAC
>ERZ1669247.437-NODE-437-length-14179-cov-5.048853_pt1 | contig 14179 bp, 13 predicted proteins | sample MGYA00579297_ERZ1669247 | MGnify/ENA primary metagenome ERZ1669247 (study PRJEB41166, sample SAMN08046056) | hot springs metagenome | biome: hot spring; feature: acid hot spring; material: thermophilic sediment; isolation source: thermophilic sediment from acid...
TTGAAACGAACCTTGAAACCGTGAGGAACCCCACGAATTTATTCGTGGTAGGATGTCAGGAAGAACGTATCGAAAAGCCCGATATGCTCTTCAGCGATGCGCATTGCCATCTGAATCTCTTTGAAAATCCTGCGGGGGTAATTAGCGATGCCGAAATGAACGGCGTGGGATTGATCGTTGCCTCTGGCGCAAGCGCAAAGGACAACAAAGAAGTTGCAAGGATAGTTGGCAGAAATGTCTTTGGAGTTGTTGGCATAGATCCGGAGCACGTGTCTGATAGTGCAGAAATCAGCGAGCTTAAAAGCATGATTGAGAAAAGCAAGAACCTTGTAGGCATAGGGGAGATAGGCCTTGATAGAAAAATTGCAAAGGATGAGAGTTATTTTGAAAAAGAGAAAGAAATATTTGTGAAGCAGCTTGAGATCGCAGAGCGGCTTGGGCTCCCTGTAGTTATACATTCGCGAGGCGCGCTTGAAGATGTGCTTGCAATGCTAAAGGATTTCAAGGTGAGGGCAATGTTTCATTTCTTCGAAGGCGATGAAAAAGATGTGAAGAAGATCGGAAACAATATAATTTCCATACCACCTGTAGAATCAGGCAAGAGGCGCCGGGCGATAAAAGAAGCAAGCATCAATTCTATTGTCTTGGAGACCGATTCACCTATAGTTGGAAGAAACCCTGTTGATGTAAAAATTTCTGCATCGATAGTCGCGAAGGCAAGAAACATGCCTTTAGAAGAAGTAGCTGACATCACTACAGAAAATCTTCGTAATTTCTTCTACATATAAAAATCAATAAATTATGAAGTGTTTTTATATATGGTAGTCTAATATTTAGTTAAGGGCCCGTAGCTCAGCTTGGATAGAGCAGCAGCCTTCTAAGCTGATGGTCGTGGGTTCAAAATATTTATGGAAATCCCGCCGGGCCCGATAAGGTGGTTTTATGAAGGACTCAAAGAAATATGATGAGACAATAACACAGATAAAGCAGCAAATTGATATCTTGCTGAATGATAGCAGCGTGCCGAGGAACGTGAAGAATGCGCTCGAGGAAGCCAAAGGCGCCCTCGAAAAAAATGATAGCTATGCTGTCAAGGCTTCAGCGGCAACATATAAAATCGACGAGGTGAGCAACGACATAAATCTGCCACCTTACGCAAGGACTATTGTCTGGAATATCTTAAGCCTGCTTGAATCGATAAAGGACTAATACGATGGCAAAGCTCAAAAGGAATGTAACGTTCCTTCAAGCCCTTTCGATAAACATAAGTGCAATAATAGGGGCAGGCATATTTACTGTAAGCGGCGTCGCTGCAGGCCTTGCCGGCCCATCTGTAATACTTGCTGTTCTCATAAGTGCAATAATAGCCATACTTACTGGCATGAGCTTTGCAGAGCTTGCGCACGTATATGCAAGGGAGGGTGGCAACTACGAGTATTCAAGGGAAATACTGGGCAGCTACGCTGGCTACATTGCTGGCTTCATATGGATAATAGCCACAATAATATCAGGCGCGGCCGTCGCACTAAGCTTTGGTGGCTACTTCCTAAGCGTGATAAATCTCAAGATAAGCTCTGAGATAATAGCCGCTGTGCTTGTGGTTGCCCTTGGCTTGGTAAACTACTTTGGCATAAAGCATTCAGCAAGGCTTGCTATACTTCTTATCTCAATAAATATAGCAATACTCATCATCTTTGCCATTGTTGGGATATTTTTTGTAAAATGGTCAAACTTTACACCATTCTTTCCCAAAGGCGCCAACGGCATGCTTGTTGCTTCGGCCTTCATCTTTTTTGCATACACGGGCTTTGCAAGGATTACCATGCTGGGGGAAGAGATAGAGAAGCCGAAGAAGACAATACCAAAAGCGATAATGGTTTCTATAATGATTTCAGCCATAATATACATGCTGACAATGTTTGTTCTCATAGGGGTTGTTCCGTATGGGAACATTGCTAATTCAAAGTCGCCGCTTAGTGAGGCGATATTCTATGCTACGCATAGCCCGGTGGCTGAGTATACAATAGCCGTCGGGGCGATGGTAGCTACAATAAACGTGGACCTCGCGATGATACTCGGCCTCTCGCGGGTGGTATTTGCCATGGCGAGGGACAATGATCTGCCGAAGTCGCTTGCAAGAATAAATAGGTATGGCGCGCCGGACATTGCAATCTTGTCATCCACAATAATAATGATAATCGCCATACTTACTATAGATTTCAAGAACATCATAGCGCTAAGCAACTCTGCAGCTCTCGTATCGTATGCAATCGCCAATCTCGGAGCAATAAAGCTTGCATTCATGAAAAGAAAGGATAATAGCAAGATGCTTTTCAGGTGGAGATTTTTCATTCTAATCCCTGTCCTTGGGTTTGTATCAACAGTCGCAATGCTATTCTTCCTCACAAAGCTCAGCCTGGCCCTTACATTCTGGCTTCTTGTAGGAATAACAATCTACTACGTGTTTGCAAAAGCGGAGAGGGCGAGGCTCGGCCTGCCGATTGTGCAGTACAAGCAGATACCAAGGAAAAGAAATTGGTAATTTTGGGTATAAAAGCAGATGTGGTTTATTTATAATTATTTGAGCCTAATTAGATAGGGGGTTATGGAAACGCTTAAGCAAATAGCTAGCAGGCTCAACGGCAGGGTAATCATAAGCTCTGAGGTAAAGGAAGAGGATATTGCTAATCTTGATACAGAATCCTTGATAGGGCACATTGTAAGCTTTTTTGAAGGCAATGAAGGGATAGGCATTCTTGACAAGGCAACGCTCCAAAAGATAATAAACGAGATGAACGAAGAGAAAAAGCCCCTAGAGATAGAGGTGAACAGATCAAGCGACTTCAAGCCAGAGGCAAAGGAGATCGAGGCAGAGATAAAGGTACGGGAAAGCGAGATAGAGCGAACAGCAGGCACGACCAACGATTTTGTCGATTACCTTAACGACAGGTTCAAGAGGATAAGTGAGATGATAAATAACAGATCAATGGCAAACGGAAGGATAAGCAGCATAGAAAAACTAAAGGAGTATACAAACGGCAGGGAGGCTACTATAGTGGGCATGGTTTTTGAAAAGCGTGTGACGAAAAACGGCAACATTTTCGTCAATCTTGAGGATCCAACAGGCACCGCAAAGGTGATATTTATGAAGAGCGAGGCCCAGCAGGAGCTCTACAGAAATGCAAAGAGGATTGCAAATGACGATATAATAGCCGTAAGCGGAAAGGTCTCTGGCCCGTTCTTCATAGCAAACTCTCTTCTTTGGCCTGATATACCTGTGCACGTAAGGAATGCAGGAAGCGAAGACCTAGCCATAGGATTTATCTCCGACACACATGTGGGGAGCAAACTCTTCATGGAGAAAAATTTTGGCCTCATGCTAAAGTGGCTCAATGGGGAGGTAGATTACAGGAAGGATCTTGCCAAGAAAGTAAAATACCTAATAATTGCCGGCGACCTTGTAGATGGCATAGGCGTATACCCAAACCAGGAAAAGGAGCTGGTGGTTCCTGACATATACAAGCAATACGCCATGTTCTTCAATTTTATCTCTTCTGTTCCTGATTATATACACGTTTTTGTGCTTGCCGGAAATCATGACGCAGTCCAAAGCACAGAGCCGCAGCCTAGGCTTACAAAAGAGCTCATAAATGATTTCAAGATGGAGAACGTGCACCTAGTTACAAATCCCTCTTATATAAAGCTCCATGGCGTTAATGTGCTAGCATATCACGGCACATCGCTGGATTCGGTAATACAAAATATACCGGGCTGCAGCTACGCAAAGCCGGAGATTGCAATGGCAGAGGTGCTGAAGAGAAGGCACCTCTCTCCGATTTATGGGGGCAACAAGGTGCTTCCTACGAAGAAAGACAGTTTAGTAATCGACGAGGTCCCAGACATACTACACATGGGGCATATACATAAGAATGGTTATCTGGATTATCATGGCACGCTGATATTAAACAGCGGCACATGGCAGAGCAGGACAACTTTTCAGATAAAGCAAGGCCATATACCTTCCCCTGCGCTCCTTCCTGTTTACGAGATAAAGAGTGCAAACCTTACAACGCTTGATTTTAACGCCATATAGGTGGAAACTTGGATACAAATGCTTACTTTGAAATGCTTTCCAAAAAATTTGATGAGTCTTTTGAAATTGCTACAAAGGCAAGGTCAAAGGGCTACGATCCAAAGACTGAGGTAGAGATAAAGCCCGCCCCAGACCTAGCAAGCAGGGTTGAGGGCATAATAGGAATCAATGGGCTTGCTGAGATCATAAGGAGAAATTACAGCAAGGACAAAACAGAAACCGCATTTAGGGTGGTAAGAGAAGTATGTGAAAGCAAGATGTTTGATCAATACGACACGATAAAAAGAATAGAGCTTGCCACACGCATAGGCCTTTCGATAATAACAGACGGTGTCGTCGTGGCGCCTACTGAAGGCATACAGGGCGTTGCAAGGTACAAAAATCCTGACAATACTGATTACATTGCCGTAATTTATGCCGGGCCTATTAGGGGCGCAGGTGGCACTGCTGCTGCATTGTCTGTTGCATTCGCCGATTATGCAAGAAGGATTTTCAAGATAGGTGCATACAAGCCCACGCAAGAAGAAGTAGAGAGATATGTAGAGGAGGTTGAGCTTTACCACATGAAGCAGCATCTGCAGTATAGGCCAAGTGACGATGATCTAAGGAATATCGTAAACAACTGCCCTGTCTGCATAGACGGTGTGGCGACAGAAGATGTAGAGGTTACCGCCCACAGGGACATAAAAAGGATAGAATATGCTGGCAAGGAGGTAACAATAACAAACAGAGTGAGGGGTGGTGTAGCGCTTGTGCTTTGCGAAGGCGTTGCCCAAAAGGCAAAGAAGCTCATAAAAGAGGTAAAAACAGCTAATCTGGACTGGGACTGGCTTAACAGCGTGATAAAGATAAGTAAAGTGGAGAAGAGTGAAAACGAGGAAAAGATTTCTGTCTTTTTAGAAGAACTCGTTGCAGGCAGGCCAGTCATTTCTTATCCTGGATTTATTGGTGGCCTCAGGCTGAGGTATGGGAGGAGCAGGCTTACCGGCATAGCAGCGAAGGGCTTCAATCCTGCTACAATGATCCTTCTTGACAATTTTGTTGCAATAGGCACACAGCTTAAGGTGGAGCTTCCAGGCAAAGGCTGCGTTGCATCTCCTGTGGATTCAATAGAAGGCCCTTTTGTAAAGCTAAAATCTGGCGAGGCCCTTAGAATAAACGACGCAAAGAGAGCAATGGAGCTGAAGGACCAGATAGAAGAGATTATCTCTCTCGGCGACATTCTAATAACTTTTGGGGATTTCAGAAAGTCGAATACGCTTATCCAGCCTACAAGCTATGTTGAAGAATTCTGGATGCAAGAGCTAAGGCATGCGGGCTACGAAGGCAGTATTGGCGAGCCGAGCTTCGAAGAAGCTTACAAGCTTTCGCTCAAATACAGCATACCCATTTATCCAAAATACCTTTTTGAGTTCCAGAGCATAAGCATAGCCGAGCTGGAGGAGCTTGCAAAGGCCCTTATAAGGAATACAAAGCTGGAAGGCGATAGCAATTCTTTGTTTGGAATTGAAAGAGTCAAGATTTCAAACATCGAGATAAAGAGAAGCCTTGAGATGCTGCAGGTGCCGCACAGGCTCGAGAATCAGGAAATAATAATCGAAGGCCCTTATGCGCAGTCCCTCATCGCAAGCCTGGGGTTTGCAAAAGGGTTAGAAGGCAAGCTTGAGATAAGTGAGAGGGTGATGGATAATTATGCCAGCTACAAAAACACTCTTGATGCTTTAAATGCAGTTTCGCCCTTCAAGGTTCCAAGAAGGTCAACATACATAGGTGCAAGGGTGGGTAGGCCCGAGAAGGCTCGCGAAAGGCTCATGAAGCCAGCACCTAATGTGCTCTTCCCAATTGGAGAATATGGCGGCAAGGAAAGAAATATTTCTAAGGCATATATTTTTGATGAAAAGAAATTCAGCAACAAGGGAATTGAGGTTGAGATTGCAAGCTATAAATGTAGCGTGTGCGGCAGATATACTGCTATTCCATACTGCTCATCTTGTGGTGCAAGGGCTAGGGTAGAGAGGGTTTGCCCAAAGTGCGGCTACCATACATACAGCCTGAAATGTGAAAGATGTGGGAGCGATACGGTAGGCTACAGCACGAGGAATATAGATATAAAAAGCCTGGTTTCAGATGCGATAAAAAGGCTCCGCATAGGAAAGATGCCAGAGATAATAAAGGGGGTAAGAGGCCTTACAAACAAGGACAAAGTGCCAGAGCCCATAGAAAAGGGCATACTGAGAAGCATGCACAATGTATACATATTCAAAGATGGCACCATAAGGTTCGATGCAACAGATGTGCCTATAACTCATTTCTATCCAAGCGAGATGGGAATAAGCGTTGAAAAGCTCAAAGAATTAGGCTACGATACCGATATTTACGGCAATGAGCTGAAGAATGGGGACCAGCTTGTGGAGCTGAAGCATCAGGACGTTATATTGAACAGAAGGGGAGCAGATTATCTTCTCAAAGCCGCAAACTTCGTCGACGATCTGCTTATTCGCTTCTACGGCCTTGAGCCATACTACAATGCAAAAAGCATAAATGACCTTGTCGGAGAACTTGTAATTACATTGTCGCCGCATACTTCATGCGGTGTTATGGGTAGGATAATAGGCTTTACAGATGCAAACGTTGGCTTTGCACATCCATATATGATTACAGCAAGGAGAAGAAACTGCGATGGAGACGAAGATACAACAATGCTCCTTCTCGATGCACTTATAAACTTCTCCAGAGAGTACCTGCCCACTACAATAGGGGGCACTATGGATGCGCCGCTTATACTTACTATACACGTCATGCCGGAGGAAGTCGACGACGAGGTTCATGCAATGGAGGTTGTTGATTCTTATCCTCTCGAGTTTTACCAGAAAAGCTATAGCTATCCTTCGCCAGGGGATATAGAGATAGAAACTGTCAAGGACAGGCTCGGCAAGGAAAACAGATTCTACGATTTAAAGTTCACGCATCTATCTGGGAAGAACGCAATAGAAGGTGCGCCCAAGAAAAGCACCTATACAACGCTCAAGACAATGCAGGAGAAGGTAGATGCTGAGTTTAGGCTCATGGACATGCTCAAATGCGTGGACCAAAAGGATGCGGCGAAGAGGCTCATAATAAGTCATTTCATACCTGATTTAATAGGAAACCTGCACACTTTCTCAAAGCAGGAGTTCCGCTGCAGCGTTTGCAACGCAAAATACAGGAGGGTGCCGCTTTCAGGAAAGTGCCCGAAAGATGGGGGCAAGCTTCTTCTCACTGTTTCAAAAGGTGGAATAGAAAAATATCTCACCATGGCGCTCGCCCTTGCAGAAAAATACAAGATCGAACCCTACATAAAGCAGAGGCTCGAACTGATAAGGGACGAGATATACAATCTCTTCAACGCCACAGAAGTGCCTACGAAGCAGTTCAGCCTTTCAAACTTTATTTGAAACCTTCTTTACAGCATTTTCAAATATCTCCAGGCCCTTTTCTATTGTCGAATCCTTTACTGTGAGTGGAGGAATTACCCTGATTGCAGAAACGCCTGTAGGAAGCATGAGAAGTCCGTTGTTAAAGCACTCGTTTAGCACCTTGTCTCGTTCTTCTATGCCATATTTCTTGGAGTATTTGTCTTTTACAAATTCGACGCCTATCATAAGTCCTATGCCCCTTACATCGCCTATTATCTCGTATCTTTCCTTCATCTCGTTCAGCCTTTTCATTATATAATTGCCTTTCCTCTTTATGCCATGGCTCAAGCTTTTCATGTTTCTTTTCACATAGTTTAGCGATGCTTCCGCAGCAGCTATCGATATGAGGTTGCCACCAAATGTGTTTGCATGAGATCCTGGCGGTATTGTACCAAGTGAGTTCCTGGAAATTGTTGCACCTATAGGCAGGCCGCCTCCAAGCGACTTTGCCATGGTATAAATATCTGCCTCAACGCCAAAGTTGTCAAGCCCAAGGAACGTTCCGGTCCTCATATACCCAGCTTGCACTTCGTCGTCGACGAGAAGAATTCCGTTTTCCTTAGCAAGCTCTTTGAGCTTTTTGAAATAGCCCTTGGGTGGCACTATGTAGCCTCCTTCCCCTTGCACAGGCTCTACAAATATCGAAGCGACCTCGCTTGGAGAAACCTCCTTGCTCAGCGGGTAATCTTTTATGTAATCTATGCAGGCAAAGTTGCATGAAGGGTATTCCATATGGAAAGGACACCTGTAGCAATATGCAAAAGGAACATGTATCGTGGAATTAAAAGGTCCAAAGCCTGCTCTTTGAACGTTCTTTGAAGCTGTGAGGGAGAGCGATCCAAGCGTTCTGCCGTGAAACGCGTTGTAAAATGCAAGCACATACTGCCTTTTGGTAAATATCCTTGAAAATTTAAGCGCTGCCTCGTTTGCTTCTGTGCCAGAATTGGAGAAGAAAACTTTGCCAAAGCCTTTGGGGAAGAGTGCGAGCAGGTTTTCCGCAAATTTGACTGGCAATTCGGAGTAAAAATCTGTAAAGGCAGAATGCATTAGCCTGTCTGCCTGCTTCTTCACCGCATTCCTTACAAGCCTGTTTGCATTTACACCAAGATTGTATACAGAGATGAAGCTCGAGAAATCGATAAATTTGTTGCCTGCAACATCATATACAAAATCCCCATCGCCATAAGAAGAAACAAACGGATAATTTTCCCTTGTGGTTGGCATTATCACTCTCTTGTCGCGCTCTATAATTTCTTTTATCCTTCTGGTTATTTTTATCATACTTTAAGCTAGGGTTTAAAAATATTTATTGCTTTGCTAGCAAAATCTTGCCTACTTTCTATGGTCTTTGGCCCTTGCCTCTTCCATTTCCTTTTTCTCGTTTTCCTTGAGTTTTGTTTCGAGTGCCTTCTCAAGCTGCGCCCTGTCAGAGGGATCTATTTTCTCGCCAAGGAATTCAAGGTGCTTTACATTGCACCTTCTCTCCTTTTGCCTGTCAGCGGTTATTATGTTTACGAAGTTCTTGTCGATCACTTTTGTAATAACTGCCCTGCTTCCTGCATCCCTTCCAAACTTCTTTATGCAAACTCTTCCAACTTCTATCAAAGCCAAATCATCACCTAACAGCATTTATTATCTTCTCAGCCACTTTGCTTGGGGAAAGCTTCTCCGTATCAATAACCAAGTCAAACGGCTTCTTGTCCTTCCCTATTTTTATGTTGTAAAGCTTTTTGTAAAGTGCGTAATTTTCTTTGTCCCTCTTCTTTATTATCTCTTTGCTCTTTTCAATGCTTATCTTGTCCCTTTTTGCAAGCCTCCTCGCCCTTTCTTCTTCGCTTGCATCGAGCCAGACCTTGTAGCCCTTCTTTGAAAGCCAGGGCATTACATAGCTTGCTATTACAATATTGCCTTTCTTTATTATCCTTATCACTGCCCTGTCAACGCTCTTGTCGATGCTTTCTTCCTCTTCCCTTTCCTTAAGTGCTTCGAAGCCCTCTTCGCTGTCCCAGAAAGACTTTGAGCCCTTCTCTGCAAACTTTGATTTCAGTATATCTCCAACGTTTATTGCCCTAATGCCGAGTTTCTTAGAAACGATCTCTGCAACTGTGCTCTTGCCCGAAGCAGGCAAGCCAGAAATGATTATCGCTTCCATAAATATGCTAATGGGAGATAAGCTGTAGCACGTATTCTCTCTGCTTTACTCCTATGTCGCTGAGCTTCAGCTCTCCACGTTCTATCCTGCTTGCAAGCTTTATAATATCTGCCGTGCAGTTTGCGCAAAGCACTCCGCCAAATATCCTTTCATTGCTCCTCAGGCTTTTTCCCTTAGAATATTTGTCAACATTAATGCCGTTCAGCTCTTTGCCGCATATCGCACAGCGGGGCAGGCCCGTGCGTTTCTTCTTGTAATGCATTACTTTTCTCTTCTTCGGAGTGACCCTTGCTAGCTTTCTTAGGCTTCTTGATCTGTACATCGGTCTTGGCACTTTAAGCACCTCAAAATTTTAAGTATCTTAAGTAAGAATATATATAAAATACTTTATACCTTACCTTCCTGCTTCTTGCGCTTCCTTGGCTAAGGCTTCTGCCTGCTTTGCCTTCTTTGCCTTTGCCTTGTCTATTGCAAGTACGCTGAATGAAAGCGCCATGCCAAATACAAACACTATGAGTATAAAGAATGCTGTATATGCGAGTTTCAAGCCATCAATGATTAGCATAGGGTGTGTCGGAAAAAGGATAGGAAGAAGCCAGTAATAGACTACAAAGAAGAGTGGAAGTATAATAATCATAGGCTTCATCTGGTTCATCATGCTTGACGATGCAAGCGACATTACCTCCTTTTGCTTTGCCATAAGCTCCTCGTTTTTTGCCCCACGTTTTACCATTTCATTGAGCTCCTTGCTTTTAGCCTTTATCATTTCCTGCATCTCGTAAACCTTCTTCATGTTTGCCATTTTCCTCTGTATGACAAACGAGAGCAGGGTGTATAATATCGCCACAAGCGCAACAAGTTCGGCAATCATTTAACCGCACCTTTCAACAAATTCTTCATCTCCTCCGCAACCTCATCTGCCTTTCCTTCGATGTTCCTGAGCATGTAGATGGGAATATTGAGTTCCGTGGCAGCTACAGCTAGAAGTGCAAGGTTAACCTCTCTTTGCATGTTTATCTCATCTTCGCTTTCCATCTCCCTCTTCCTGCTCTTGTCTTTTTTCCTCCGTTTCATTATTTCTTTCGCATCTGCATCTATATAGAAGATGCCTTTTACATTGAGCTTTTTGAGCTCTTTTGTTGAAAATCCAGGCAGGTATGTGCTGCCATGCTTGACAGAGAGATGGGTATCAATTACCAATACTCCTTTGTTTCTGCTCAATTCTTCTATCGCCTTAGCCCTGAGCTCCTTCTGCTTTTCGGTGCTTAGATATCTGAGCATGTCCCTGTCTCCTATGCTTGCATGCTTAAGCATCTCGTTTCCCATGTTTACGTGCGTTATCTTGCCTATCTTTTCAAACCTGACCTTGGAAAGGACTGTTGTCTTCCCTGCCCCAGGAGTTCCAGCGACGATAAATGTTTTCAGTTCCACATTATCATATAAAAATAGGAAGAAAAACAATAAAAAAGGTTAATCTTCCATACCAGGCGCTCCTCCCTCGCCTCCAGGCGTTGAGCCTGAAGGCTTGCTCTTCGAGCTTATCATGTCGTCTATTCTCAGTATTATCTCGCTTGCTTCGCTCGCGCTTGTTATTGCTTGCTCCTTTACCTTCATGGGCTCTATAACACCTAGCCTCTCCATATCTCCTATCGTGTTCTTGTAGACATCTACTCCATACACCCTTCCTTCTGAGCCCTTGTGCTTGCTTCTCAGCTGGACGAGCGTGTCTATTGGGTCCATGCCTGCGCTCTCTGCAAGCGTCTTCGGGACTATTTCTACCGCGTCTGCAAACGCCTGTATTGCCAGCTGTTCTCTTCCTCCAACATCGCTAGAATATGCTCTCAGGCCGTTTGCAATGTCTACCTCTATGCTTCCACCACCGATTACATACTTTCCTTCTTCTATTGCGCTTGCTATTGCACCTATTACATCGTTGAGCGATCTCTCAACCTCATTGACTACCTGCTGGGTGCTTCCTCTTATGAATATTGTTACGCTTTTTGGATCCTTGCACTTCTCTACGAATACCATCTGCTCGCCAGCGATCTTGCGCTCTTCGACAAGCCCAGCAAAGCCGAGGTCCTTCTCAGAGAGGTCATCAAGGCTTGTGACAAGGCTCGCGCCTGTAGCTTTTGTGAGTTTCTCCATGTCGCTCTTCTTCACCCTTCTTACAGCCATTATGCCTGCCTTTGCAAGGTAGTGCTGTGCCACGTCGTCGATTCCTTTCTCAACGAATATCACGTTAGCCTTGCTAGCAGCTATCTTGTCTACCATCTCTTTTAGCATCTTTTCCTCTTGTGCAAGGAATGCCTGCATCTGCTCTGGAGACGTTATCTCTATCCTTGCATCTGTCTCTGTCTTCTCAATCTCCAAAGCCACGTCGAGAAGGGCTATCTTTGCGTTCTTTATCGATTTTGGCATGCCAGGATGTGCTACTTCTTTGTCTATGAGCACGCCGTTTATGAATTCTGTATCTTCTATCGCTCCGCCTTCCTTCTTTTCTAGCTTTATGAAATCATGGTCTACAGTAATCTTGTTTCCCTCTTTAGTAGCTACCTGCTTTATTGCTTGTATTGCAAGCTTCGAGAGATATTTCTTTGTGCTCTCCCCGCCTATATTCTTTGATCCAAGGGCTATCATTGCTATCTTCTCGAGCTTGTCTTCGTCTTCTATGCTTACGTTGAAGCTCTTTTCTCTTAATACCTCCTTTGCCTTCTCAGCAGCCATCTTGTAGCCCTTTATTATGGTGGTAGGGTGTATGCCCTGCTCTATAAGGTTACCTGCTGCCTTGAGAAGCTCTCCAGCAATAATCACTGCCGTTGTTGTTCCATCGCCGACTTCCTTGTCCTGCGTCTTCGCGATATCAACCATTATTTTAGCTACGGGATGCTCTACATTCATCTCTTCGAGTATTGTAGCGCCGTCGTTTGTTATAACTATATCTCCAAGCTCGCTTACCAGCATTTTGTCCATGCCTTTAGGGCCTAGTGTCGTTTTTACAGCGCTTGCTACTGCATAACCTACTGCTATATTTGCTCTTTGTGCTTCCCTTCCAAGGATCCTAGTCGCCCCTTCGGGCAAGATAAGATACTGTTGTCCTGCACCAAGTTGATTTTCAGCCATCATATCACCTTAATATAACAAATAGCCTTGCATTTTTATGGATATAAATTGAATAAAAGATTACTATATATAATTTAACAAAATATATTTTTATACCTATCTACAGCGCATACTTTACTATATCTTTCGATTTACAATATATGCAGGGGCCGTTCATATTGGTCGCCTTTAAACCTTTATGAACTGTGCCTCTTTTATATCATATCAACCGTATTTGCGGATAGAGCCAATGCTCTGGCTAAAAATAAGTAATGACCTTAAAATTCAACTTTTTACTGTTTTTTCTTTTTTGTCCCTGTCGATGAATATTCTCTTAAATTCCTCAGGAGAGTAGTAATCAAATGCAAGGCGAAGATTTTCGTAATCTTCCTTCTCACTTGTTGCATGTTCTTTTAATTTTTCATCATTCTTATTGATTTCAATTGTTGCCATCATCACACCCAATATATTTGAATCGTAAAATCTATATCCTTTCATATGTTCGCTCGTTTAACAGCATTTGCAAAGATTAATAAACCCTTATTTAAATAAATTATTGATTTGTATGGAGCAGAAACGAACACTCAACTTGAAGCCTGCCATAAAGATACAGAATATTGTAGTAAGTGCAGATCTTCATGCAACGATAGACCTCTATGCCCTTTCAAGGAATGTAAAGGAAGTCGACTATGAGCCAGAGCAGTTTCCGGGAGCCATATTCAGAATAAAGGAGCCAAAGGCTGTAATAATCCTTTTCAAAAACGGCAAGCTTATCTGCACAGGCTCAAGCACCGAATCTGACATAAAGAAAGTGCTCGAATATGCCGCAAAGATCATATCAAAATACGTGATTGAGGAAGGCCAGGCATGACTAATCGTTAGCTTCTGCAACCCCCCTTGCAAGCTTGTCGAATTTTTTGAAGAAAGTGCTCCACGAGTAGTTTTTCTCCACGTGTATTCTTCCCTGCTTGCCTATTTCTTCTGCTATTTTTGGATGTTCTGCTACAAATAGCATTTTTTCAGCCATCTCCTCTTCAGAGCCCACTATGAAGCCTGTCTTTCCGTCAATGATGGTCTCTTTGGGCCCGCCTTCATTTACAGATATTATGGGCTTATAGCTAGCCATAGCCTCGAGCGGTATGTAGCCGAAGTCCTCGTTTAACGCTGTGAAAAGCACAGCTGTCGAGTTGGCATACAACTCTATGAGCTCCTTGTCTGTTATGTTTGTCTTGAATACAACATTGTTGTCTGCGAGCTTTTTTATTCTATTGAAATACTCAACATGCTCCTTATCCTTAGAAAGCGTGCCTGCAATTATGAGCTTGTAGCCTTTCTTCTTTTTCTCAAACCTTTTAAACGCATTTATTGCGTATTCCT
>ERZ1669247.440-NODE-440-length-14149-cov-4.468142_pt1 | contig 14149 bp, 15 predicted proteins | sample MGYA00579297_ERZ1669247 | MGnify/ENA primary metagenome ERZ1669247 (study PRJEB41166, sample SAMN08046056) | hot springs metagenome | biome: hot spring; feature: acid hot spring; material: thermophilic sediment; isolation source: thermophilic sediment from acid...
TTGGCGCGGGCGCCGAGTCCTCGTGAGTGCCGGCCCTACCTGGGAAGCCATCGATCCGGTCCGCGCTTTGACGAATCGCGCCAGCGGCCGACAAGGCTTTGCATTGGCCCAGGCAGCGGCGGAACGGGGCGCCCGAGTAGTGCTGGTGGCCGGTCCCTGCGCCCTGCCCACACCCCTCGGAGTGCAGCGCCACGACGTGGTTTCGGCCCAAGAGATGCTCGCCACCATCCTGCGCATCCTGGAAGGCGGGCGTTACGATCTTTTCCTCGCCAACGCCGCCGTCGCCGACCACCGGCCGACGACGAGCCATGCACACAAGCGCCGCAAGGGCGAGTTGGGAGAGAGCCTGGCCTGGATCGCCAACCCCGATATCGTCGCCACGGTGCACGAGAGCCCACACCGGCCGCGGCGTATCGTCGCTTTCGCGGCGGAGACGGCCCCGGACATCGCCTCCGCCGCGGCGAAACTGCGAGCCAAAGGCGCGGACGTTGCCATCGTCAACGACGTATCCGAGGGTGCGATGGGTGGCAACGAAAACGCCTGTACCCTCGTCTGCGGCGAGCGCGTCACGTCCTTGCCGCTGCAAGACAAGCTCTGCCTGTCCCGCGCCCTGCTGCGTGCTCTCGACCCTTGCCTACGCTGAAGGACCAACCATGGAAACCTTGGACATCCGCATTCTCGACCCGCGCCTCGGCCGCGACTGGCCTCTGCCCCACTACGCCAGTCCGGAAGCCGCCGGTATGGACCTGCGCGCCTGCATCGAGGCGCCCCTGGAACTGGAACCGGGTGAAGCGACCCTGGTCTCGGCGGGTTTTGCCATGCACATCGGCCACGCCGGTGTCGCTGCCTTGCTGCTACCTCGCTCGGGCCTGGGTCATCGGGGCATCGTCCTCGGCAATCTGGTCGGCCTCATCGATGCCGATTACCAAGGCCCGGTAAAGATCTCTTTGTGGAATCGCAGCCGCGAGCGGCAATGCATCGAGGTGGGGGAGCGCATAGCGCAGATGATTCTCGTCCCCGTCTTGCGGCCGCAGTTGCGGGAGGTAGCCGAATTCGCGCCCAGCACGCGCGGCGAGGGCGGCTTTGGCAGCACCGGGAGCCTGTGAAGCACGATGAACAATCCCCTGGAACGCATTTTCGAATGGGCCCTCTGGAATTCCCGCTTCGTCGTTCTCTTTGCCGTCATCGCCAGCCTTCTGGTAGCTTTTGGTGTCTTCTACATGACTTCGGTCGACGCCTGGACCCTTTTGCAGCACATCGCCCATTATGGCGACAGCGCACTGTCGACAGAGCAGCGCAGCGACCTGCACGCCGAAATCGTCGCCCATGCCGTGAGCATCGTCGACGGTTATCTCCTGGCCACCATCCTGCTGATCTTTTCTCTGGGCCTCTACGAGCTCTTCATCAGCAAGATCGATATCGCTGGCGAGAGCAAGGGCTCCCGGGTGCTCTTCATCAGTAGCCTGGACGAACTCAAGGATCGTTTGGCCAAGGTCATTCTGATGATCCTGGTGGTAAGCTTCTTCGAGCGCTCCCTCGCCATGCACGCGCGCTCTTTCGTTGACCTGCTCTACCTCGCCATCGGCATTGCCTTGGTAGCGCTCGCCCTCTATCTGAGTCACCGCGCCTCAGGCACCACGCACGGCAGCGACGGACACTGACGGAGGCTGCTGCCCCATGGATTTCAGGCGCGGGGGAGGGTAACCCCCGCCTGGCCCTGATACTTGCCTCGCCGATCGGCGTAGGAGACTTCGCAGACCTCATCGGACTCCAGGAAGAGCACCTGGGCCACCCCCTCATTGGCGTAAATCTTTGCGGGCAGCGGCGTGGTGTTGGAGAACTCCAGGGTCACGTAGCCCTCCCACTCGGGTTCGAAGGGCGTCACGTTGACGATGATGCCGCAGCGCGCGTAGGTGGACTTGCCAAGGCAGATGGTCAAGACCTTGCGCGGAATGCGAAAGTATTCCACGGTGCGCGCCAGGGCAAAGGAATTGGGGGGGATGATGCAGGTATCTCCCTCGAAATCCACGAAGGAGTCGGCGCTGAAATCCTTCGGGTCGACAATGACGCTACGGACATTGGTGAACACCTTGAATTCGTTGGCACAACGGATGTCGTAGCCGTAGGAGGACAGGCCGTAGGAGATGATGGGACGCCCATCCACCTCCCGCACCTGCTGCGGCGAGAAGGGCTCGATCATGCCCCGCTCCTCGGCCATGGTCCGGATCCAGCGGTCGGATTTGATGCTCATGGCCCCTCAGCGATTCTGGACGACGATGTTCGGGAACTTGTGGCTGTGATCCACCGCCTGCAGGGCCAGGCGCCCCGCCGTGTGGCGGGCCAGTTCCCGGTAGATCTTGGCCAGGGGCGAGTCCGGTGCCGCCACCACCGTCGGTGCACCATTGTCGGCCTCATCGCGGATGCGCCGATCCAGAGGTATGGCACCGAGCAGCTCGACCCCATACTGCTCGGCCATGAGGGCACCGCCACCGTGCCCAAAGATATCGTCCTCGTTGCCACACTTGGGACAGATGTAAAAGCTCATGTTCTCGATGATACCGAGGATGGGAACTCCCACCTTCTCGAACATCTTCAGTCCTTTGCGTGCATCCAGCAGAGCGATGTCCTGAGGAGTCGTGACGATCACGGCACCCGAGACCGGCACTTTCTGGGCCAAGGTCAGCTGGGTGTCGCCGGTGCCCGGGGGCAGGTCGATGACCAGGTAGTCCAGCTCACCCCAGCGAGTATCCGAGAGCAACTGCTCCAGGGCCTGCATGACCATGGGTCCACGCCAGACCATGGGCGTTTCCTCGTCGATGAGAAAGCCTATGGACATGGCCTTGATGCCGTGGCCCTCCAGCGGCTCCATCTTCTTGCCGTCCTTGCTGGTGGGCTTGCCGGAGATACCAAGCATGCGCGGTTGGCTGGGACCGTAGATGTCGGCATCGAGGATGCCCACGGCCGCCCCTTCCTGGGCCAGGGCCAGGGCCAGATTGACGGAGGTCGTGGATTTGCCGACCCCGCCCTTACCCGAGGCGACGGCGATGATGTTCTTGATGCCGTCCAGGAGCTTCACCCCGCGCTGTACCTGGTGCGACTGGATGCGATGACTCACCTGCACCGTGGCCTTGCTGCCCGTATCCCGCTGGATCTGGGCGGCGATGCGCTCACTGAGCTCCGCTGCTACGCCGACACTGGGATAGGGCAGTTCAATCTCGACGCGGTCGCCGGTTACGCCCTTGAGCACCTTGGCGCTGGCCAGATCCCGGTTCAGATAGGGGTCCGTGATGCCTTTCAGGGACTGCTCCACCGCTTCCTTCTGCAATGCACTCATAGCTCGACTCCCCGACCCTGCGGCCTTGCCGGCGGCCTCAAGACTTCCCGGCGCTGATGATGACCTCGTGCTGCTCGATCCCGCCGCCCTCGCCGAAGGCTTCCTTGGGCAGCGGATTCTGGTGTGCTGCCTTGAAGTCGTCGCTGCGCATCCAGTTCTGGAAGGCCTCGCGATTCTCCCAGTGGGTCAGCACGACGTAGACTCCATTGTCGTCAACGGGGCGCAGTATTTCCATGCGCACGAAGCCGGGCTGTTTCTCCACCTCACCGGCGCGGCGACGGAAACGCTCCTCAAAATCCTGACGATACTCGGTGCGAACCGGAACCCGGTTGGCGACAACGTAGTGCATGGTCTCGATCTCCCGACGACATTTCAGTGTACCCTTATCTTACGCGAGCCGCGGTCCGCAGACCAAGGACATCCTGCATATCGTAGTGGCCCGGGCCGCGTCCCCGCAGCCAGGATGCCGCCCGCAACGCGCCCTCGGCAAAGTTGCGGCGGCTGCCGGCGCGATGGGTCAGTTCCAGACGCTCCCCGGCCCCCGCCAGCCAGACACTGTGCTCGCCCACCACGTCCGCCGCCCGCAGACTGGCAAACCCGATGGAACCGGGCTGCCGCGGTCCGCTCACGCCATTGCGGTCCCAGCAGGCCACGGCATCGAGCTCTACACCGCGGCCTGCCGCCACCGCCCGCCCCAGCTGCAGCGCCGTGCCCGAGGGCGCGTCGCGCTTCTGCCCGTGATGCGCCTCCAGAATCTCCACATCGTAGCCAGCACCCAGAGCCTCCACCATCTGCGGCAGGAAGGCCAGCAGAACGTTGACCCCGACACTCATGTTGGGGGCCTGAACGAGGGCGATGGATCGCGCCAGGGAGTCGATCTCTGCCTGCGCTTCAGCGCTGAAACCCGTACTCCCCAGTACCACCGCCCGCCCTCGGGCTGCGGCTTGGCGCAGATGTCCCAGCGCTGCGTCCGCCGGCGCAAACTCGATGAGCACGTCGAAGTCGTCCAGGACCGCGTCCAGACGGTCGCACACGGCGACACCCAGCTCCCCCACCCCGGCCAGCCGGCCCGCATCCTCGCCCAGATAGGACGCACCGGGCCGGCCTATGGCCGCGCCCAGTCGCAGCTCCGGATGCTCCGCCAAGGCAGCGACCAACGCCCGCCCCATCTTGCCCGCCACTGCATCTATGGCAACCCGCGGCGCGCCCATCAAAAGCCCATCCGATCCACGAAGTCTTTCACCTTGTTCCACCAGCTCTCCTGCTGCGGATGCTGCACCTCTTCGCCACGCTCGTCGGCGAACTCCTGCAGGAGTTCCCGCTGACGAGCGGAGAGGTGGACCGGGATCTCTACCTGTAGACGGCAGTGCAGGTCGCCCGCGAGCTTGCTGCGCACCCCCTGCACGCCCTTGCCCCGGAGTCGGAACACGGTCCCTGACTGAGTGCCGGGATTGACCTGGATCCGGGCACGGCCGGTGAGGGTAGGAATCTCCAGCTCTCCCCCCAGAGCCAGGGTGGTGAAGCTCACGGGCACGGTGCAATGGAGGTCGTCGCCATCCCGCTCAAAGAGGGGGTGCGGACGCACGCGGATCTCGATGAACAGATCCCCCGCCGGGGCGCCGCGCTCACCCGCCTCCCCCTCGCCAGCGAGGCGGATGCGATCGCCCGTGTCCACACCCGCCGGAATCTTGACCTCGATGCTGCGAGTCTTGCGCACCCGCCCGTGCCCGTTGCACTGGGGACAGGGTTCCTTGATCACCCGACCGGAGCCGCCGCAGTCCGGACAGGGGCGGGTGACGGAAAAGAAGCCCTGGACCATGCGTACCTGCCCGCGACCGGCGCAGGTGCTGCACTCCACGGTGCTGCTGCCGGCCTTGGCACCGCTGCCGCCACAGCTGTCGCAGACACTGGAACTGGGGATCGAGATGGTGACGGTCTTGCCCTGGGCGGCCTCCTCCAGGCTGAGCTCCAGCTCGTAGCGCAGATCTGCGCCGCGGCCGGGGTCGCGCCCGGCAAAACCGCGCCCGAAAGCCTGCTCGAAGAGATCACCGAAGATGTCGCCAAAGCCACCGCCGGCAAAGCCTCCGGCGCCGAAGCCGCCAAAGCCCTGGCCCGCACCGCCCTGGACACCAGCGTGACCAAAGCGGTCGTAGGCCTGCCGTTTCTGCGGGTCCGACAGTACCTCGTAGGCCTCACTGATCTCCTTGAAGCGCTCCTCCGCCTGAGCGTCGCCGGGGTTGCGGTCCGGGTGGTAGCGCATGGCAAGACGCCGGTAGGACTTCTTTATCTCCCCGTCGTCCGCCGTGCGGCTGACTTCCAGTAACTCGTAATAATCTCTGTTGCTGGCCATGCACCTGTTTCCATAAAGGGCAAGGGGAGGCCGACCCGCCTCCCCTCACGGTTTCCCAGAGACTTACTTCTTGTTGTCCTGGACTTCCTCGAACTCCGCCTCGACCACGTCGTCGTTCTTGGCCTGACCGCCGGCGCCGGCACCCGCGCCCGCACCATCGCCAGCGGTACTGGCACCGGCATGCTGCAGCAGGGTGGACATAGCCGCCACGAGGGTAGCCACCGCACCCTTGATGGCCTCCACGTCCTCGCCCTTGACCGCTGTCTCCACCGCCGCAATGGCCTCGTTGACCTTAGCCTTTTCCGCTTCAGGGGCGGTGGCGTGTTCGCTCAGGGCCTTGCGCGCGCCGTGGATGCTGGCGTCCGCCTCGTTGCGGGCCTCGATGAGGGCACGGGCCTTCTTGTCCTCGGCAGCGTGCGCTTCGGCCTCCTTGACCATGCGCTGGATCTCCTCTTCACTGAGACCAGAGCTCGCCGTGATCTTGATGGACTGCTCCTTGTTGGTCTGCATGTCCTTGGCCGAGACGTGCAGGATACCGTTGGCGTCGATGTCGAAGGTCACCTCGATCTGCGGCACGCCGCGTGGCGCCGGCGGAATGTCCGTCAAATCGAAGCGGGCCAGGGACTTGTTGTCCCGCGCCAGCTCGCGCTCGCCCTGGAGCACATGCACCGTCACCGCCGACTGATTGTCCTCCGCCGTACTGAAGATCTGTGACTTGCGGGTCGGGATGGTGGTGTTCTTCTCGATGAGCTTGGTCATCACCCCACCGAGGGTCTCGATACCCAGGGACAGCGGAGTCACGTCCATGAGCAGCACGTCCTTCTTGGCGCCCGAGAGCACCGCACCCTGGACCGCCGCACCGATGGCCACCGCCTCGTCGGGGTTGACGTCCTTGCGCGGCTCCTTGCCAAAGAAATCCTTGACCTTCTCCTGCACCTTGGGCATGCGGGTCTGGCCGCCCACCAGGATCACATCGGTGATCTGTCCCGTGGACAGGCTTGCGTCCTTCATGGCTACCCGGCAGGGTGCCATGCTGCGGTCGATGAGGTCCTCCACCAGGGATTCCAGCTTGGCCCGGGTCAGCTTCATGTTGAGGTGCTTGGGGCCACTCTGGTCGGCCGTGATGAAGGGCAGATTGACATCGGTCTGCTGCGCCGAGGACAGCTCGATCTTGGCCTTTTCCGCGGCCTCCTTGAGGCGCTGCATGGCCAGGCGGTCGTTACGCAGGTCGATGCCGGACTCGGCCTTGAAGGAATCCGCCAGATAGTTGATGACCCGATTGTCGAAATCGCCGCCGCCCAGGAAGGTGTCGCCGTTGGTGGAAAGCACCTCGAACTGATGCTCTCCATCCAGCTCCGCAATCTCGATGATCGAGATATCGAAAGTACCGCCGCCGAGGTCATAGACCGCGATCTTGCTGTCGCCCGGATTCTTGTCCTCGCCAAAGGCCAGGGCAGCCGCCGTCGGCTCGTTGATGATGCGCTTTACCTCGAGACCGGCGATGCGGCCGGCATCCTTGGTGGCCTGGCGCTGGGCGTCGTTGAAGTAGGCCGGCACCGTCACCACCGCCTCCGTCACCGTCTCGCCCAGATAATCCTCGGCCGTCTTCTTCATCTTCTGCAGGATATAGGCCGAGATCTGCTGCGGCGAATAACGCTTGCCGCGCACCTCGACCCAAGCGTCGCCATTGTCCGCCTTGACGATCTTGTAGGGGACGTGCTTCATATCCTTCTGCACTTCCGGGTCGTCAAACTTGCGTCCGATCAGGCGCTTGACCTCGTAGATGGTATTCTCGGGGTTGGTGACGGCCTGCCGCTTGGCGGCCTCGCCCACCAGGACCTCGCCCTCCTCCGTGAAGGCGACGATGGAAGGGGTGGTGCGCTTGCCCTCGCTGTTCTCGATGACCTTGACCTTGTCCCCTTCCATGATGGCCACGCAGGAATTGGTCGTGCCCAAATCGATGCCGATGACTTTTGCCATGTGTCTGTCTCCTGATTTCTGAATGGATTACCGATCCGAATGCTGTTACTGATCCTGGCTGCCGGGACTCGGGTCTCGGCCGGACTCGCCGCTGGCGGCCTTGGCCACGGTGACCATGGCCGGACGCAGGAGGCGATCGTGGATGACATAGCCTTTCTGATGCACGGCCAAAATGCGGTTGGGCTCCCCCTCTGCCTCGACCATGGCAATGGCCTGGTGGCGGTGGGGATCGAAACGCGCGGCATCGGCCTCCACCGGCGCCACCCCTGCCTTGGCCAGGGCTTGGAAGAACAGGCTCAGGGTGTTCTCCAGACCTTGGCGCAGTTGCGCCACTCCCTCGCCGCCGGCCACCGGGGTGGACAGGGCCAACTCCAGGCTGTCCACCACCGGCAGGAGCTCCCGCGCAAACCGCTCCACGGCGTAGTTGCGCGCGTCCTCCATCTGCCGCTCCAGCCGCTTGCGCAGATTCTCCATATCGGCCAGGGCACGCAGGTAATCGTTGCGATACTGCTCCGCCTGTTCCCGCCAGTTGGTCTCTTCGGCGGGACTCGCGTCCTCACCGCCATCACCTGCGGTCGTCTTCTCTTTGTCCTCTTCCTGCTGATCCTGCCGTTCCGCTTCTGTCATGGCCAAACTGCTCCTTGTCTTGCTCCGCGTCAGATATGGGGCGCGTCCGCCGCTATTTCAAGGGTGACCCGGCAACTCCGAGGAAAGCGCCTTGCCCAGCGCCCGCGCCGTGCCGTCCACCAGCGGAATGATCTCGTGATAGGGCATGCGCATGGGACCGATGACACCGATCACGCCCACCACTTCACCATCGACGCTATAGGGCGCCGCCACCACACTGCAGTCGGCCAGAGGGGCGTAACCGGACTCCTCGCCGATGAACAAGCGGACATCGCTGCCACGCACACTCTGGTCCAGGAGATGCACCAGATCGCGTTTGCGCCGCACCGCCTGTAGAAGCTCCCGCAGTCGCTCGTTATCGGCAAAGTCCGGCAGATCCAGGAGCTGCAACTCCCCTTCGATGAGGATACGCTCGGCGTCGGCATCGAGCATTTCCTCACCCAGTTCCATGGCATTGCGCAGGATGCGATCGAGCTCGTCGCGGTTTTCCTGCAGGTCGCGCTGCAACTGCCAAAGAATCTCCTGCAGCGGCTTGCCGCCGTAGGTGGCATTGAAGTAGTTGGCGGCCTGGGCCAATTGGCTCTGATCCAGAGACTGCTCCAGACGGATGAGCCGATTTTCCACATCGCCGCGATCGGTGACAAAGATGGCGAGCACTTCGCGCTCGCGCAGGGCGAGAAAATCCACGTGCCGAAGGATCCGGGTCGCGCGCCGGGGTACACGGACGAAGCCGGCCATGCGGGTGAGTCTCGAGAGCACCTCGGTGGCCGCGTGCAAAACCTCGTCGGTGTCGGGAATGTGCTCGCCGATGCGTCGCAGCACCAAGCGACGTGCCTCAGGCGCCACTGGCAGCGTCTGCAGGAGCGAATCGACGAAAAAACGATATCCCGCCCGGGTGGGCACACGTCCGGCCGAAGTGTGCGGCGCCATGAGCAGCCCCTCGTCCTCCAGGTCCGCCAAGACATTGCGTACCGTCGCGGCACTGATCTGCAGGCCCGAATCCCGGGCAAGCTGACGGCTGCCTACGGGCACGCCGCTGGCGATGTGCTGTTCGATGAGCTGTTTGAGGAGATGCTGGGCGCGAGCATCCAAAGCCATAAAAACCTCCCCGCCGAGTCAACGCTTGGTGCGGGCTACACCCAGTGTACAGCCCTTAGCACTCGATCCGCGTGAGTGCTAACACTGTACCAAAGCAAGGCAGCACGAGCAAAGCTACTGCGGCAGGGCCCCGCGGCCCGCTGGTGCCGGTTACTTGATCTTGTCTTCCCGGTAGGCGACGTGCTTGCGTGCCTTGGGATCGTACTTCATGAACTCGAGCTTGTCCGGAGTCGTCTTTTTGTTCTTGTTGGTCGTGTAGAAGTGTCCCGTGCCGGCGGTGGACACCAGTTTGATCTTGTCGCGCATGATGGAGCTCCTGAGTCCGGTTCCCTTAGATCTTCTCGCCCGCGGCGCGCAGTTCGGCCAACACCACGTCGATACCCTTCTTGTCGATGGTACGCATGCCTTTGGTACTCACCCGCATCCGCACCCAGCGCTGCTCGCTCTCCACCCAGAAGCGATGGTACTGGAGATTGGGCAGAAAACGGCGACGCGTCTTGTTGTTGGCGTGGGAAACATTGTTTCCCGCCATGGGCTTCTTGCCCGTGATCTTGCATACTCTGGACATGGCAACATCCCTCTGAAAAAGGGGCACTTTATATCACAGCACCGCTGCGCGTGCCAGCCCCCTGCGCAGCCTCGGGATCTGCGGATACCAAGCCGGAAAGTGGGAAACTATTCCGTCGGGCCCGGCGTCCAGCGCGTCTGTGCGCGGTGGCCTCTTCAGACACCCTTCGCCCAAGCCGTTCTCAGCTGCTCTGCACGCTCCCCAATCGCACTGCGGGTGGGCGCGTCCAGAGACTCGAGGTGCTTCCATTGCAGGGCCGTGCGCGGGTGGCGGGCAAAGGTCTCCGCGTGGCGGATGAGAAAATCCCAGTACAGGGTGGTGAAGGGGCACGCCGTACTGCCCACACGTTCCTGCGGCCGGTAGGGGCAACGGTTACAGTGTCCGGTCATGCGCGCGAGGTAACGGCCACTGGCCACGTAGGGCTTGGAAGCCACCCGCCCACCATCGGCGTACTGCGACATGCCGAGGACGTTGGGCAGCTCCACCCACTCCACCGCGTCCACGTAGATGGCCAGGTACCAAGCGTGGATCGCCTGTGGTGCCACGCCGAGGAGTAGCGCGAACAGGCCCGTGACCATGAGGCGCTCGATGTGATGGGCATATCCGTAGTCCAGAGTTCGCTGCAGCACATCGCGAAGACAGGCCATCTCGGTCTCGGCCGTCCAGTAGAAATGCGGCAGGGGCAAGGTCGCCCCCAGCGCATTCTCTTGCAGATAGTCGGGCATATAGCGCCAGTAGATTCCGCGCACGAATTCCCGCCAGCCAAGGATCTGGCGCACGAAGCCCTCGGTGGCGGCGAGGCTCGCATGACCCTGGGCGTGCGCGTCCAATACCGCCTGGATGACCTTCTGCGGGTGCAGCAGCCCGAGATTCATGGCAGCGGAGAGGCGCGAATGATAGAGCCAGACCGCGCCGGGCCAGGAAGCATCCTGAAAGCGACCGAAACTCGGCAGACGGTAGGTGATGAAATCCCCCAGGGCCGCTTCGGCCTCGGCCATGGTGACCGGCCAGTCGAAGTGCTTGAGGCTGCCCGGGTGGCCCGGGAACTCTCGTTCTACGGTGGCCAGCACCTCGCTGGTGGTGGCGTCTGGCGCAAAGGCCAGAGGCTCGGGCAGCGCACCCGGACCGGCCTTACCGAAGCTGCCGCGATTGTCGCTATCGAAATTCCAGCGCCCGCCTTGTGGCTCCTCGCCGTCCATGAGAATCCCCGTAAGCCGACGCGCATGGCGATACCAGAACTCCATGCGGTGCTGGCGATGCCCTTTGGCCCAGCTTTCGAATTCGCGCAGCGGGAAGAGAAAGGGGGTCGCGGGCCACAGCTCGTACGCCACCCCAGCGGCTGCAGCCGTCTCCCGCAGCCCCTGCGCCAGCGCCCAGGTGCCCGGCTCGTGCAGGGCCAGGCGCTGAGGCGCAAAACGCTGTAGCGCGGCCGCCACGGCCCCGACCAGATCGTCGTAGGGGTGCTGCCCCAGCGCCCAGTACTCCACGCGCAGACCGCGCTGCCGCAGAGCCTCGGCGGCGTGACGCATGGCCGCCAGGAAGAGGGCGATGCGTGCCTTGTGGGACCAGACCCCCTGCGACTCGGAGCGCGCCTCCACCAGCAGACACAGATCCCGTTCGGGATCCACCGTTGCCAGATGGGGACTGTGCAGGTCCAGATGGTCTCCCAACAGCAGCACGAGACGGCGTAACGGTTTTGGCACGACTTTCTCCTCTAGGCGGCACCCATCTGCCGGCAACGATGGCCCGTACCCCCGGCCCCTGGAACCAGGCGACGAAGCGAGCGGCGCAACACTCCCTTGCACCTTGACGGGTTTTTGTACTATACATAAGTGCGACATTACCAGAACAGAGTCCACCAGAGGGAGTATCGGCATCCGCACTCGCCATCTTTGCGTAAAGCCAAGTTGTGGAGCGGCAGACGAGCTCTCGCAGCGAGAGGAAGCGACAGAATGCGTGTAGCAGTGATCGGTAGCGGTATAGCAGGTCTCGGGAGCGCCTGGCTTTTGCGTCCGCATCACCACGTGACCCTCTTCGAGGCGGACTCCCGCCCCGGTGGCCACACCCACACCGTCGACGTGCCCTGGGAAGGGCGGAATATCCCCGTGGATACGGGCTTTCTGGTGTGCAACGACTGGACCTATCCGCACCTGCTCGGGCTCTTCGCCGAGCTCGGCGTGGAGACGGCTCCCAGCAATATGTCCTTCAGCGTGCGCATCCGCGAGTGGGATCTCGAGTGGAGCGGCACGGACCTCGCCGCCCTCTTCGCCCAGCGACGCAACCTGGCACGACCCCGCTTCTGGATCATGCTGCGCGACATCCTGCGCTTCAACCGCAGGGCCAAGGCTTGGCTGCGCTCTCCGGCGGAGGACTGCAGTCTGGGTGAATTCCTCGACCGCGGTGGCTACGGAGCCTGGTTTCGAGAGGGTTATCTGTTGCCCATGGCAGCTGCCATCTGGTCCTGCCCCGTGGCCCAGATGACCGAATATCCCGCCCGCTCCCTTCTGAGTTTCTACGAGAACCACGGTCTGCTCAACGTCTTCCATCGGCCGCAGTGGCGCACCGTGCGCGGCGGCGGCCGCGAATACGTGCAGCGCATCCTCGCGCAGCTGCCCGATGTTCGCCTCGGGCAACCCGTCACCGCATTGAAGGCTGCTCCCGATGGCGGGATCCGGGTCCACACCGGCTCCGACTCCGAACATTTCGACCTCGTCGTCTGCGCCGTACATAGCGACCAAGCCGCAACACTGGTGGGAGACGCCTGGCCCGATACCGCAGCGGCCTTGAGCGCCATACGCTACCAAGAAAACCGCGCCTGGCTGCACCACGACCGCAGTTTCCTGCCGCGGCGTGAGGCCGCCTGGTCCGCCTGGAACTTTCATCAGGAAGAGCAGCGCGACGGCGCTCGCGCCGTTGCCGTAAGCTACCTCATCAATCGCCTCCAGCCCCTGGGGGTGGACGAGCCCATCATCGTCACCCTCAATCCCGAGCGCGATCCCGATCCAAGTCTGGTCTGGCGTCGGATCGACTATGCCCACCCGGTCTTTGACCGCGCCGCCTTGCAAGCCCAGGAAAGCCTGCGCGCGCGGCAGGGCGAGGGCGGTCTCTACTTCGCTGGCGCTTGGCTCGGTCATGGTTTTCACGAGGACGGCCTGCGCAGCGCCGTCGCCGTCGCCAATGCCTTGGGAATCGCTGCACCCTGGCAGGATGCGGCCCACTCCAACGCAGCAGCACAGGAGATTTTGTGTCCACAGCCGGCGTTGTGAAAGGAGCGTGGTTGACGAGCGAGGTCGTGCATCGGCGTCTGCAGCCGCGGCGGCCGGGCTTTCGTTACGGCGGATTCCACCTGAGCTTTGATCTGCAGGACGAGGCCGCGGTACGGCGAATCCTGTCCGGTTTTTGTCCAGTACGGTTTCGGACCGAGGATCATGGCGCCCGCGACGGCAGTCCGCTCCTGCCCTGGATTCAGGAGATCTTTTCCCGACACGGCATCGTCGCGGAACGGGTCGTGCTGGTCTGTTACCCCCGCCTGTGGGGATATACCTTCAAACCCGTCAGCTTCTGGCTGGGTCTGGATGCCGACGGCGTCCTGCGTGGGGTGCTGGCGGAGGTAAACAATACCTTCGGTGAGCACCACAGTTACCTCGTTGCCCACGACGACCGCCGGGCCATCGCGGCACAGGACTGGATCGAAGCCCGCAAGGTCTTCCACGTCTCGCCTTTCTTTGCGGTGGAGGGCCGATATCGCTTCCGCTTCGCCCTCGACGACCAGCACTTTCGGGCCGACATCCACTACCTGGACGATGCCGGCAAGGTGCTGCTCATCACTCAACTGGCAGGGCGGCGCACGAACCTCGATCGCAGCTCGGTCTGGCGCAGTGTGGGACGCTATCCGCTCATGACCCTGGCCGTTACCGGGCGCATCCACTGGCAGGCGCTGAAACTGTGGCGCGCCCGCGTCCCCTTTCATAGCAAACCCGTTCCCCCTTCCGAGGAGATCAGTTCATGAATACCGTTACCGCGACCCCGGCGCGGCGCAGTACGCGTCTACCCGCCTCGGCACGTCTGCTCTTCAACCTCCTGGAACGGCTGCCGGAAGGCCAGCTGACGGTGCGCGGGCCAGCCGGCGAGATCTGGACCTTCCGGGGTCAGGCCGCCGGGCTCGAAGCCGAGTGGCAGATCCACGACTGGG
>ERZ1669247.443-NODE-443-length-14056-cov-3.456896_pt1 | contig 14056 bp, 17 predicted proteins | sample MGYA00579297_ERZ1669247 | MGnify/ENA primary metagenome ERZ1669247 (study PRJEB41166, sample SAMN08046056) | hot springs metagenome | biome: hot spring; feature: acid hot spring; material: thermophilic sediment; isolation source: thermophilic sediment from acid...
GAGATACATCGGTGACTGGAGTTCAGACGTGTGCTCTTCCGATCTAATGGTGTAAAAAATATATAATCTTCTGTTTTTTGTTCATTTTAGATAATATGTTTTTTACACCATTTACATTAACATCGACATGTTTCTGTTCTTTTTGGTTTATTACCGCAACCAAGTCTATTATTAGATCAAAGTTTGAGAGGTCTGGTATAGTATCGCTATTCTTAATATCACCTTTTATCCAGTTCACACCGATTTCTTTCAACCATTTATTTTCATTCCTCGAAATGTAAGTAACATCATACTCTTCAAGGAGTATTGGTATTAAATGTCTACCAACGAAACCAGAACCGCCAAAAACTGCAACCTTCATTGGCATTTCTTAAACCCTGCCAGCAATTTTATAATTAATTGGAAATATATAAAGATATCGAATTTGGGAAAATGTTTTATAAATTTAAACAATCTTCAAAATGTGAATGAAGAATTTGTTGGAATTTCAGGTTATATTACCAAAACAGAAGGTATTGGTGGTAGAATTAAAACTTATCCTGAAGATTTTGTTGTTAATGAAATTGCAATTGATATTAAAAGAAAAAGTGATGGAAAAAATACAATTTTAAAGGTGAGGTTAAAAAATTGGGAAAACAATAGATTTGTTTTTAAATTAGCGATGCAACTTGGTGTTAGAAGAGATAGTATCTTCTTTGCAGGAACAAAAGATAAAAGGGCTGTCAAAACACAATATTTTTGCATTAGAAATTATCAAGGCCAGGTGAAAATAGATCTTAAAGATGTAGAAATATTAGAATCATTTAGAACCGATGATTGTATAGATATAGGGGATCTTATTGGAAATGAGTTTTCAATTATCATTAGAAATTTAAAAAATGATGCTGACTTAAAAATAAAAAAAATATTTGATGAATTGCCTTTAAAAAATTTTCCGAATTTTTTTGGTGTTCAAAGGTTTGGTAGCTCTAGGCCAGTAACACATATTGTAGGTAAATATATTTTAAATGGTGATTATGAAAATGCAGTTAGGGCATATATAGGTTTAATATTTGACGACTATGATTCACAAATTGAAGCTAGAAAATATTTCTATGAAACAGAAGATGCAGAAACTACTTTAAAAATGATAGATCCTGGAAAAATGGAGTATGAAAAGATTCTTTTAAAACATTTAAATGAAAGACCTGGAGATTATGCAGGTGCAATTTCAAGGCTGCCGAGAACCCTTAGAATGATGTTTATACATGGTTATCAATCATATTTATTTAACAAAATTCTGTCGGAGAGAATGAAAAAGTATGGGATTGTAGATCCTTTAGAGGGTGATATAGTTTTACCAGTAGATAAAAATGGTCTACCAATTGAAGATAGGTACATATTTGTCAACAATAAAAACATAGATAAAATTAAGGAAAAAATTAAGGAAGGCAAGGCTTACATTTCAGCAATTTTATTTGGTTCTAATAGCAGGTTTGCCGATGGTGAAATGGGTGAAATTGAGAGAAAGATTATTGAAAATGAAAATATAAATCCAAATATGTTTAAAATAAAAGAGATCAAGGATATATCAAGCAAAGGGTCTAGAAGAAGTATATCTTCTCCTGTAAAAAATTTTGAATACTATTTTAAGGAAAATTATGTTCAATTAAATTTTTCTCTATTTAGAGGTTCATATGCAACATCATTATTAAGGGAATTCATGAAGATACCAGATCTTCTTTTTTACTGATTTCAGGAATCTTAATTTCAGATATGTCTGTGTATAGATATCCTCTTTTCTTAGCAATCCTTTCAATTGTTTTTATGAATATCCAATATAAAGGATATATTGAATATAAATAAGGTCTGTCATTGAAATAATTCTTTAATATTTGTTTTCCCTGCCTTACACCATGGCTTAAACAAATCTTTAACAATTCCTGTTGAAGCTCAGTCAAATTATATGCTCTATACCAATCTTTATTCTTTAAAACACCCATTGGAACAAAAAACATTGGCATTATTATTGCCTTTATATCCCACATTCTTTCAACCAATTCAATTGTTTTTATAACATCACTCTCTGTCTCCTCAGGTAATCCAACGATTAATGTCATCGCTGGAATTAATCCCTTGTCATTCATTAGCCCTGCCCCTTCTACCACCACATCAGGCCATATCTTTGTATCAAATGGCTTGGCCTTGTTTGGCATAATAATTTCTGCAAGTCTTGGAGATCCAGTTTCTATACCCACCTCTGCTCCCCACCAATCCTGATCTTTTAATATAATTTCACTCAGTTTTGTTAGCATTTTATCATTCTTTTCTCCAGCTAAAACTGCAGCTAAACTAGCATGACTCCACGCTATATTTTTATAATATTTCTTAGTAAGCTGGTGCAATTTAATCAACTTTTCAGTTTTTGGATAATAATCGGTCGAACCATATAAAGGAACGTCTTCTGCATGTAATATACCATTTCTGACACCCTCTCTATAATTAACCTGTAATTCTTTTTCTATCTTCTCATATGGATAAAACCTTAAAGCCCTTAATGTCACTGAACAGAATTTACATCCCCTTATGCATCCCCTCATTATTTCAATAAGACCGTTTACGCTTGCATGTTTAATCTCAGGAATCTCATCCAGAGAGGGAGCATCTTTGTTGTTCATTACAACAAATCTGGGAAGTTCTTCGTTGTTGAATACCTTCTTTGCCAATTCAACAACGATCTTTTCACCCTCTCCATCTACTACAGTATCAATACCCCATTGATCCATCAAATCTTTTCTATAATTCCATTGCCATGCAGATGGTCCTCCCGCTATAATTTTAATCCCATTTTTCTTAGCCCTCCTAACAGGCTCTGAATTCATTAATTTTGCAAAACTCTTTGCATTCAAAGGTTCCTGTTTAAATATTGAGGCAAATGTGGAGCTTGGAGGCCCAAATCCAAAATAATCGTGATGTGAAAGCATTAAAATTTTCGCACTATCTATATATCTATCTAAATAATCAGGATCAACAACCTTTGCATCAAACCCAGCATCAATCAATGCAGCCTCAATCTTTCTTATCCCATAAGAAGCTTGCCAGGGTATACCATTTTTATGCTTCATTTTTGGCGCAAACATATACATCCATAATTTTTCAGGTAACAATATTGGAACTCCAGTTGCGCCAAAACCTAAGAATTCTTTACCATGATGATTGCTCATCATGGTTCTATCAGTAGTTATTATTATATCTACCATTATACATTACCCCTAATATTAATTGCTTATTAAAAATAAATAATAAAAAAAAATTCAAGATTTTAATTCAATTTCTATATGGATACCATCGGGAATTTGAATTCTCATTAACTGTCTTAATGCTCTCTCATCAGCTTCAATATCGATAAGCCTCTTATGTATCCTCATTTCCCAATGGTCCCACGTAGCACTTCCGTCCCCACATGGTGTTTTTCTTACAGGTACAATAAGCCTTTTTGTAGGTAATGGTATGGGACCGTGTATTTCTACACCGGTCCTCTGTGCAATATTCTTAATTTCATTACATACCTCTTCCACTTTTTTATAGTCGTTTCCAGATAGCCTTATCCTTGCTTTATATACCATCGAACCACCGTTACATCTGTTTCTTTACTACATCTTGGCAAAGTCCTGCCGCCACTGTTATACCCATGTCTCTGACTGCAAACCTTCCTAATTGTGGAATCTCTGATGCCTTTTCAATGACAAGAGGCCTCGTTGGAACAACCCTTACAATGGCAACGTCTCCAGTTTTAATTACATCTGGTTTCTCTTGTTTTGTACCGCCAGTCCTTGGATCTACTGTCTTTATAATCTCTGCAATCTGGCATGCTACTTGAGCTGTATGTACGTGGAATACCGGTGTATATCCAGGACTAATTACAGATGGATGGTTTAAAACTACAATCTGGGCTGTGAACTCGGAAGCAACGGTTGGAGGATTGTTTACATGGCCACATACATCTCCTCTTTTAATATCCGTTTTTGCAATTCCTCTTACGTTAAATCCGATGTTGTCTCCTGGCTCTGCCTTCTCCATTGGCTGATGATGCATTTCAATAGATTTTACTTCTCCAGACTTATTAGCTGGCATGAAAATTACTTGATCGTTAACCTTTAGAACTCCAGTTTCAACCCTTCCTACTGGAACAGTTCCAATACCTTGTATTGAATATACATCCTGTACTGGAATCCTCAAAGGTTTATCAATTGGTTTTTCTGGTAATTTTAACATATCCAAGGCCTCGATCAATGTGGGGCCATTATACCATGGCATATTTTGACTCTTCTTAGCTACATTGTCTCCAAGATATCCACTTATGGGTATGAATAATATATCCCTATATCCAACAGTTCTTAACAATTTTTCCACTTCCGATTTAACAGATTCATAAGCCTCTTTACTCCATGGTGGCGTTGTTGCATCCATTTTGTTTATTGCAACAATCATCTGTGGTACACCCAAAGCCTTTGCAAGATAGATGTGCTCCTTTGTCTGTTCTTGCACTCCCTCTTTTGCCGAAACAATCAAAATTGCAGCATCTGCCTGGGATGTACCTGTAATCATATTTTTAACAAAATCCCTATGCCCTGGGGCATCAATTATCGTGAAATAATATTTTGGAGTTTCAAACTCTTTGTGAGCTATATCTATTGTAACACCCCTTTCCCTTTCTTCCTTTAACCTATCCATAACCCAGGCAAATTCGAATGTAGCTTTACCTTTTTCAGTTGCTTCTTTCCTATATTGTTCAATGACCCTTGGATCGATGGCTCCCGTTTCAAATAGCAATCTACCTACTGTTGTTGACTTACCATGGTCTACGTGACCAATAAATACTACGTTTAGATGGGGCTTGTTTACCATTTTTTTCCCTCCATGTATCTTAATTGTTTAACTCTTCAATTACGAACTAATATATAATATTTTTCTGAATCGTTGCTTAAAAATAAGATTTAAAAATAAAATATTTAAAAATATTTATTGAGAGGCGTAATATTCTTCGTCATAAGGTTCTGGTTTCAATCCTTTTCTCTCTCTAATCTTTCTTACAACTTCATCTTGTAATTCTCTAGGTACTCTTTCATAACCTGCGTTTTCAGTTGACCAAACAACCCTTCCAGAAGTTGCAGACCTTATTGCCGATGCAAATCCAAATAGTTCGGCTACAGGTGCCTTTGCTTGAACAGTGGTTTGATAATCTTCTTGTTCTATGTTTAAAATAACCCCTCTTCTTTGTTGAATTTCTCTTGTTACGTTTCCAACTTCTTCAGTTGGTACATTGATGTATATAATTTGCATAGGCTCTAATAAAATTCTTTCAGCCTGGCACATAGCACCATAAATTGAATTTCTAACCGCAGGAATTACTTGCGCAGGCCCTCTATGTATGCTATCCTCATGCAACTTCGCATCTACGAGTTTTACCTTTACACCATAAACCTTTTCATTTGCCAAAGGTCCTTTGTCCACTGCCTCGCTAAATGCTTGTTTAATCAATTCCATTGTCTCATTCAGGTATTGAATTCCTGAAGTCATGTCTAGTAAAATATTTGGCCCTTTGATCATTTCAAATCTTCTTGCCTCATCGTGGTCCATTCCCAATTCTTCCAATTTTTTAGTTATTGGTTTCTTATCTTTAAATCTATCACCTTGTGGTATATCTCCATCTAATATTGCCTTTATAACATTTTCCTCAAGAGGTTCTACTGTGAAATAGAACCTGTTATGTTTATTTGGTGATTTACCTTCAAATGGTCCTCCTTTATGATCTACGGTCTCCCTATAAACCACAATAGGATCCGAGGTCTCTATTTCCAATTTATAATCATTTCTAATCCTATACAATGTTACTTCTAAATGTAATTCCCCCATTCCCGATATCAAATGTTGCCCAGTCTCTTGGTTTATTTCTACTTGAATGGATGGATCTGCTTTCGAAATTAACCTTAATACATCAATCAATTTTGGCAAATCTTTTGTATATTTTGCTTCAATGGCTATTGTAACTACTGGATCAGAGTAATGCTTCATTGGTTCAAATGGTTCAATATTTTTTATTGATGATACCGTAGAACCGGCCACAGCATCCTTAAGCCCGACTATTGCAGCAATATTCCCAGCTTTTATTTCATCTACTGGAATCCTATCAGGACCTACCATCATTGCCAATTGTTGAACCCTGTAAGTTCTATCACCCATATCCGATATATACAATTCATCCCCTTTTCTTAATGTTCCAGAATATACTCTACCAACCGCTATTTCTCCAGCATGTTGATCTACTATAATCTTAGTTATCATCAATACTGTAGGTCCATTGGGATCAGCATTTAGCAATGACTTTCCAACATCTGAATTCAAATCACCTTTCCATATCTGTGGTATTCTATATTTTTGTGCCTCAGATGGATTTGGTATATGGTGAACAATCATATCCAATACAACTTGATGTAATGGGGATTTCTTTGAAAGCGTCTTTTGATCATCATTCTTTAAATATTCATAAATATCTTTGAATGTTATCTTATTTTTCTTCATCGATGAAACACTAATTGCCCACTTATTGAACGCGGAACCAAAAGCTACTGAACCCTTTTCTACATTAACCATCCATGCCTCTTTAAACTCAGGCGGCGCATACATTTTTATTAATCTATTAACATCAGAAATGATTTTTGCAAACCTTTTTTGCATTGCATCGGAATCTAGTTTTAATTCATTTATTAACCTGTCAACTTTATTTATAAACAATACAGGTTTTACTTTTTCCTTCATTGCCTGCCTTAAGACTGTTTCCGTCTGTGGCATCACGCCTTCTACACTATCTACCACAAGAATAGCACCGTCTAAAGCCCTAAGCGCTCTTGTGACATCCCCTCCAAAATCTACGTGTCCAGGAGTATCTATTAAATTTATAAGATATTCAACTCCATCTACTTCATGAACCATGGATGCAGCAGCAGCATTAATTGTAATCCCCCTTGCCTGTTCCTGTTCATCATAATCCAATACCAATTGTTTTCCAGCCAATTCTTCACTCATCATTCCTGCCCCGGCTATAAGGTTATCTGAAAGTGTTGTTTTTCCATGGTCTATGTGGGCTATTGTGCCAATGTTTCTAATCCTTGTTATATCTTTCATTATGGTTGAGGCTTTTTTAATGTTATCTTCTTTCCTGCCCATCTAAATCACCTTGCAGATGCAGCTATCCTCTCAACTTCTTCTTTCTTTGAAATTGCGAATGAAGACATATCATAGTTTGAAGCTTTTATTATTTCTTCAGCCAAACATTCTTCTATTGGCTTTGGATTTCTGAACGAGCATTGCATTGCTCCTAATGCAATGTTTCTCAATGCTACATCCAACCTTCTTGATGGTGACACATCAACCGCCTTCGGAACGGCTACTCCTCCCATCTTCAACCTCGTTACTTCTTCTCTTGGGGCAGCATTTTGAATGGCATCAATTAAAACTTGAATGGGGTTCTTTTTAGTTCTTTGATTTATGATATCAAAAGCCTTCATTACTACTTTGTACGCGCTCAATTTTTTACCGGTATATTTTTCAGTTCTCATCATATTGTTTATTAATCTTTCCACTATATTCATCTCTTTTTTACCCAAATGCTTTTTATTGAAAAATCCGTGTGAATGGAAAAAGTATTTTGGCCTTAGATTTATATATTTGACCAAGCTTGGATCTTTAACAACCACTTCTTCAATATCATATTTACCAAATATGAGAATTTTTGACATAAAATCACCTCACAGGCTTCTCTTTTCTTCCTTTAACAAGTTCTTTCAAAGATATACCATTCACTTTCACAACCTTGTACCTTACTCCAGGAATATCACCTTTTGATCTTCCTAATCTACCTCCAATACCCTCTATAATTACTTCATCGTGTTCATCAATAAAGTTTATAGCACCGTCTCCCGGTGCAAAGGCGGTTACAACCTTACCGTTCTTAATCAACTGAACTTTAACAGCCTTTCTTATTGCAGAGTTAGGCTGTTTTGCTTCAATACCTATTTTCTCTAATACAATACCCTTTGCCTGAGGGGCTCCTTCCAATGGATCACTTTTTTCCTTTAATTTTAATACCCTTTTCTTATAGTATCTATCGCTCCACCTTAATTTTTGCCTATTTTCTCTGAGCTTTTTTGCAGTGAATAATCCATTTGCCATTTTATCACCATTTCTTTATTTTTATAATCTACATATTGAATTAATATAAATATTTTAATCTTTTCTAATACCGTTTATATATTTTAAGAAATGAGACAATTTTATTCCGTTTTCCCATCTTAAAACGTAATTTCCATCCTTTGTAATTTCTGCTTTTGGTAAAATTGTATACAATTTTAAGAGATTTCCATGTGTAACAATATTGGGTAAAGTGAAAATCCTCCATGGATCTCCATTAATTCTTTTTAATCTATATCCATATATTGGAAATAGTCCAGACCTTGTTGTCATTTTTATGTGCTCAATGGCCTGCTTTTGTGAATGGCTATTCGATTCTGTAAACCTAAGTATATTGTTTACAGATGCCTTTACCTCTATAGGAAATGAATAATCGTACCTCAATGCTATTAAATCTATACCAAAAGAACCTGCAGCCCTAACAACCAAAAATGGATTTTCGATTAATGATATATATCCTTCAACTTCATCATAATTTAATTTTTTAATATAATTTGTTATAAATGATCTATCGCCCATTAAAATTAGTTTTAATTCCCTTTCATATATTTTTCCGTTCATAATCGATCTTAATGTTATCTATATCTTCTCCAATCAAATTAGATAGATATTCATGCAATTCCTTAATTTTCTCTATTTGTTTTTTTAGTCCCTTCTTTTCATATTCTTTTATTAATTCAGATAATGTAATCTTTTTTCCGCAGGAGATTAAATTATCTGAATGGCATACTATTTTTTCTTCTATCGTTTTTGGTATCAAGTCTTTTTCATCTAAATTTAAAGATTTTGCTTCTTCTTCATCTATTCCCGCACCCACATGCCTTTTCACTATATTTATTATTTCTTCAGGATATCCAATATTTTTAAGTAATTTTGCCCCTGTAATACCGTGTGAAATTGAATGATCAGTTGATCTTCCAATATCATGTAATATTGCCCCACATTCTATCGCTGGTATGTCCAATTCAACACTTTTTATTCTCTTTGCGATTTCTAAAGATAAGTCTGCTACCTTTAAGCAATGGTCAATTAATTTCTCATCCTTTACATACATTTTCAGAGTTTTTAAGCATTCTTCTCTATTTAGTATTTTCATATTTTTACCCTTTTCAGATGGAATTATTCTATATACACCATTGAACTTTAATTCAAATTCTTTTCCATTTAAATACCTATCTAGAAATATTGCTAAGCTTGAAACCTCGCTATGTGGTTGGTTTGTTACACTTACATTATAATCTACCATTTTGTACACAATTCCAGGAACTTTTTCAGACCCAACTATCACCAATAAATCCTTATCCCTTGGAATTTTATCTATAACATCATTTAAATTAATACCATACATTGTTAAATGAACCTTAATTCCATTGAATTCTCTCAAATATTTTTTCCAATCTATTCCCGTTTTTATTTCAAATTTTCCTCCAAACCTTTTTGTTACATCATTTATGGTATTTTCTAAATTTACATCCTTCGTAGAAATTAATACATTGTTTGCCCCAAAGGCCCTGGCAACTAAACATACATGCGTTGTTATCCTCATATCTCTATGAGGCCTGTGGCCTAACCTCAATATTGTTATCATAATCTATCTATCCTGTTAAATTCATCTTCAAAATCATTTTCAACATTTTCATCTCTTTCAATATTTTCATTTTCTTCACTCTTATTATCATTTTCAATTTCTTCTTTGAATTCTTTTATCTCCTTTTTCTCTTTTCTTTCTATGGAATTTAATAATAAATACATTCCAAAAAATGACAATATTGATTCAACGGATGAAATTATGCCTCCAACATAATTTCCATTTTGAAAAAATAATATATATATTGTTAGGGAAGCCAATACAATTAATATCCCCGCAATAAAATGAAAAATGTATGAATATTTTTCATCAAAATATTTGAAAAATAATAAAAAAGATGAAATTATGAAAATTGAGAATGGTAATATTATATAATAAATATTTAAATTATAATCAAAAGATATGTATAATATTATAATTACAAAACCAAACAATATGCCTGATATAAGGGATTTCTCTTTATTATTAAATTTCATTATTTAATCCCTCTCAATGTTGTGCCCTTTTATTTCCAAACTCTCACTTCTTTTCACTATCCCTTTTAATAGTATCATGCTTATGTTTAATGCATTTTGTACATCTCCAATATAAACAGATTTTCTTGATCCTAAGATTTCTAAGATCTTCTTTTCATACTCCTTTACTTTTTCATCAGGCATCGTTGATGCATATATTATTTCTGGCATATCTGAAATGGGAACCGTTATATTTATTTGAACAGTGTCATAATAAGTTCTATATGCAATGCTCCTTTTTCCCTCCTTTGTTAATATCCATTGTGTCTCAACAAATTTTATCCTCTCAAAATATTTTAGAGATTTTAATCCTTCTTCCCCATATTTATTTTTGATTTCCTCCTCTGTAATCCAACCTTTCGATAGGTCTGCGAACAAATTTTTCTTTATTTCATTATCTGAGGCATGGAAAATCGCAATTAAATCTGATACATCATTTATGGCCTTTATCTTTGACATAATAATCGAAATATTAATGTAATTCATAAATATATATTTTCATATTTTATGGAAAATAGTGTAAATTTAATTATTTACGTAAAAGATGCGGAAAAATTGTTGAAATCTGTAGAAATAGAAAATCGTGGATATGTGGAATCTTTATTATTCAACGATAGAATAGAATTCTTCATTCAAAATAATGATATCAAGAGTTTGTGGAGAACTGTCGACGATCTTTTAATGGCCTTGGAAATATCTTATAAAATCATTTATGGAGACGTCTTCCATAGACAATAAAAGAAGTGTGTAATAAACCAGTAAACTCTGGTCGCATTTCCAATTCACCTATGGTCCATTTTCTTTCAATCAACTCAACTATATTTATATCTGAAAACCCTTGATTTTCCATTTTTGATTTCATTTCTTTTACCTGAGTTAAATTTGGAATATAAGATACCAAAATCCCTCCTACTTTTAAAGATTCATATAATGAATCTATGGAAATCCAAGGTTCTGGAATGTCTATAAAAATTGAATCCAATTCTTTTTCTTCAACCCCATTTTTTATATCTCTAAGTTTTGGTATCCAATGCTTTGAGAATCCTAGCATATCAACAATTTCCTTAACATATTTTATGTTTTCCTCTGAAATGTCATAACTCGTCAATTTGCCATTTTCTAAATGGTAGAGGATTGAAATCGTCATATGCCCAGAGCCTATGCCAATTTCTAAAACATTTGAATCGCTTCTTACACCCATAATTGAAATTATTTTTCCAATATCCTTGAAATTAACTGTTTGTGTCCTTTTCTGAACCATTTTTATTATATCAAATAAAGTTGGCCTAACAATTATAAATTTCAAACCAAAAATTTCTATTTCATCACCATAATTTAATCCATTAAACCTAGATGTATTGATCATGCCTAGTGTTGGAATGAACTCCATTTTATTTGTTATTGACAAAACATGAACCTTCTTATTTTTATCATCATAAAGACCTATTAGCCTCATTAGAAATGATATAAAATATTTCAATATATAAATTCAGGGTAAAAATTTTATATTAATATTAGAATTTAAGATTATGCCTAATATATTTTCCGTTGAAATGAAAAAGGAGAATGAAAATGATAATATCATTATAGGTCAGAGCCATTTTATTAAAACTGTAGAAGATGTATATGAAGCTTTAAAATCCTCTTGCCCTGGAATAGAGTTTGGATTTGCATTTAACGAGGCTTCTGGTAAAAGGTTAATAAGATATGAGGGCAACAATGAAATTTTGGTAAAATATGCAATTGAAAATGCGAAAAATATAGGTGCTGGCCATATTTTTGTTTTAATTATAAGGAATTGCTATCCAATAAATGTATTAAATGCATTAAAACATGTCTATGAAATTACATGCATATATGCAGCATCCTCAAATCCAATGAAGGTTGTTCTTTATGAAGAAGATGATGCCAGGTCAATAATAGGTGTTATGGATGGAAAATCTCCTCTCGGTGTAGAAAATGAAAATGATAAAATGGAAAGAAAAGAATTTTTAAGAAAAATAGGATATAAACTTTGATAATTATGCATAGAAAAGATATTTATGAAATTGAGGAAAAATATTACGACTTTTTATATGGTGATTTTAACGAGGATATAAATTTTTATTATAAAATTTGCAAGGGAAGAGTATTAGAACTAATGTGCGGGACAGGAAGAATAACAAAACCATTGTCAAAAATGTTTGAAATCGAAGGTATTGACATAAATGATAAAATGTTGGAAAAAGCATTTGAAAAAAAGTTGAAATGTTATAAAGGCGATGTAAAGACATTCTATTTAAATAAAAAATATGATACAATTATAATTCCATTGAATTCCATTTTGTTATTTGATAGTTTGGAAAAGGTGAAAGTATTAAAAAATTCATTTAGTATGCTTGAGGACGATGGTATTTTAATAATAGATACGTTGCCTCCACCACAACTTGAGGAATATTTATTATATTTTGGAGATCATAAATTTTCTGATGACTTAGAAATATGGCGATTTTTTATCCCTGAATATTCTTCAGATATGAAAAGATTAAAATTAATTTATATTTATGATATTTTTGAAAAGGGCCATTATAGAAGGGAATCTGCAGATTTAATCCTTTATCCTGAGGATTTTGATTCCTATAAACATATATTTGAAGATGCTGGATTTAAAATCATAAATATCTATGGTGATTATAATTTTTCAGACTATGATGAAGAATCACAGAAGATGATTTTTGTTTTGGGAAAGAGAATATGAAAAAAGAAGAATTATTTCTTGAATTGATAGAAAATTTAAAAGAATATAATGAACATATTCCAATAATTGTGGAAGGTAAAAGGGATATGTATTCTCTGAGGGAAATGGGCATAAAAGGCAAAATAATTGTTTACAATCAAGGAAAAAATATAAGCCAATTTATTGATGAAATTTCTATTTATAAAGAAATAATAATATTGATAGATTGGGATGAAAGAGGAACTAGGTTATTTGACAATTTATGCAAAAACATGATATCCATAGGAATAAAATGCAACGTTGAATTTAGAAATAATATAATTAAAATGTTAGGATATATGATAAAATCCGTTGAGGAATTATCTTCATATTATAAGAAAGTCGAGATAGATCTTTTATACGGGAGGCCAAGAAAATTTACAAAGAAAAATATTATAAACAGGTGAAAATGTTCCCTTATCTGTAATTGTAAAATCCACATAATTCCAAGGTATTTTTTCAAAAATTTCATTAATTTTAATATCCCATGGATAGTACTTTAAAGATGATGTTATAACTATATTCTTTTTATTATGTAATTTTCCATTTAAAAATAATTTTCCTGTTTTAATTTTGTTTACAAAATATTTCCTATTAAAAATATCTGAGCCAGATATTAAAATATCTGAATTTTTTATTAAATCATCCATATCATCATCTTTATAAAAATTTGAATTTATTATATTCTTAATTTCATCATAGAAAATTTTTCCTTCACCTCCAGGTAATGATTCTAAAACGTTCACCTCTTTAACATTAGAATTTTTAATTACGTAAAATAATGTTGATGAATTACTAATCACTCCAACAGACATATCTTTTAAATAATTACTTGAATAATTTAATATAAGGTTTTTTGATGCCTTTAATCTATTTTTTAATAATATTAAATAATCTCTTCCAAAATATTTATAGAAATATAATATATTTAAAATCTCTCCCATCATACCTTTTTTATTCAATAAAGTA
>ERZ1669247.444-NODE-444-length-14042-cov-3.403303_pt1 | contig 14042 bp, 9 predicted proteins | sample MGYA00579297_ERZ1669247 | MGnify/ENA primary metagenome ERZ1669247 (study PRJEB41166, sample SAMN08046056) | hot springs metagenome | biome: hot spring; feature: acid hot spring; material: thermophilic sediment; isolation source: thermophilic sediment from acid hot...
CCACCTCCCTTGGCCGCCGGCTTCTTGGCTGCCTTCCTTTTACTCCTAATCTCATCCATTATCTTCTTGGCCTGATCCTTAGGCATGTTCCTAAGCTTAACGTAAAGCGGCTCAACGAGCTCAGCAGTATTCTTATCGAAGTAAACATGAGCCTCAACCCTGGATACCCCAATACCGTACTGCGTGTACACGTGAGTCACGTAAGTTAACTCTGGGCTTGAGCCCAGTGCCTTAGCCAACTCCTCCCTTAATTGAAGTCTCTGGGGTGTTGGTAAGCCAACATGATACACCACTGCCTTAACCTCCTTACGTTGAAGCAATGGATTATTGAACTGCTCAATCACCTTAACCTGCATTTTCCCAGGCTCAACACCCTCAGGTAGAGGTGATAACACTATGTTTACTCCACCCTGCTGTTTCTGCTTCTCCTCCTCGCCCTGTCCCTCACTCATCATAGGCCCTTCTCTGAACCCCTTTTTAACACTTAACAAACTAATCCCTTAATTCAATTACCTTACCTAAGTCACCCTCAACGTAGCCTAAGCCAAGTCTCCTTAACGTACTCCTCCTGGGTATACCCCTTTCATCCCATCCCCTAGCCTCGTAGTACCAGGTCAGCATCTGCTGGTACGCATCATAGTTAAGCCTAGACCCCTTGAGGGGGCCCTTGCTTAATGGGTCCTTAAACCACCTGGCTGGTGGGGTATCGTAATCCCTTGACCAGCCGCCATACTCCCTAATCCAATAGGCCCTAATTAGTGTGTAAACCCTATTAGCAACACCCTCGAGGTCTAGGTCTAGGCCTGTTGCCGCCTTGTACATTCTCCAGTACCAGTCCAGTTCAAGGCCTATTTCAACCCAGGGTAGCCTGCAGCCGACCATAACCTCAAACCACCCACCCCTAATGTTCTGTAGCTCAATAACCTTAAGCACCTTATCCTTACTGTATGCGAACCTATTAGTCTGAACCTCCCAGGAAATAACCCAAGCATCCTTATGATGGGCTCCAATTGGGCTTGTGGCGAAGGCAAGGGCCATGCCTGGGGCTGCGTGGCAATCGTAGGCGCTTACCTCAAGGCCCTTAACATGCATTGCGAACCCCTCAGACCCACCGCCAATTCTACTTGAGGCACCCCTAACTCCTAGGCCAAGTAACCTGCCTAATTCAGTCCTCTGGTGGGCTATGTCTAAAGTCACCTCAGCAGCCCTCCTGTAGTCACCCCACTCTAAACCATCCTTAATGAGACCCCTCTCCGTAGCCTCCATTGCCCAGCCCAGCGTTGAGCCTAGGCTTATGGTGTCTAAACCCATCATGTCGGCTAACCTATTTAAGTAAGCAACCTCCTGCAGGTTCCCTACACCTATGTTACTGCCCAGCATTGCAATGTTCTCGTAATCCAACTCGGATAATTGATCCTCAAGGTCCTTAACCACGTGCCCACAGGGCATTACGCAGTTTGGACAGGACCTAGTGGTTACATTACTCTTCTCAACCATAACCCCACCAATCTTATCATAATAGTCGAACTGCCCCTCCCTATAGTTAAGCGTTGGTAGTACACTAGCCTCCTGGGCCCACTCCACCGTTGCAGTAGTCCCCTGCCTAAGCCAGAAGCCGTAATTCTGCTTAGCCTTAGCAGCCAAGTCAGCCTCAACACCAATCTTACTTAAGGCCTGATCAGCCGGTTGAGGTAGGGGTTTAGTCCCCCTTATCACTATCGCCTTAACCCTCTTACTACCCATAACAGCCCCCATGCCGGGCCTACCCCCACTCCTACAAGGTCCGCGCCGGCTGGTCCAATTATAAGCATGCCTACGTTGGAGCCGTAGATGCTCCTCAACTTATCCTCAGTGGTGAAGGTGTCTAGTCCCCATAGTTCATCAGCAGGCTTAACCTCAACCCCCTCATTCTCAACGTAAATGTAAACCGGCTTACTTGAAGCCCCTTCAATAATCATAGCGTCGAAGCCGGCCTTCCTAAGGTGCACTGATGCCCAGCTACCAATGTTACCGTCACCGTAACCCCCAGTTAGCGGGCTCTTAGCAGCTATAACTAGTTTACCAGTGTTTGGCCCTGGGTAGCCCGTTAATGGTCCTGCTGCAATAATCAGCTTATTCAATGGGCTAAGTGGGTCAATACCCCTTGGTAGTTCATCCCAAAGAAGCTTAACAGCAAGCCCCCTACCGCCCACGTAGTTAATGAGTATTGAGGGGTCAAGGTCCTGAACCCAATGCTTACCTATGCTTAAATTAATCCTAAGTAGCCTACCGGTCCAACCCTTCATTATTTAAGTAAACTAAAACCTACTATAAATTAGTTCTGCTTAACCACAGTAATTAAGGTAGCAGTAAGCCACGTTAACTAATGCAGCCATTACTGCAAGTATATAATCCTAAGGTGCTAATGCCTAGTCATGATTATGAGTGAGGCGGCAGCATCATTACTCTACCTGGGCGTAATGCTAGTGTTGGCTAAGGCCTTCGAGGAGTTATTCCTCAGGGTTAAGTTAATACCATTCGTGGGCGCTATAGTTGTGGGTATTATACTGGGTGATGGTGTAATGGGGCTAGTGAGCATTAATACTGTTATTCAATTCGTGTCCTCACTGGGCATAATCCTACTACTATTCCTATCAGGGGCAGAGGAATTTGAGATTGAAGGTAAGTTAAGTGTTAATGCCTTAGCCGCAGTGGTAATTGAGCTTACTTTACCGTTCGCTGTGATTTACGCTTCACTAGTGGCCATGGGGGTTAGTGTTGAGCCTCTTCTCATAATACCCCTCATAATGACCAGCGTTGGGCCACTGGCTAGATTACTCATGGATCTGGGTATCACTAAGACCAGCCTAGGGGGAGCGCTTTTTCAACAGGGTGTATTAATTGAGGTTGCGTCAGTTATACTCTTCGCCACCCTACTCAGTCTGAGGACTGGGGACTCTGCCTTAACGTTGATAGGCATGGTGCTCTTAATAGTGTTCATATTCGTAATGGGGCCATGGGTCTCCAGGTTCTTTGAGTGGATTGAGGGCTACATTAAGGCTAGGGAGGTTGAGTTCGCTGTGGTGGTTTCACTAATACTCGTTGTTGCCTTCCTAGCTGAACTCGTTAACTTCAATTCAGCAGTGGCCGCATTATTCCTAGGCATACTACTTAGGAGGTATTTTAAGGATAGGCCGGAGCTCCTTGAGAAGCTTCACGGCTTCACCTACGGCTTCTTCGAGCCCTTATTCTTCGTTAGCATAGGCCTATACTTCACTAGGCTTAACCTAAGCCTACTATTAATAGGCTTAATAATAGCCTTACTCCTATTATCATCAAAGGTGACTGCAGGGGCCTTGGCTGCAGTTTTACTTAAGGGTGAGGTGCTTACTAATGGCTTAGGCACATCAACTAAGGGGGGTGTGGATGCGTCACTACTAGTCACCTTATTAACCATGGGCTTAATAACCAGGTCAACATACTCGTACTTAGCCTTATCAATAATAGTGAATTCACTACTGGTTCCACTCATCTTTAGGGCAGTAGTGAAGCCGGTAACTCAGGTTAATGCAGCAGTCAGGGTTAGGCTTAACAACAGTATAATGAGCGTGGGTGAGCAGCTTAAGCCCCTTACGGTAACCTGCGATGATAGTTTAAGAGTTGCCGTGAATAGGATGGTGGAGAGGGGGGTGAGGGCTATTGTCGTGGTTAATGATGAGAATAAGCCCCTAGGCTACTTATCCGTCCAACAATTACTGGAGGTGGATCCGGCGCTCTACGAGTCGACCCCAGCCTGCTCATTACCATTAAATGAATTAGTAACCGTTGGTAATGGGGCGAGGATTATTGATGTCTTGAGGAGGTTTAGGGAAACCGAGGCACCCATTATTGGTGTGGTGGATGATGATAATAGGTTAGTGGCGACGATTTACGAAAGGGAGTTAATGAGGTTACTCACAACTGTTTAGGTTAATGGATAAAACTAACTTTAAGGAGGGAATTTAATTAACCTTGGTTTAATTAGTCACTACTGGTTCCACTCTCCTCCCCTGTCTTTGACTCCTCACCAGCCTTACCCTTACCCGTACTGCCTGACTTAGTCTGCCCAGCGGCTATTATGTCATCTATCCTAAGCACCATTATTGCCGCCTCAGTGGCACTCCTCATTACCTGCATCTTAACTATTAATGGGTCCCATATGTTTAACTCACTCATCCTAGTTATCTTACCACCAAGCACATCAACGCCAGCGTCAAGCTCACCCTTATCATGCCTACTCCTCAACTCGGCTATGGCGTCCACTGGATCAAGGCCGGCGGTTAAGGCAAGTATCTCAGGCACCTTCTCCACAGCCTCAGCATACCTCATTACGGCTAACTGCTCCTTACCTGGAAGCTTCCTACCCCACTCCCTAAGCCTCCTAGCCACCTCAATCTCGAAGGCTCCACCACCTGGCACTATTCTCGGATCCCTGAATAGGTCCCTTGTGACGTGGAGTGCATCGTTTATGGACCTCTCAGCCTCGTCAAGAACCCTGTCCGCAGCACCCCTAATGAGTATGGTTACTGCCCTTGGGTTGGGGCATTGCTCAACGAAGACCATCTTCTCCTCACCAACCTTCCTCTCCTCAACGAGCCCAGCTGTGCCAAGGTCCTCTGGCTTAAGGTCCTTAATGCTTGTGGCTATCCTAGCTCCAGTTGCCTTAGCCAGCTTCTCAATGTCACTCCTCTTAACCCTCCTAACAGCCATAATACCGGCCTTAGCTAAGTAGTATTGGGCTATGTCATCAATGCCCTTAGTTGTGAATATTACGTTGGCGCCTATTGACTTAAGCTTATCAACGTAGCCCCTTAGGATGTTCTCCTCCTCATCTAGGAATGCCTTAATCTGGGTTGGGTCCTGAATCCTAATCTCCGCATCAATCTCAGGCTTCTCAACCTCAAGTGGTGCATCAAGTAGGGCTATCTTAGCGTTAGTGATCTTCTTAGGCATTGCAGCATGAACCACCTCCTTATCAATAACTACACCTTGAATAAGCTGTGTATCAAGTAGGCTGCCTCCATGCTTCTTAACTAATTGAACATTATCCAGGTCGGCAATCCACCTATCACCCCTCTGCTCCTTAATCATTGAAACAGCCCTAGCTGCCAGTTCAGCGAATTGATCCTTAACGGTTTCACTAATCTTACCGTGCATTGATGTTGCAGCCACCTTCTTAAGTACATCAATGTTATCCCTATCCACTGGGATCGCTATCTTAGTTAAGTACTGGATCGCAGCGTCAAGCCCCTTCTTGAAGCCCGATATTATGACTGTTGGGTGAATGTTCTTCTCAATTAACTTCTCAGCCTCATCAAGCAGCGCCCCAGCCAACACCACTGCGGTGGTTGTACCATCACCAACCTCGTCATCCTGCGTCTTAGCTATCTCAACCAGGAGTTTACCTATTGGGTGTTGTACATCCATTTCATTAAGTATTGTCGCACCATCATTAGTTATCGTTATGTCACCTAGACTATCAATAAGCATCTTATCCATACCCTTAGGCCCTAGGGTTGTCCTCATGACCTCTGACACTGCCTTGGCAACCATTATGTTTATCCTAAGAGCCTCCTTACCAAAGGCCCTCTGCGTCCCCTCCTTAAGCACTAGTACAGGGACTCCACCTATCTGGGCAATGTAGGCCTGCTGACTCATACGTGCCCTTAAAACCGCTTCTATATAAACCTTTCCTAATGTCGCCTAAATGAGGGCTTATTCAATTAATAAGTCAGTCACAAGCCCTAATACACTAACCCTTAATAATCCAACTGCACGCACTAAAATCCATGATATTTCTTGAGACGCTACTGTACATAATTAAGGATGGTAAAGTATTGCTAATAAGGAAGAAGAGGGGGTTAGGTAGCGGTTACTTTAATGGAGTTGGTGGTAAGGTTGAGAGTAATGAGGACATTTATAACGCAGCCATTAGGGAATGCATTGAGGAGATTGGGGTTAAGCCAAGGGAATTGAAGTGGATGGGGCTACTTGAGTTCTGGAACTACGATAATGGTAACGTTGAGTCAATTCACTTCGTCCACGTGTTCACAGCAAATGATTACGAGGGTGAGCTAAGGGAAAGCGATGAGGCTGAACCAATATGGTTTAATGTGGGTGAAATACCGTTTAATTCAATGTGGGAGGATGATTCCCTTTGGCTACCTATAATTCTAAGTGGACGGAGGGTGTACGGTAGGTTTATCTTCAATGGATGGAAAATGATCAACCATGAGGTTCACCCAATATGCATTTAAGGCTTCGGCACGTTAACTCAAGAAACTATATAATACCTGAGCCCTATATGCGTTAAGTTCATGCTATTAAACTGATTCTATATACTATGTCAAGTTTTTCACTTGCACTATACAATATGCAAGGAAAATTATCCCTATGGGTAATGCTTAAATATACCCTATTAGTTAGCCTACTGTGCATTACGTAGAGCGCCTTGATAATGTAAGGATTATAAATAGTTTTCTTAAAATACTCAATAAAGATTATACAAGGGACTTTTGGAGCAGTAGCGTTGTTGAGGAGATTAGGCAAATGGCAGTGTCAGGAAGGCCCATTAGGATATTCAGGAGGGGAGTAAGGGCCTACAGGATCCTTGATAGGTTAAGTTTCGGTAAGGATGAGGTGGTGCTGCATGGTGATGAAACCTACAGCTCAGACTTAACAACAAGCATTAGTGGTATTGAGTTGGCTGCGCCAATATACATCGGCGACATGTCCTTCGGTTCGCTCTCAGGGGTACCTAACGTTGTTGTTGCTGAGGTTGCTGATGAACTCAACCTAGTGGCTGGGACGGGTGAGGGGGGTCTTCACCCTGATGTTGCTAAGCATAGGAGGATATTTGTTCAATGGGCCTCAGCTAGGTTTGGGGTTGACATAGATGTTTTAATGAGGGGGTTAGGTATCGTAATTAAGATTGGGCAAGGGGCTAAACCCGGCATAGGTGGTCACTTGCCTGGTAATAAGGTGACTGGGCCCATTTCAATGGTTAGGAGGATACCAATTGGTGTTGACGCCCTATCCCCAGCCCCCCACCACGACATATACTCAATAGAGGACCTTAAGCAGAGGATTGATGCGCTTAAGGAGGCTACAGGTAAGCCGGTCCTTGTTAAAATAGCGGCCACTAATTATGCGCCTTACATTGGGGTTGGGATAGCTAGAATGGGTGCTGATGGAGTAATTATTGATGGGCATGGAGCCGGGACAGGGGCAGCGCCGCAGGTTGTTAAGGATAACGTGGGTATACCCATAGAGTTGGCTATAGCCTCTGTGGATAAGATGCTTAGGAGGGAGGGGCTTAGGGATGGGTTCACGGTAATAGCCTCGGGTAGAGTGTCGTCAGCTGATGATGCGGCTAAGATTATGGCTTTAGGCGCTGATGCTGTTGCCTTAGGTACATCAGTGTTAAACTCAATGGGCTGCATCATGGCTAGGACATGCCATACCGGCAATTGCCCAGCCGGCATAACCAGTAGGTTGGCTGATGGCTCAGTGGTGGTTGACCATGACTTAGCCAAGAGGGCGGTCATAAATTACCTCAAGGCGTTCCAAGCGGAGTTGGGGTTAATCCTCGATAATCTGGGCTTAGGGAACGTAAGGGAGCTTGTTGGGAGGAGGGATTTACTTAAAGGATACTGCATCACCAGTGAATTAGCTAAGATACTTGATGTTGCAGGAGACTGCACCAGCGAGTTACCGTTAAAGAACAATGGCTCAGTATGGACACCTGATTACTCAATATACGCAAGTCAATTAGCCAAGAAGGGGGATGTGGTGATAAGCAGCATGGGTAGTACAGGGCCTCCTGAGGTTGAACCACCTAAGAGACTCATTGATTGGCTTAGGTTGGATGGGGCTCAGGTTACGAAACCATCAATAGACCCCTATAGGGAGGACATAGACATGTCAGTTTACTTGGCGGGAGGGAGACTACAAATGTCAGCCCCATTAATAATTAGGCCACTTACTAATTGGAGCCCTGAACAAATTGAGAGAGCTAAATTTGTGGCGCACCTAATGGATATAGCCATAGATTTATATGGGTTTAGTAACCCATCAGGCAAGCATTCCTCAAGAACCATGTGGGATAGGTGGATTAGGGGAATTGGCGCATTAGTGCTTAGTTTAAGTGACTTAAGCAGTATGAAGACTATATATGAGTATGATTCACCAATATACATCAGGTTACCACCGTTACTAGACCCAATTAAGCCCATTGAACCCTACTTAAGCCAAATCTCAGGCATCATAATAGATGATGCTTTAAGTGGTGAGGTTGACCCAGAGGTATCAGTGGTTAATGCGGATCTTGAACTTAGGAGGAGGGGAATTAGATATAGTGTAGATGTAATAATTCACATGACATCCCTTAGGAGCTCAGGGGATGCGGTTAAGTTGGCTGCATTAGGCGCCGATGCAGTTGAGGTGAGCTCAATCATAGGTAAGGCAGTCACAGTGGATGGGTTTGAGGATAAACTGATAAACATCATTAACGGCTTAAGGAGGGAGATGGCTCAGCTCCTTGGGGCGGCAGGCGTGTATACCTACTACTCAACAATCATTGGCAATAGGGAACTGTTAAGGACCCTTGACCCAAGGGTTAAGGAACTACTTAAGGTTAAGGTGGCTGGAGAATGGTAATTATAAATCATTACCCATCATCATGCGGAATACTAGGCATCATTAGGGCAGGTAATGCCCCAAGCATAAGGGGCAGTGATGTAGTTGAGGCAATAAGCACAGTCAAGTACAGGGGTGTTGGGCTAGGGGCAGGCTACGCTGCAGTGAGGATTAATGGGCATGGTAAGTATAGGGTTGGGTTATTTGCCGTTAATGAATACTACAATGACGTTGAAAACCTCATCACCGAACACCTAGGCATTAGTGGAGCGAAGGTGACTAACATTAGGGTTAAGGGTAAGGTTGGTAAAGTGATTGATGCTGAGTATGAGTTGGAGGGTGTGGATGGTAATGTCGATGACCTAATTAACATAATTAACGATAGGTTATGGGAACTAGGAGGAATAGGTAGGGTTTACTACTGGGGAAGGCATATAACAGTCTTCAAGGGTATTGGACACCCTGATGAGGTGGCTAAAGTATACGGTGTCAATAATTATGAGGCAGACGCATGGATAGCACACACGAGATTCCCAACGAACTCACCAGGTCACTTACCTTACTGGTCACATCCCTTTGCATTAAACGATACTGCAATAGTCCATAATGGTGAATTAAGCTCCTATGGAGTTAACGCAGTGCACCTAGGAACCACCATGGGGGTTAGGGGGCTTGTTGGCACTGATAGTGAGGCAGTGGCCTACATATTTAATTACCTAGTTAAGGTTATTGGGTTGGATATTGAAACTGCGGTTAAGGTACTGGTTAATCCATCCCTCAGGGGTATTACTGATCCATGGTTAATAAGGCTACTTAACGAATACAGGTGGGCTAGGCTCGATGGACCCTTCACCATAATAATGCTGATGCATCATGCGGATGACGTGTACCTAATAGCCTTAGCGGATAGGTTTAAGCTAAGGCCCGTGGTTGTTGGTTACGATGGACAATACTACTACGCCGCCAGTGAGGAGGCTGAAATTAGGGCAATTTCACCTAACGCAAGGGTCTGGACCCTAGCACCCGGTGGTTACTTAATAGTGTCCCTTAAGAGGGGGGTAGTATCATGGGGTAGGCCTAAGGAGCAATTGGATGTCTTCTTCCCCACTAGGTCATTCCCAAGGCAAAGTGATGGAGACGCCATTAATGCTAAGGGCCTAGATTATAGGGAGATTAATGAGGAGATACTTAGGAGGATTATGAACGGAAGTAGGCTTGTTAAGGTAATTAACGTTAATGGCCAGAGATTCATAGGCGTTAACCTACCTAGGTATAAGCTTAAGGATGTTAGAGTTGAGATATATGGTACACCAGGTAATGCATTAGCCAACTTAAATAATGGCGTTGAGTTCGTAGTCTACGGTAATGCTCAAGATGATGTGGCTGACACAATGCATGATGGTAAGGTTATTATCCACGGTGATGCAAGGGATGTTCTTGGGCAAACCCTCCAAGGTGGTAAAATATTCGTTAGGGGTAATGCTGGTAATAGGGTTGGGGTACAGATGAGGGAATACTCCAGTAAGAGACCATACTTAATCATTGGTGGTAGGGTTGATGACTACCTGGGCGAGTACATGGCTGGCGGAGTCATAATGGTTCTAGGTATTGACGCCTATAGGGCTGGTAAGGAGACTGAGTTAACGGGTAACTACGTAGGGAGTGGTATGGTTGGCGGTAGAATATACGTTAGAGGTAAGGTGGATTACAGTAAGGTTGGCTTAGCACCATCAAAGCATGAAATAAGAGTACTAACTGAGGCTTTAAGGGAGGAGGGTTACCCTGAGGACACGCTTAATGAATGGTTGAATAGGGTTCTTCAAGTTAGTCATGTACCAAGGCCAATGGCCGATTATAGGGAGTTAACTGAGGATGAGGTGAGGGAATTAAAGCCTGTGCTCATGGATTACGCCAGGGAACTTAAAATTGATGAAAACCTTATCGATGACTTAATTGGTGAAAAATACACTATCATTAAGCCAGGCATCAAGGGAATTTTAACACAGGGCTATAAGGGATTTGAATAACTCAACTACTTACTAACAACAGCGATTACATCCACTTCAACCAATGCCCTGGAATCAATCATACCTGTAACAACTGTGGTTCTAGCCGGCCTACTCTTGAAGTACTCACTGAATAGCTTATTCATTACATCAAAGTACTTGGCATCAGCCAAGTAAACAGTGACCTTAACGACATTATCCAATGATGAACCAGCCTCAGTGAGTATTTTACTAATTTTACCAACAGCATTCCTGAACTGCTCCTCAAAGGACAAATCCTTACCTGGAATAGTACCCAACTGCCCTGACACGAAGACTAATCCATTGGCAACTATTGCGTGAGAATATGGACCAGCCTTAGGTAATCCCTCCACATCAATGCTCCTAATCATCAAGGACGCTGGATAATACTTGTTTTTAAGCATATCACGCATAATGTATGAAAACAGTGATGGGGGGAACTAAGTTGAGTGTAAATGACTTAAGCTTTAAAGGAGAATAAGTGATTACTTAGAATTAGTGGGTGATTTTTAGTGATTCCAGAAGGTTTAAGCAAGGTTAATGAACTAGCCTTAGTATCATTTAAATTTAGACATAGGGGTGATTGGACATTGTGGACTAGGATGATTAACGCACACTTCATAAGCACCACCTGGTACCCAATAATTGATTACGCCAATGTTGAAGTAATTAACGTTAAATGGGTTGATAAGGGATCTAATATACATGAGTACTTCACTAAGCTCAGTAAGAGAGGCTTAATTTATGACGTTGGCCTAGTGAAGAGAATTACTGATAACATGTACCTAGTGGGGTTCATGGGCCCATACCGAAATACCGTTAGGGAGAGACTAATATTGAATAATATACATTACTTTAAATCCTCAATACATGATGGATTTCAGGATTGGTTAATACTAGCCCCATTAAACAAGGTTAATGATTTTAAGGAATCACTAAGAAGTATAGGCAGATTAATAAACTTCAAGATACAGCACATCACAAGTATAAGGGATGTTGCAAGAGTAATAGCTGGGAATAATAATCTATTGGACTACATTAAACTGGCGTTGACTAATAATGAACTTAAGACACTAAGAAACGCTTGGGAACTCGGCTACTTTAATTTAGGAAATAGAGCAACCTTAAGTGAAGTATCCGCAGCACTTAATAAGGATAAGTCAACCGTGGATAGGCAAATCAAGGAATCGATACGAAAGATAATTTACTACATAATGAGTATTATGTAGGTGAGTGCAACAAATTGCAAGTAATGCTTAAACAAGTATTATATATCAAGTCATGGAACAGGTATGAAACTCACACGTAAACTAATAATACTGGCATCGTTAACAATACTAATTGTTACTATGATTATTGCATTACCCCAGCAGGCTCAGAAGCCTCAAATAATATGGGCTGATTACGGTTCCTTAGTACTAACGGGTCCCATTTACAATCCATTTTACCCAAACACGCTGGCATCGGACTCTGTGACGAGTATAATGACCTATGCACCATTGGCACTTTATAACCCATTCAATAACCAGTTTTACCCTGTTTTGGCTAGGAATTGGAGTATTCAGCTTCTTCCTAATGGCTCCGGTATCTTGACTATTTACCTTAGGCATGGCTTATACTGGTTTAATGGTTCAGCAACAATACCATTCACAGCATGGGATGTTTACGCATACTTCTACATTGAGGATAAGGCATTTCAATCATATGCACCTTTCATGCAGCCTCAATACGCTGATGAATCTATAAGGGTAATTAACAATTATACAATACAGTTTTTATTCCAAACCTGGTCACCAATAGAATGGATACTGTTCATTACGGCTAGTATACCTACTCCATGGCCAATCTGGAAGTCTGTAGTTAAGGTGCTTCAGGGGATGAACTCATCACAAGCACTAGTATATTCAACAAATATAACTAGGATGAATACACCGTATTGGGGAATATTCCCTTACTACTTATCCTACATTAGCACATCAAGCCTTAAAATAACCCTAGAACCCCAGGGTCTTTTAAGCGAATGGCTTACACTCTTCCCATTAGCATCATGGAACTACTATGATCCAACCTTTGAGGAATTTTTCACGGGTAGTCAATATGTGGCAGCAATGGTTGCCCATAAGGCTACATGGGCTGGTGGATCAATGTCTGTTAAACAAGTTGCATTACTGAATAGTAGCGGATTCAGCGCATACTTTGCGCCAGACCTATCAGGTTGGGGTATAACGTTTAACCCTCATGTATATCCATTCAATATTATTAAGTTCAGGCAAGCATTATGCATGATATTTAATAGAAGCGCTGTTGCTGCAGCATGGGGATTAAATTACCCTAACTATTACCCTCAACCAGTGGCACCGGAGACCATTGATATATATCCATTAAGCGTTAGACAATTCCTAATACCATGCACATACAATACTACAAGCGCCGCCCAAATCATGCAGAGTTTAGGATTTAAGGAAATTAATGGATTCTGGTACTTACCTAATGGTACTGAGTTATCAATTGAGGTTCTTGCACCAAGTGGCTGGATTGACTGGGATACGATGGCTTCAGAAGCCATAACACAAATGCAGGCCTTCGGTTTAGATGCTAAATTAATAGCTCAGGATGCTGGAGCATACTGGGGTACTACAATACCTAGTGGGCAATATGTTGCAGCATTATCATGGACTACAGCCTTCACCCCATCGTACTATGCTGCCTGGGAAGCCCTAAGCTGGCCTTGGTGGGCTTTTGGTAATGCCATTTCCGCTAATGTTAAGGGTAGTGATACTTGGCCTTTCCAGTGGCCTAATGGTACATGCACACCGGTTACTGCGCCAGCATCACTCAAACTACCAAACAGTACAGTAGTATGGTGTGTTAACTCAACATTCGGATACATTAACTTGACTAATTGGCAAAACTATTTTAATGCAGCAGAACCAGGTAGTCAAAATTACAATACAGCATTAGCAATCATATTTGCATGGTACCATTACTTCGTACCAATAGTACCTTTAGCAGCTAAGATCGATCCATTCACCTACCTCACACCCATAGCTGATCCAGATTGGATATACGATTGCTTGCCTTATGAAGTACCATTACTATTGGTCTCAGCGAACTGGTACACATATGGTGCAGTAATACTAGAAATGTTTGGTGCTATAGCACCAAGGGGTGTTGTTCCTCCTTTGGCTGAGGCTATTGCTAATGGTAGCTTATGGACTAATCCTGAATTTAAGCAAACAGCAGTATTGCTTGGCATTTCTCAGCCTGATCCTGCTTTGCAGCAGTGTGTTGCTTCGTATTTCCATATTCCGTATACTCCAGTAACATCAACTACTACAACAAGCACCACTACATCAACCA
>ERZ1669247.446-NODE-446-length-13992-cov-6.875942_pt1 | contig 13992 bp, 14 predicted proteins | sample MGYA00579297_ERZ1669247 | MGnify/ENA primary metagenome ERZ1669247 (study PRJEB41166, sample SAMN08046056) | hot springs metagenome | biome: hot spring; feature: acid hot spring; material: thermophilic sediment; isolation source: thermophilic sediment from acid...
TTCTCCACCTCCGCTATGGGCGTGCCCGGGTCAGAAGCCTTGCGAATTATGTATGCGAGATTAAACTCTTGCTTGCCTGCCTCTACATCAGCATTCATTTCTTTCGCTTCTTTGCGCGCCTCCTTGACCGCGCGCGATTTGATCGCATAGCCGTAAAGTGTCGTGGCAACGCCGTATACGAGTAGGTTGAGCCAAGCAAATGCTGGAGCCTGCATCCCAGCTATTGTAGGAACCCAGACATTTGTAGGAGACTCGAGAGATGAGATAAAACTAATGCTAAAATTAACGAAGCCCACTAGTGTGATGATCAAGCCATCGTCTATGAGGGTCACGCCTTTTGTGATTAGGTCTGATCCAGCAGGAGTCTTGGTCTTGGTGTTAGTTTGCTCCTCTTCTTTTGCCTTTTCAGCCTTTTGTTCCTTTACGAGCTCCTCTTTGCTCTTTCTGTCAGCCAAAGCGCTTGGGCCTTTTTCTCCTATTTCTTCCGCCAGCTTTTCAGTTTTCTCTTCTGCGTATCCCTCTGCTTTTCTTTTGTCTCCCTTGTCGTCGACCTCTTTCATGGCCTCTTTAGGCAACCTTGCGCTTTTTTCCACCTACCCGCCTACTACTATTTGCGGATTTCTTTATTTATAAACCTTATCTAGGCAGCTAGGCAGCATTTTAGTGATTATCTGCTTTTTCTACAGCTTGTCGTGTAGAAATCGACTAAAATTTAACGAAAGCTATTTGTACTCACTACTTTACTAATTATGCAAACAATACAAAAGGCAAAGGTGGCCAGACTAGGTTAAAGAGAAAAACATAGAAGTAAAAGAGCATAACGGAAGGTTCTATGCGTATAGATACAGGAACATATGGGACAAAATAAAGAAAAGTCTGCTTTTACTTCGCGATTCGCGGTATTTGTTTCTGCAAGCATGCTTTTTCACAATGCTCCTTCCTGGATAAAATCGAAAGCAATATATTTTGTCTAAGTAAACAAACTAAGGAGAAATATGGCTGTCCTGACAAAGAGTGAAATAATAAAGCTGATTAGACAAGGCAAACTCAAAATAGTCCCGTTCGACTACGGTCAAATCGGTGCTGGATCTATAGATTTGCATCTAGGAAAAGAGTTGCTGATTTTTCGAAAGACAAAGAAAATTGTAGACTTGGAGGAAGGCACAGATTACAAAGAACTCGGAAAGAAAATAGAAATGGGCAAAGAAGGTATAGTGATAAAGCCTGGTCAGTTTGTAAATGGAATAACGGAGGAGAAAGTAAAGCTGCCTAAAGGATACGCCGCAAGAATAGAAGGTCGTTCAAGATTTGCAAGAATAGGCCTGCTAGTACATGTAAGCAGCGGGTTTATACAACCCGGGACAGAAGGCAAGATAGTGCTTGAAATTGTGAATTTTTCGCCAAACAAGATAAGGCTCAGGCCCGGTGTAAAGATTTGCCAGATAATAATAGAAGAGGCAAAAGGAAAAGACGCATACTCCGGCCGCTTCTATGGCCAGACAACCATCTAGGTTTGGCGAAGTATATCAAAAGCCATAAAATCCTGCGTGGGGAAAGGCTATCATGCAATTATTGCCTTTTGTAGAAAAGCTAAATTCGGAGAACAAACTGCTCCACATTTCAAAGGAGGTCAGTACAGATTATGAGATTGCAGCGTATCTGAAGAAATACGATGGCAGGCCTATGATTTTTGAAGATGTCAAAGGTTCGCAGATAAAAGTAGTGGGAAACCTTATGAGCAACATGGACCTATTCTGCGAGTGGCTTGATACAGACAAGTTGGCTTGGATACAAACTCTGAAAAATGCGATAGAGAATCCAGGCACGTTTAAGGAAACAGGCAATAACCCATTCATGTTTTATGAACCTGATCTGTCAGCATTGCCCATACTCAAGCACTATCCAAGAGATCAGGGCAAGTACATAACCTCTGGTGTAGTTTTTGCCAGCAGAAATGGGATTAGGAATATGTCTTTTCATAGGCTTGCGGTGCTTGGTGAGGATAGGCTTGTTGGAAGGCTCGTTGAACAGAGAGATTTGCATACGCTCTACACAGACGCCAAGGAACACGGCGAGGACTTGGATGTGGCGATAGCAATAGGCAATAGCGCCGGTGTGCTAGTGGCCGCTGCCACTAGCGTCGAGAGAGGAAAATACGAGCTTGGCATTGCCTCTGCTCTGGAGAGGGCGACTATTGAAGTTGTGCACGCAAAGACCAATACAGCGCATTACCCTACCGATTCCCTGATTGTGCTCGAAGGCAAGATTCTGCACGATGAAACGGCAAAAGAAGGCCCCTTTGTCGATCTCACCAATACCTACGATGTTGTGCGAGAACAGCCTGTGTTTGTAATAGACAAGATAGCGATGCAAAAAGATGCAGTTTACCAAGCGATTCTGCCTGGCGGCAACGAGCATAAAATACTCATGGGCGCGCCAAGAACTCCGACGATTTACAAGGCCCTCGTCGATTCCGGAATAGATGTGGCAGACATTTACCTTACAGAAGGTGGCAGCGGCTGGCTAGATGCGGTTATAGCGATAAGGAAGAAAAGTGAAGAGGATCCTAAAAAGGCTTTTGAAGCTGCGATCAAAGGCCACAGGAGCCTGAAGAAGGTAACCATTGTTGACGATGATATAAACCCAAGAGATGCCAATGATGTAAATTACGCAGTTACTATGTACTGGCGTGCAGGAAAGGAGATGGTGCTCGATAATGTCAAGGGATCTTCCCTAGACCCGATGGCTACACCAGATGGCTTCGGGAGCAAGCTTTTCATAGATGCTACAAGGCCTTTGAATGTTCCCGAAGAAAAGTTGCTTAAGATGAAAAAGGCAAGCATTGACTTCAAAATAGATGGTTGATAAAATGGCGGAGCTTTTTACAAAGCAACAAATATCCTGGCTAGATGATGTGGACAAAGAGGGCAATATAATCAATCCAAAGCACGAGCTTTACGGAAAGAACATAGCCGGCTCAATTTTGCACATGCCCGCAGCTTCAGGCTCCACTGTTGGAGCAGATAGGCTTGTCAACTTGGCAGTGCACGGCAAGGCGCCAACGAAAATAGTTCTTGGACGCACAGACCCAATTACCATGTGGGGCGCTATACTTGGCAATATCGACTTGGAAATAGAAGGAAAGGAGAAAAAGCTCATAGACAGGAGCAAGCTCGACAAGCTAGGGCTGGAACCAGAGATAGCCGAATTTCTTGCTAGGGCAGGCGAGCTTCTTGGAACAGACGAGTTTATTCCAGCGGATTATGTGCAGATAGCTGGTGTAAGCTACAAGACGATAACAGAAACAGGTCTGGAGCTCAGAAGGCATTTTGCTTCGAAATACAAGTTCAGGGCTAGAAACGTAACCATAAATCCGGCAGGCATGGACCTTGAGGCGTGGCAGAGGCAAAACATACCGGAGGAGTTTGCGGAGAAGCAGAAGGAGATAATAGACCTTTATGTCAAAATGGGCGCGCTGCCTACTATAACATGCACGCCCTACCTTGTAGGAAGCACGCCACCGCCGTTTACCGACGCTTTTCTTTCAGAGTCCTCTGTTGTTACGCTTGAAAACTCGCTATTTGCAGTGAGGACCAACAGGGAGGCAGGTCTGAGTACGCTTCTTTATGCAATTGCAGGATACGGGCCTAGGTATGGGCTGCATTTGCAGGAAAACAGGAATCCCAAGCTCGAGGTAAAAGTCGAGACAAAGCTCAGCGGAGCCGTAGACTATGGGCTTCTCGGCTACAAGATTGGAGAAATAGCAAATGGAAGGATTCCATACATAACGGGCATAAGCTCCCTGCCCACTATAGAAGAGTTTAAGGAGCTTGCTGCTGCGAGCGCAGCATCAGGTTCTGTAGACCTTATGCATATAGAAGGCATAACACCAGAAGCGAAGCACAAGATGATTAAGCTTGATGGAATTGAAGAAAAGGTAGAGATAGATAGGCAGACCTTAGATGAGCTGAAAAAGGAGCTCAATACAGCAGTTCCTGAGCAGATAGACCTTCTCGCAATCGGTTGTCCACATGCTTCAATAAATGAAATAAAAGAAGTCGCTATGCTCATAAAAGGCAAGCATCTAAAAACAGGCAAGCAGCTTTGGATAACGACATCGCGCACTGTCAAGGAAATAGCTCAGAAACTTGGCTATGTAAGTATTATAGAAGAGGCAGGAGGGCAGGTAGTAGCAGATACCTGCATGGTGGTCTCGCCAATAGAAGACCTGGGCTTTGCTACCACTGCTACAAATTCAGGCAAGGCTGCAAAATACCTTCCTAGATTTTGCAAGCAGAAAGTAGTGTTTGACGACATTCAGACACTGCTCTCAAAGATCATAGAATAGCAGTTGACAAAAAGATAATTTTATATCTCGGAGTGACAAAATCTAATTACGATTGGATGAAGTACATCGTTACATCAGCACTGCCTTATGTGCAAGATGTAATTCATTTGGGCAATCTAGTAGGCTCGATCTTGCCAGCTGACATTTTTTACAAATACCTTGTTATGAAAGGTGAAGATGCAATATTCATCTGCGGATCTGATGAGCATGGCTCTGCGATAGAAATTGCAGCGCTCAAGCAAGGAACTACGCCAAAAGAACTTGCAGACAAGAATCATGAGAAGCTGAAAAAACTTCTTACAGATTCCTACCTATGTACTTTTACCCACTATGGCAGGACAGGCACCGAGCAGAACAAAGAAGTCGTGTACAACATATTCAACGCCTTAGACAGAAACGGCTATTTGGTAGAGGTTAAGAGCGAGCAGCCATATTGCAATGTCGACAAGCGTTTTATCCCTGACAGGTTCATAGAAGGCACCTGCCCTTATTGCGGCTATGAGCATGCGCGCGGTGACCAGTGCGATCGCTGCGGCAGACTCCTTAACCCAAAGGATCTTATAAACCCGCGCTGTAACATTTGCGGCAAAAGCGACATAACCTTCAAAGAGGTTAAGAACCTCGCCATAAACCTAGAAAAGCTCCAGCCTAAAATAAAGGAATATCTCCTCTCGCATTATTCAAACAGTTGGAGCAAAAACGCAATAAACAATAGCCAAGGCTACATAGAAAAGGGGCTTAAAAACAGGGAGATTACTAGGGAGATCAAATGGGGTTTTCCAGTTCCAAAAGCAGGCTTTGAAGACAAGGTGTTTTATGTATGGTTTGATGCGCTTATAGGCTATATAGGAATATCATACGAGTACAACAAGGAAGTTGCAGAGAAGTATTGGCTTGACAACAATACTCGGCTTGTTCAGTTTATGGGTAAAGACAACATAGAGCCGCATACGCTTTTATGGCCCGGCATGCTCATAGGAAGCAATCTAGGTTATGTCTTGCCTACTACCATCTATGCCTACGAATTCCTTAATTGGCAAGGCCAGAAGTTTTCAAAAAGCAGGCACATAGGAATGAACATCGAAGAAGCACTCAACCTGCTGCCAGGAGAATACTGGCGCTTTGTCCTCGCTTCCATACTTCCCGAAACCGCAGACACTGACTTCACCGCAGAGCTTCTTATGCAAGCAGTAAACAATGAGCTTAACGACATAGTGGGCAACTTCATACACAGGACTCTAACTCTAATCAAGAACAATTTTGACAGTACTGTGCCGAGCCCTTCAAGCAAGCCAGAAATTGTTGGAGAGATAAATAAGTATGCTAATTCATATCTTAGTCTGTTTGACTCTATACAAATCAGAGAAGCACTCCGCTCGGTAATAGACCTTGCTGGATTGGGCAATGAGTTTCTAAGCAAAAGTGAGCCTTGGAAGAAAATAAAGCAGAACCCTGATGAGGCAGCAAGTATAGTATATGCAAGTGCTATGATCGCCAAGGCAGTTGGTATATTGCTTTACCCGTTCATGCCGAACAGCAGCAAAAAAGTGTGCAGTTATTTCTCGGTAGAGCCAAAGCTAGAGGAGATAAGCTTAGATCTAGCAGGCAAGAAGCTTAACCTAGAAAAGCTCAACCCTCTCTTTTCAAAAATAACAGAAAAGCAGCTCGAGCTTTTGAAAGAATTCTCGGGCAAATAAAGCCTGAAAAAAATTGTAGCTTTTTATAGAATAAGGTGCAAGGTTATTTTGTGTGGCTGAATAAGGATGTTGAGCTTCTCGAAGGCCTGCCCCTAGCATATATTAAGTCCCTGAATGCATTTGTTTGCGCAGACCTTCATCTTGGCTATGAAGGGGTAATGGCAGATAGGGGTATTTTTCTACCAAAGGTTAATCTGGCAAAAATTAAGCAGGTTATGGAAAAGGCTTATTCTAAAGAAAAAGCAAGCACAATAATAGTAGATGGGGATATAAAGAATGAATTCTCAGAAGTCCACCTCGAAGAATTCAACGAATTCAAGGAGTTTGTGGATTTTACAAGGTCTATGGGCATAAAGCACATTGTACTCATTAAAGGCAATCATGACAACTTCATAGACAAGTATAAGGATCCTTTTAAGATAGAAATTTACAAGCAGGAAGCACTTTTCGGTGGCTATGCAGTTTTTCATGGAGAAGACGTGCCTCATTTGGCAGGGGATTTTTACATAATGGGGCACATACACCCAGCAATAGGCGTTTTCAACAGGGCAGGCAGCAAGGAAAAGCTCAAATGCTTCCTTTATGGCAAGATAAACAATAAACCGTTGCTCATACTCCCAGCCATGAACTACTACGTCGAAAATGTGGAAGTAAACATAGAGGACATGTTAGAGCTTTCTCCAGTATTTAATAAATTGGTTGATGTTTATGATATGCATGCATATTGCATAGGCGTTGGCGAGACTTTAGATTTTGGCAGGATAAAAGACCTAGGGTGATCAAATAAAGTTCTTTGTATATACTGATGGCGCTTCAAGGGGAAACCCGGGCAAGAGCGCATCGGGCTATGCGATATACGACGATAAATTCAATCTTGTGAAAGAGCACGTTTTTTATAATGGTATAGTAACAAACAATGTGGCCGAGTATAAGGCCATTATTGCTGCTTTAAAAGAAGCGATAAATCTTGGCGCTGACGAAATTGTGCTGTTCAGCGACAGTAAGCTCGCGATAAGCCAGCTCCAAGGCAAATATAAGATAAAGTCAGCAAACCTTAAACAGCTTAACGAGGAGGCAAAGGAGCTACTTTCAAGCCTTAAGTCTTACAAACTAGAGAACCCAAGAAGGGAAAACACCTACATAAGCTCCGTTGACAAAATGCTCAACAAGTTTCTTGACTCTCTCGAGAAAGAACAAGGTAATGGCTAAACAAAAAGCATAATTAAGCATTTGGTTAATTCTTAATCATGGTAGATGCTTCCACATTATCTAAGGAAGAGGCTAGAAAGTTGGAGCTTTTCAAAAGAAGGCCGACAGAAGAGATACTTACAGAGGAGCAGCTTGTAAAGTACATAATGGAAAAGCAGCAGTTCAGGCATTACATCGGCTACGAAATATCGGGCTATGTGCACCTAGGTACAGGTATAGTGAGTTCTAGCAAGATAGCGGACTTCCAAGAAGCAGGTGCCAAGACCACAATATTTCTTGCAGATTTGCACGCTTGGATAAACAAGAAGCTAGGCGGCGACCTCGACACCATAAGAAAGGTCGCTAAAGGCTATTTCGGCGAGGCGATGAAGGCCTCGCTCAAGTGCGTTGGCGGGAATGTTGATGATACCAGCGTTGTACTGGCATCGGAGCTTTATGAAAGGCTCGGCGAGGATTACTTTGAGACTGTTATAAAGATAGCAAACAGCATGACCCTCGCCAGGGCTATGCGCAGCATAACCATAATGGGCAGAAAGCAAGGAGAAAGCATCAGCCTTTCGCAGCTTGTATATGTGCCTATGCAGGTTGCAGACATATTTGCCCAGCATGTGAACATAGCCCATGCAGGAATGGACCAAAGAAAAGCCCACGTTGTTGCAATAGAAGTTGCTGGCTTATTTGATTACAAGCCAGTTGCAATACATCACCACCTTCTTCTTAGTATGCAGCTTACTGATGAAGACAGAAAGGCAATGCTAAATGCAAAGCAGAATCGCAACACTGAGCAGCTGCAAGACGAGTATTTGGACATTAAGATGTCTAAGTCAAAACCTAATACAGCAATTTTTGTGCATGATAGTGAGGAGGAGATTAGGAAAAAGATGGGCGCAGCCTACTGCCCCGCAGGCGAGCTAGAGTTTAACCCTGTGATAGATATTGTAAGGAATGTAGTTTGGCCTTATCTTGCAAAGAAGGGCGAGCCTTTAGTGGTTGAAAACAAGAAGAAAGGTACAACTGACAAGTTTGCGAAACTTGACGATCTTGAAAAGGCATTTGCATCTATGCAGGTCCATCCTGCAGACTTGAAGCAAGCAGTTGCAGCATATCTGATAAGAATCCTTGAGCCTGCAAGAAAATATTTTGAAGGGCCTGGCAAAAAGTACTTGGAAGAAATGGAAAGTATCAAAATAACGCGGTAAACTGCAGGTAGCGGGCCTGGTGGGATTTGAACCCACGACTTAGAGGTTAAAAGCCTCCCACTCTGCCATCCTGAGTTACAGGCCCTAGTTATTTATTTTATACTTAAAAAAGCAATATTAAGTTTGCCTTAAGACAGGGGCGAAGCAATGCCATACAAAGATGCGCTCGAAGAAAAGCTAAAGGAGCTGCAAGAGGAATACGCGAATACAAAATACAACAAGGCTACCGACAAGCACCTTGGCAAGCTGAGAGAGCGAATGGCAAAGCTAAGGAGGGAAATAGCGATAAAATCCAAGAAGAGGAAGGGCCTCGGCTTTGGAGTCAAGAAGGCAGGCGATGCTACTGCAGTGCTTGTCGGATTTCCAAAAGCAGGAAAATCTTCTTTGCTAAATGCGCTCGCTGGCACAGAGTCAAAAGTTGCAGATTATGCTTTTACTACGCTTGATGTAATACCGGGCATGCTGGAATATTCTGGCGCAAAAATACAGCTGCTAGATCTTCCAGGAATAATAGAGGGTGCTCATCTCGGCAAGGGCGAAGGGACAAAAGTGGCAAGCGTTATGCGCACTGCCGACATCTTGCTGGTTGTAGTAGATGCGACTGCTGTTGAGCAGCTGAAAGACCTTCTTGGAGAGCTTTATCTGCTTGGCATAAGGCTGAACAAGGAAAGGCCAAGCGTCGAAATGGAAAAAACCAGCAGAGGCGGAATACAGATAGCAGGCGCAATAAGCCAGAAGGACAAAGACGAGCTTTCCAAAGCATTAACATCAGCAGGCATATACAATGCCAATGTTGCGGTAGCGAAGCCAGCACCAATCGACGAAATTCTTGATTTTCTGCTTGGCAACGTTACTTATGTAAAGGCCATAGTTGTGCTAAATAAGATAGATTTGCTTAGTAAAGAAGATGCAGAAAAGGCAATAGGGCGTGCTAAGCAGATAGCTAACGCAGATGTATTGGCTGTAAGCGCAACTACCGGAGAAAACTTAAATCTGCTCAAGGAAGCAGTCTTCAAGAGCGCAGGATTGATAAGAATATACCTGAAGCCAAAGGATTCTGAACCCGACTTGGAAAAGCCATTAATTGTAAATGCTGGTAGCAGCATAGGGGACATAGCAAAGAAGCTAAATGCAAAGACTGTAAAATATCTTAAATATGCATTAGTGAGCGGAGCAAGCGTTAGGTTCCCAAACCAGAAAGTAGGAAAAGAGCACGTAGTAGCAGATAAAGACACAGTTACTTTGGTATATGAAAAACACGTTTAGCAGCGCCCTGAGTCGGGATCGAACCGACGACCTACCGGTTAACAGCCGGTCGCTCTGCCACTGAGCTATCAGGGCACAAGATTATTTGGCATAACATGCTTATCTTCTTTTCCCATTTTATTTCTCAACTTTGTAGATAATTCTTGCCTCTTCTGGCGAGACCCTCCTCGCATCTATAAGCTTAAGTTTTGCCCCAAACTCCTTGCCTTCAAAAAGCCTTATGCCTGATGTGATAAGGCGCGGTTCGAGGTCAAGCACTATCTCGTCTATGAGTTTTTGCTTTGCAAAGCTTGCATTTACATGGCCCCCGCCGATGAGCAGTGCCTTTTGAAAACCTTTTGAGGAAAGCATGTTAAGTATCGCCCTCGGTGACTTGTTGGTAAATATAACCTTGTCCGGCCATTTGTTTTTGAACTTCTTCGGTGATTTTGTGAGGACTATGTTTAGGCAGTTGAAAGGGAACTTGCCTTTTTTCAGCAAAGCTTCGTAAGCTCTTCTGCCCATTATGCAGTTGCCTGCATCGTATGCTTCTTTCAGCATGCCCTGCCATTCGGTTTCGGTAATGAAGCTAAGGTCGTCACCCTTGCCAGCTATCAGGCCGTTGGGTGTTACCACGGAATACAGCCTAACCTCCACAAACTCACCTCCTAGCTTTGAAAAGCTTAAGCAGCTTGTCAAGCGGATATGTGTTTATTACCTCCTCTTTGGTAAGCCATCCCCTCCTTGCAGTGCCTACACCATAGCGCATAAACTCCAAATGGGATGTTCTGTGAGAATCAGTGCCTATCGAGAACAGCAGTTTATAGCTTCTCGCCTTAAGTATGTTTTCATCGTTGAGATCAAGCCTGTTTGGGAAAGCGTTAATTTCCATAACTACCTTGTTGTCAGCTGCAGCCTGGAACACTGTGTCAAGATCGAAAACCATGGGCTCGCGTTCGTTTATAAGCCTGCCTGTAGGATGTGCCAATATGTCCACGTAGCCAGAGTTTAGGGCTTTTACTATCCTTTTAGTAAGCTCTTCCTTGCTCATGTTCGTGTTTGTGTGCACAGCACCTATTACATAGTCCATTTTCTCGAGCGTGCTGGGCTTCAGGTCAAGGCTTCCATCTTTCAAAATGTCAACTTCTCCACTTTTCAATATCTTTATCTTGCCTTCGTATTTTTCATTCAACTTGTCGACCTCCTCAAACAGCTTCCCATATGCCGCATCATCAAGCCCCTTTGCAACATGCTCGCTCTTGGAATGGTCCGAGTTGCCTATGTATTTCCTTCCAAGCTTGATTGCTGCCTGAACCATTTCCTCTAGCGTGTTTGCACCGTCTGTGTGGTTTGTATGCGTGTGGAGGTCGCCCTGAATATCTTGCAAAGTGATGAGCTTAGGAAGCTTATGCTCCATTGCAAGCTCTATTTCGCCCCTGTCTTCGCGCATCTCAGGCTCCACATAGTCAAGGCCGAGAAGCCTGTAGATTTCCTGCTCCTCCTTGTTTGCCACAAGATTTTTGTTGTTCTTGTCGAAAAGCCCATATTCGTTAAGCTTGTATCCTTTCTTTATCGCTATCTCCCTTACCTTTATATTGTGGTTCTTGCTGCCGGTGAAGTACTGCATTGCTGCTCCGAAGCTTTCAGGTTCTATCACCCTGAAGTCACAGCTCAGGCCTACCTTGAGCCACACAGTAGTTTTAGTGGGACCTTTTACCACTATGTGGTCTACTTCCGGCAGGCTCGTGACAAAGTCCATTACTTCCGACGCCTTTTTCGATATTACCAGTATGTCAAGGTCTCCCACGGTTTCGCGCATTCTCCTTGTAGACCCGCAGATCGCTACCCTTTCGACCAAGCCAGACTTGAGGAGCTTGTCTCTAAGTGCCTCAGCTTCAGGCAATGCAGTGCCGAGGAGCATTCTGCCGCTGCTCTGCTCGAGCAGCGCTATGCCCTTTGCTATCTCCTCCTCGCTTTTTTCCCCAAATCCCTCAACGCCTCTTATCTTATGCTCTTCTATTGCTTTTTTGAGATCGTCGAGGTTTCTTATGCCGAGAGCCTTGTAAAGCTTGTACGCCTTCTTGGCGCCCATGCCTTGTATCTTTGTTAAGCTTGCAAAATCTATTGGAAACCTTTTCTTCAATTCCTCGTACTTTTGTATTTTTCCTGTTTTGAGGTACTCAACAATCCTCTCTGCAATAGTCTTGCCGACTCCGGGAAGCTTGGTAAGGCCCTCAATGCCTTCCTTTGCGTATATCTCGCCGATGTCTTGCTGCATTGTGCCTATTGTCAATGCGGCCTTTCTGTAGGCAAGCGGCTCGAATCTGTTTGCTTTGGCATCGAGCTCAAGCATGTCTGCAATTTCTTCAAACAATTCTGCTATCTTTGAGTTCTCCACAAATAAGAAGTATCATTCAGATTTAATAATTGTTACTTGCACATTTTTGCACGTACTTTAGCGCATCCTAAAGCTGAGGAGTCTAGAAATATAACAAGCGTTTTCGAAGTAAAACATTATTAAGCTTTTCTGAGATTAATGTAAGAGGAGACCGGTGGTAAAATGGTAAAATATGTGATTGCGGAGCAGCTTATTGGCAAGGAGGTAATAACGTCAGACGGCATAGACATAGGCAAGTTTTTGGATGCTGAGCTTAACGAGGTGACAGGAAAGCTTACGCATTTGGTAGTAGAGCCAAATCCTGACAGCGATTTCGTAAAGAAGCTTGACGTTAAGGAAGGCAAGCTAAGGGTACCGTATGAGAGCGTGATGGCGGTAAACGACTATATTATCGTTGACAGGAAGGGCCTTGCCTAACTTCTTTTCTCTTTTTCTTTCTGAATAGTGTTAGGAATAAATACTTTGGCGCTTATTCTTCTTTTGGTGTTAGCATCATAATAGCAGGCGGAGACGAGGCAGGGAGAGGGTCAGTAATAGGTCCACTTGTCGTAAGCCTAGTGGCGATCGGCAAGAACAAGGAGAAGAGGCTTGCAGACATAGGCGTTAGGGATTCAAAGCAGCTTACTCCGAGGCAGCGCGAGTTCTTGTTTGGAGAAATATACAAGATTGCAGAGGAGATAGGCTACTACGTGATAACTAACGAGGAGATAAACGTGGCTATGAGAGACGGCATATCGCTGAACGAGCTCGAAGCAATGCATTTTTCAAAGCTGCTAGACTCTCTCAACTCTCGCATTTCCAAGCTCTACATAGACTCTCCCGATGTCATACCTGGAAGGTTCGCTACGCGAATAAGCATGTATGCCAAAAAGCCTGTGGCTTCGGTGGGCGTCAAGGTAAAGGCAGAAGAGGAGCCTATTAGGGTCATAGCTGAGCACAAGGCAGATGTGCGCTATCCTATAGTTTCAGCAGCGAGCATAATTGCGAAGGTCGTCAGGGACAGGGAGATCGAAAGGATAAAGCAGGAGATCGGCATAGACTTCGGGTCAGGCTATCCTTCTGACAAGCGCACTAGACTGGCTTTGAAAAGCAACCTCTCTAACGCAGAATTTCAAAACTTCGTGAGGCAGAAGTGGCGCACGCTGCAGGAGATAAGGCAAAGCCACATAGAAGAATTCTTTCAAGGCTGATTAGCTAACCTCCAGTATTGCCCTTTTTCTTACTGCGTTCAGCACATGGCCATAGTCAAGATAGTGGATAAACGCAGTTAGCGAGAGCGTGTATTCGCCTTTATCTGTTCCAGCATCACCAAAAACATCAGCAAAAACTTGCCTTTCCTCGCCAGGCGCGAGCATTCCTAGCCTAAGTTCCTTTTCCTTTGTTATGCCTGTATCATCCAGGCTTAGCCCTTTGGGCACTTCAACAACCACCGAGGTAAGCGTAGGCTCGTTTGTCAGGTTCTTTACCCTTATAAACATCCTGACGCTGTTCTTTCTGTTTGCATAAAGTCGATATGGCACAAACTCGGACATTATTCTATATGGCACCTCCTTAGTAACTGCTTCTGATGCGTCCTTTTTGCCAAAGAGCCCAAACAGCTTCACCATCTGATCGCCCAATATCAACTAGTAAACAAAATATTTAAGCTTAGTGATTTTTAAATTTTAGAATGTCTTAGAATCAGCTATTACGTCTATGCTGTCGCTTCTGTAGATCATGAATTTTATGCCTTCTTTTTTCATTTGCGAGATTCTATATTGTATTGTTCTAAAATTAGGAATTTTGTGCATGCCGATTAACCCTGCATAGTCACTCAACATTCCTTAGGTTGCCCTGTAGGAGAGCTTGAATGTGCATTTTAACGCAAACCCTGATAAGATAATGATATTGGAATAG
>ERZ1669247.449-NODE-449-length-13973-cov-3.292643_pt1 | contig 13973 bp, 7 predicted proteins | sample MGYA00579297_ERZ1669247 | MGnify/ENA primary metagenome ERZ1669247 (study PRJEB41166, sample SAMN08046056) | hot springs metagenome | biome: hot spring; feature: acid hot spring; material: thermophilic sediment; isolation source: thermophilic sediment from acid hot...
AGATGAATTAAAGGTACATCCGGAATTGCCACTATCAAAGTCTTTTGCTTTGATACATAAGCCAGGCCTTCCTGAATACAATAAAAGTCCATGCAGGTTCCGGGAATTTGATCTATGCCAGGACGTAAAACACATCCTGTTTTTTCTATCCACAAATTTTGCTCGGACGCTACTTTGAAAGGCAAAGCAATATACAAATTTTCAGGTTCCCATATGTTCTCTTTGTTCAATCTCACTGAAATGTCTATTCTCGGAATATCTTTGTAGGCCGTTATAATTAAGGTAAAATATCTTGTCCCTTCTATTTCATATTCAAATTTAACCCTTAAAAAAAGATCTCCCCTTGAAATTAAATCAACATTTATCAGTTTGCCAAAATATCTTTTAGTATGGAAGTTATTCCTATTTCTACCCATTTTTCTTCTTTCTTCGACTATGTTGGTTGTAACAGGAGTTACTTCATATACAGGAGTAAAAGCATTGAATTTTCTATCATCTCTTAAGAGCTCCGCTTCATCTGTTTTATCTATCCATGATGTTATTCCTTCATTTATTTTGTATTCAAGTCTGAAGAATGGAGTTTCAATTCTAGACGGACTAAACACAAGATTTTCATTATCAAAAACTGATTTAAAATCCGAAACTCCTTCAGCACCACTTTGAGGAGTATTGCTGACTAAAAAATTATCTATCATTTTATTTTTTTTAGGTCTTACTCTTAATGTCTTTTGTTCTTTAGCACTCAAAGATATTAAAACGTTGATCTCAATTCCTCGTGCACTTTTTTCTATTTGAGATGGGATTATCTTTCCAGTATTGTCTTCGATAACTTCTACATCTTTCATCTTCTCCCAATCATAGACATATAATTTTGCAAGATCAAGTATTTCGTGATCAAAAATATTTATTACCTTAAACGTTAAAGGCATATCTGGACTTACAAGTACTTCTGATTTGTTTTTCATGATCTTATCAAAATTTCTATAGATCTTTTCATGAGCATTTATCGCATAAGCAGATTTCCTTAGATCAATGATATTTGTCATGGCATCCCATGGTTCAGAAACAGAGGCCGAATATCCCCATGTATGTTCAGCATACATCACCAAATCATCTGAAACTTCATCCATAAGTTTCTTATCACCGAGATTACCTTCAGGATCCAACGCTTTACAAATAAACCATTTTCTTTGAGCATCTCTAAAAAGTTTTACAATGTTAGGAGTGGAACCCATTCCATCTGCCCACCAGTCAGTCCAATCTCCCTTGTAAACTGGGATATCAATTTTTTGTGATCTCAGTATTTTAAAAAATTCACTCAAAGTTACCATCTTTATACTTACGACATTTCCATTTTTATTATTCCATTTGTTTATGAAATCCATTATTTTTCCATTCGGGGGAGCATTATCCGTCACAACACCTGATACCATCACCGGAACAAAATCGTATGGATAATTTTCCAATTCTAATTGTTTTAAATAACCTAAAATTCTATTTTGAGTTCTCTCTTCAACTTCTATTTTGTTTTGTGAATTATAGTTGTCATGAATCATATAACTGAATTCTTGACCTTCAACAAGACCGAGTTCGTTGCCAAACATGTAATGTTCTCCAACCCATGCCAACAATTTGTTTCCATTTGGACTTTCCCACCAAAATGGTCTTTGTTTTATTAAAGGAAACATGCCATGATGTGTGTGAATGCATGAGAAAAGATTTTCAACGCCATTTTCAAGCAAAGCATCAGCGTATCCCCAACTGTATCCATTTATATCTGCTGTCATTGCAGAATCCAATTTTATTCCCAAAGATGCTCCGTAATCAGTTCCTTTTTTTATTTCGCTTTTCAAAACATCGAAATCTATAAGTTCTGTTAAATTAAGATAATTTGCAGAGATTCCTATATCTCCTTTTTTCACGTAATATTCAAATCTTTTAATCAAGTTTGAATCAGCGTATTTTAAGAATTGTTCAACTCCCCAGAAACCCTCACAGTTCCATTTAAATCCACCCCATACTTTCTTTTCGCCAGAAGAAACTTTCTCACCTGAATAAATTTTAGTGAGTATCTCTATCGCCTGCTTTATAAAGTCAAAATGATATTCTTCAATTCTTTCCTGTCTATCTGTATATCCAACATCCGTATGACTGTGATGGATCACATACAAAGTCCATTTTTTCTCAAATTTATTCATAAACCTACCTACTTTCTTTACTTTTGTTGTTCTTCTTCTGTCAATATAGCTCTATTACTTTACTGTTGATGTTATCAGTACTTTTATAAAAACTCCATTGATTCGACAATTCCTTTGTACTGTGCGATCGATGCCAACACAGGATACTGACCTACTAGTACCCTTTCATATCCATACGGCCTTCCTTCCCAGGTATAAAACTCCGTTCCAGCACCGATACCTCCTGTTATTCGGTTCGATGCAAAAGATTCTTCCAGATGACTACAAACTAAATCGGCCTTGTTCTTTAAGCCACACTTGACCAGTGCATCGATATAATACTGCATCCAAACAGTTGTGAGACTTCCATTTACATATATACCATATCGGTCCAGCCCATCTGCCCGCTTGTAATTAAGCCCCGTCGGAGCATCTTCATTTCTTATGGAAATAAGATTGGATGGAATTCCGTAATAAAAATAATTGAGCCCCATTTTGTCCATTTTTTCTTCCAATCTGTTCATAATACTTAGTACGTAATTTCTTTCCACAAGATCAAAGCAAACTGCCATATAATTAATAAAAGTAAACATATAATCATGAAGCCTTTCATTGGCACTCCTCCAGCCTGCTATTACCCCAGTTTCTGGATTCAGAAAACATTGCTTATAATTTTTCTTTAACATATTAGCTCCATTGTCACATCTTTGTGACATGTGAAAGTTAGTCGATACGGAGTTATTTGAAAATCTGGTTAGCTCAGACCTGAAAGTAAAAACTGTCGACCAATTCCGTAAAATTCCTTCTGGGACTTGTGACAGTTCCAATCCATTTTTTAATTTTGGTAGAAGAGATTTGATTTCTAACGATATAATTGCATGATGAGTCCCCTTTTTTAGTTTAAGAGCACCGTATAGATCCCTCTCTATTCCGATAGTCAGGCCTGACCATCCTATTTTTTTATCCCTCCAACTATCAGATTGTAATTGTGCATTATCTTCAAGTGATAAATTCATGATAGAAATAGTGCCGTGACCCGGCGCATTCCAGATAGATGGAAGAGATACAACTCCTGTTCTGGTATCCTCTTTTACAAGCATTCCTAATGTTCCAGTTATGCATTTTTCCGCATCCCATAAAAAACGCCAGTCATCTGTCTCAAGCGCAAGCATTTCATTTTTGCAGTCTTTTGAAACATGAATGAGCATTCCCTTCTCATGAATTTCGAATGTTAAATTGGTTACATAATCGTCCACAGTTTTCAAATTCCTGTACGTTATTATATTCCCATCTACTTCTACTTCACCCATCCAAAATATTGACAATACATCATATTTCAGAGACTGCAATACAGGCCCACAAAATCTTTGATATCCAGATACAATTGATTTTGTCAGTATGAGATTGTCCTTAGAAAGGCCTTTTCCCATATCATCCCATCCCAAATGTGTGATAATGGGTCTACGCAGAGAAAAAGATACAGAAAAATATCTGCTGCTAAAGGTAATCTGCTCTGGTTTCATCGTAACTTTCATGTTATCAGGTGCTACAGGTTTGACTCTAATAAGCTTTAGAGGTAGATTGTAAATAGGTTCTCTTTCTTCTTCCATGATTTCTCCATAAAATTCAATTCTGTCCAATATCTTGAATGGCACGATTTCCTGTCTTTCCCATTGTTCTCCATGACTTGACTGGACAAGATGTTCTCTGTCACATACAATTCTGACATGATCTGTTTGAAGACTATTGAGATCAAGCACATGAACAGAGGTATTAACATTAAATTCTGGAAGGTTTTGATTCAACACATCAACCCAGGATTTGGAAATATCATCATATACTGACACCAAAACGTGGGCTGGTTGACCGACAATGGAATGAACCCATCGGATAACCACAGGATATATTTTTATTGAATTTAACCTTACCTGCCTGTTAAACCTAAAGTATCGAACCACTCCAAGCTCGAGTGATTCTCTTCCAAACGATTCCTGCGTCCTATTCTTCCAGAAAGCATGAGATATTGGGTAATACTGCAGTTCTCCATTTATAGACATGTGATGTAATCCTCCTTTATTATCCTGAATCAGTTCGCAATTTGCACTCACCAAGAAGGAATCAAGACAATTAACATTCAAATGTTAAGTTGGGACAGAATCAGATATTTACCTCGGAATATTCAAAATTTAATTTATTTTTCACTCAACGATTCTTTAAGTAGTCTGTAAAAATTGTATGGATCAGTCACCTCGAAATTTAAATCTGGATCTAAATCATGTAATGCTTTTATGATATCCATAATTTTTGTGGGATTAACCCAAACGATCCTTATAAGGCAAAATTGTGCCTGCCCGGTATAATTATCTCTAATATAGGAATCGATCTGTTGTGCACTCTCCGCTGCCGTAGAGAAATTACATGCTCCATTAAACATTTCAATAATTGGCATTTGTTTCCACACTTGTGGCTGTATTTTCACCTGCATTGGGGATATTGAACCGTTGTGAAAATTGTAAATGATAGTGCCATAGCCATCTGGAGAAAATTGTGTAAAAGCATCCTTTACAGTATCTGTAGGTTCTTCCCAGTCAAGGACCATGGGAGCAATTTTCATATCTGTTTGATCAAAAAAATGTCGATTATGTTCTATCACCATGGGCCAATATTTCTTCTGAATTCTGCTTGGATTGAAGTACCCTGCTGCACTTGCATCAGATGTAAAATAGTCTTTATTCGATTTGGTACGGTATAAATATGTGATGATATCCGGATATGTTTCAATCAAATTTGGATTTATTCCCCACCCTAAAGGAATTTTTCCTCTATTAGCATCTTGCCAAAAATTTGGCATAAAATCATACAAGGAGGTACCTGAATCGTAATCTGCCATATGAAAATAAATATAAACTTTGTTCTCCAAGGACGGTTTCTCTAATGGCCGACCTTGTGCAAGTAGTTTAAACGGTGCCTGACTGTGTAAAGACTGATTATAGCAATTGCTGGCAATCGTATTTTGATAACAATTATATGGTGAAATTAAATAGACTGTTTCCCATTCTGTTGGAACGGGTTCATGTATACTAAAATGATTCGATGTGTTACTGTATTTCGAAAAAGCAAAAAATCCTTGAAGTTCTACCATATGTTTACCTTCAGTTTTATTTAGAATTTCTCCAAGAATAAGTTTATATGTTTGTAGATCCAATCCCAAACATTGATCTAAATCATCTGCTGGCTTTTCATCTCCCCAGGGAGATAGATCAAAAACAAAAGCTTTATTTTTCACCGCCCAATCCCGTGTAACAATGTAACCAATATCACCTTTTTCACGTGTGGAAAAGGAATCTTCGTAAAGACATAACAGTTTTGATGAGCATAACCCTTGTGCCAAATAGTTCTGTATTACCCAGCGATAAGCATCGTTTTTTGCACTTCCGGTTATAGAACCGTCAAAAGTTCCACGTAAATCATGGATCACTTTCAAATTCCAGTGTTTTAAATACCTATCTGCAAATTCAGGACTTAGAACAATCTCACTTTCAACACCAGCAATGGTAGTAGCCACATTTAGTGTAGCAGGTACTTTTGGATCCCAGATAATTGCTCCTCTGAGGAAATCACCAGCTAATTCTATTAATTCATCTAAATTGTTTATTTTATTCAAATATTTACCATGCAGCCATTCATTTTCACCCGTAAATTTATCAAGCCAAAATTGTGGTCTTTTATTTCTCGACGAGAGAATATACAGCTTTGGAGTATTTCGATTAATAATGCCTTGCAAACAAGTTACAGTCACTGTTTCATCAAAAGAGGCTATATTTCCAGCATCAGAAAGTTCATAAACATATAGCGATTCATATTTTTCCATTTTCTTTATCTCCGATGATATTATTTTAGGAATCGATTCTAAATTACAAATGCTATCTATCTTTTTCTCTTAAACTTGTTCATAGTCCAATATTATTTCAGTATCAATTGGGGACGTCTGTGTAAACGTAACATAATGACTATCTTCAATGGTTTCAATTGAAAAATCTGTAGAGTTTTTATTTATGCTAACTCTTTTTAAATTGCATTTTTCAGGTAGAAGAATATTCCACTCTATTTCTTTTGGCTCAGAATAAAGATGCAATATTATCTTTTTATCTTCTTTATTCCATTGGAAATCATATTCTAAAAATTTACCTGATGCTCCATACATAGTTCTTATATGTGCTTCATTTTCGTTAGCCGCAACCCATCGTGGTGATAATTCAACTTTCTCAAAACCACATCCATTATCTTTCACACCAGCCAAACCTTCTATCAATGCGTATATCAAAGACGCAGCACCCCATCCGGAAGGGCCACCTCCAAGATTATTACCGTTTTTATCGTATAAAAAATACAGAGTGCCATCTTTTTGCATCTTCTCTGATATTCGTTTAAGAATATCAACCGCGTAATATTCACGTCCGTGCTCAAACGAGGCATGAGCTAATTCTCCTGCCACAAATGATGCAATTCCTCCATTTATATATTCACCGGCAGAATATACAAAAAACTTTTTGTAAGGCGGATAAAGACTAAACCACTCGGCAAAATATTCGTCTTTAGTAGATTGTTTAAGTTTGATGTATTCATCGATAATTGATACTGCCATCTTGTGATCGGAAAGCCTTCTGTTTATATCGTATGCGTTAGAAAGACTTATTTGCTTTCTCTCATCAATCCCATAATTCGTAGAATCCAGATTAAAATGATGGATATAATATTTTCCGTTCCATAAGAGTTTATTCGCTCTTTGCCGGAATTGCTCAGCATTTTCATGCCACTCAGTAGTTTTTGTGTTATTACCACATATAGAATACATTTTTGAAAGGAGTATCATTGCATTATAAGTACCAGAATTATCACCATGCATAATTCCCATAGGATCTTCTGGTAAAATACGACGATTTGTGCCAGAATCAGATCTATCAATGAAATCCCATGTATCAATTGTTCTTGGCCTTTTGACCAATTGATATTTGCTATCCCAACGTTTTGGATCTGAGGTAATGTATTTCAGTGCTTTCTCACAGTGATCGACGTTTTTACAAATCCATTCAGTATCTCCTGTGGCTTGCCAAGCTCTATACGCGCCCTCAACTACTAAATATTCTATGTCTGCTTCAACTTCCAACCTTATAAGACCATAACCAGTGTCCGAAATTAACTTTTTATTATCGTCACCAACATAATCAAAATGATCGAAGTCATCTTGAGCTAGAATTTCGTAGAAAAATCCTTTTTGAGTCTGATTTTCGAGAATTAAATTCAGAAAGCTTTGCACATCAGGTTCCCAGTAAATATATCCTTTCATTTCGTGAATATGATCTCTCAACCAGAATGGATTCGTTCTGATTAAATTATCACCCACAGAAATCGTTCTGCTGTCTTTTTCCACTATGGACTTCAAATTCTCATAAAATCCATATAATGGAGATTTGGTTGGTAGTGATAGGAAAGTTCCAAACATTTGTCGACTCCTCCCTTTCCATCTTCTTAGATTCAAAGCATCGTTTGTTTAAATCACGCATTGGCATGTAATGTTCATTGAAAGTAGTCATCTCACATTATCTGTATATCATCAATTATTCCTTCAATGTAAAATGGAATTTCTTCACTTATAACATCGATAATTCCATCTGTAACTTTTAAAAATTTCTCATTTCCGAGAATATCTGTCAATTTCAAAGACCCCTCTTTCGTCTTTAATCTCACTTTTTGTTTTCCATTCGAAGACCATAAAACAAAAATATTATTATTAGAATCAACATCGTAAAATTTGTAAACTCTTAAATTTGAATAACTTTGATTTATCGGAACACTTTCTACATTAGCAAGTTTATTTGCCATGACATTATAAGCGACATAGCTTTTTTTAGCAGCATACGGTACTACTTCATTTGTCCAACAACGTAATAAACCGAAATTGTCTTCTTTTTCTTGCTCATTTACACCATCATTTTGTAAATCATACCAGAAAATAGGAGATGGAAATTTTGAAGACAGATTTAAAACGTATGTTTGTACCAGATAACATGCCGCCATAGTTTCTGAAATGCCAAATTCACCCTCATGAGTTGGCCATCCTATTTCTGAAATCCATATGGGTTTAACTCCTCCATATCGAATCATGAGATCGCGAATCAAATCCAAGTTTTGTAAGAAGTGCCCTTCTTCTGGATTTGCCGGATAACAATAAGGATGGACTGAAAGAGCGTCGAAGTAGTTATGGCTACCTTTTTCTAATATTTTTCTGATCCACTCCAAATCGATTCTTGCAACAACACCTCCTATTATAAATGCCTGAGGATTAACATTTTTAATTGCTGGATAAACATTTTTAAGAAGTTCGGAATAGACTTCTGGTGGTTGCCCTTTTGTATTACCATAACCTATATTCCATTCATTCCATATTTCAAAATAATTTACTCTTCCAATAAAATGTTTTACGATAGAAATGGCATATTTAGTAAAAGCTTCAAATCCGTTTAGAGTGTAAGGAGCATCTCCATCATCATAGAATTGATTACCATAATCTAAAATCACAAGTGGCTTAAGTTTTTTCTCAACAGCTTTATCTACCCATCTATCCCATTCAATTGGAATTTCTACTATCCCTTTCCTCTGCTCGGATAATGACCAATACATCTCATCTCTTGTCCGTCCTGCACCTGCAATTGTGACAAGTTCAAGATCTGATTCAATATCACCTTTTTGCTGGGCAAAATGTGTGCATACCCCAAATAATTCTTTATTTTTCCCTTCTTTTACAGGAGATAAAACACGGCTAAATGGAATATCTCTTTGAATATTAATTGATTTTTCATCATTGGAAATACTTACTTTTAAAATAAAGCAACCATTAGATTCTAATGATATTTCCAAAAATTGATGTTTTGTGGTTTTAGGCTCAATTCTGAAATTGAGTTTTCCATTAATAAGTCTTTTTTTATCATTAAAAACATCATATATTATCTTTAAATCATAACTAATATCGCTAAAATTATCAAAAATAAATTTAAACGAAATTGGATCGTTCGTGGTAAAAATATTTCCGATCTTAACACTTTCCAATTTTAGTTTAACGAGTTCTTGTTTATCTTCATTTATATTTTTATCCGTAATAATCATCCTTTTCAATATTTTTTATCTTAATTATCTTGTTGTCATCCAAAGCGTAAATCGATCCATCTATTTCTGCTCTTGCAATCTCATTCTTTTCAGGTGTTAAATCTAAGGTATTTGCGTGATTCTTAATAACATCAAGTAAGAGGGCTTTAAATACCCCAGGATCATGAAAAAGCGCTTCTGGGTCATCTTTAAAATTTACCGGACCACAATAGAAGATCGCTACTCCCTTATCGGTTCGCCTATAAAATGCAGAACTGACTTTTTTGATAGTTGTCCCCGAATAACCGGGTTCTTCTATTGTTGAAGAAAGAATGACAGTGTCTGAAGATAAATTTCTCCATGATCTTGACGTTTCATAGTGATTTATTTTTGAAAATCCTGGATATTCTTTTTTTCCCTGTATAATTTGTGTACAATGTCCAAAGGTTTCTTCTGAATCTTCAAGTATACCAAAAATTTCATTGTATTCATTAACATTTTGTAATTCTAGATCTGTCATAGTACCATTTGTAAGTAATATGCCACCAGACCTTACCCATAAGGCTATCTTTTTGAGAACTTCACTTGATGTAAAACCACTAATGGGAATTACAAGTAACTTATACTTTGAAAGTGCTCCATCCAAAATCATTTCTTCATTTACAGGCATTACATTTGTCAATTTTCTCATAAATATAAGTGCATCTTTGACATTGTTAGGCATACCTTCATTCCACGCTGCGTAGTACCCCGGCCAAAAAAGTGCAAGTGCTTTAGATATTTTTCTTTCTCCAATAATAAATAAATATCTTTTCACAGAATCTGCAGCCGACAGATAATTTCCATCTGTATCAAACAAATTGTTGTAATAATGAAATATCTGTCTATTTCCGTAAGCTGCTGATCCAAATATTCTCGCAACAACACCCATATCTGTCATAGGTCCTACAGGTTCAAGTCCCATGTACGCTCCGTAAAAGTCGCATGCACTTTTCGCGTAAGATGTCCAAAAGAAATTTTCGTAAAATTTGTTTCCTTCATTGGTAAGTCTTAGACCGCAATGGTGTTTTGAAGCGATTTTAGCCTGTGAGCTAAAAAGGGAACCATGCTCAGGCTCTTCTGTTCCACCTGTACAAAGATAAATAGATATATCACGAAAAATGCGTCTACACTCTTTTAACCAGAATTCAGCGTATTCGGTCATCGACTGCCTATACCAATCGAGCATATCAAAATATGCTGTTCTCGATGGTGCTTTATGAGGTAAGAATGTTGTCACATCCTCTGTAGTTTGATAATTCGAGTGCCAGATCCTATTCAATTCATTTACACTTGAATATTTTTTCAAAACCCAATCTCTAAAATTTTGCTTTGCATCTTCTCCGCCACACCAATATCCCTTGTGAGTATGATAATCTCCAGGCCAGTTTCCAAGGACCGGAAATATAGCTTCACCATAATCTCCAGATATCCCAGGTTGAACAGCTTCGATGACACTCATTGGAATAAAATGCTTAGCAAAACTTTCAAGCACTCTCGAGATCTCCTTTCTAAAAAATGAATTCCATATAGATTCAACTGGAGAACATTTATTGTGCTCAAGACAATACAATCCTTTATGTTCTCCAGAATCAAGCCACCACGTTGGAGCAGCGTATTTTGGCCCCATGATTATAAAAGGAACATATTTCAATCCAACCTTGTCGATAAGTTCTACCTGTCTGTCATAATAATCCCAGTTAAAACTCCCTCTTGAAGATGGTTCGAAATCTTTCCAGATTGTGTATATTTGAATTGATGTTGCACCAATGTCTTTCACTTTTTTTAGGGATTCCAATTCATTTACTTCCCCAAAAGGTATGCCATTTATCACTATTTCTGTATTTTTGACAATTTTCATAGTTTACTCTTCCTTTCAAACAAATTATTTGATAGCTCCCTCTGTGATAGCATTGACAAAGCTTCTTGCCATAAAGGCAAAAAGTATCAATACTGGAAGAGTCGCTAAAACATAAGAAGCAAAAATGTTGCCATAGCTTAAAGCTCCTCCTGTCGAACCTATGCCATAATTCAAGATTCCAACTGATACTGGTAATAAGGATTGTTTCCCAATGGCTACCATCGGCCACAGTAAATCATTAAAAGTACCTAAAATGTTCAATATAGCAACTGTGGTCAAAGCAGGTTTGGCCAAAGGTAGGGCTATCGAAGTAAATATTCTTAACTCAGATGCACCGTCGACTTTTGCCGCTTCAAATAATTCAACCGGTTGTGTCGCAAAAAACCTTCTTAAGATAAGCACACTAATTGGTATTGAACCAGCAGTCCATGGGAACAACAATGCCCAGATCTGATTTTGCCATCCAAATTGTACAATTTCTATATATAAACTAGGTAAAACGAGAAGGCCTGGAATCATCATCGGTGCAAGTAAAATATAAAACCACAATTCCTTAAACTTGAATTTATACCTTGCGAATCCATATCCCATTGCTGATGTTACAATTAATACAACTACGAGCGTTGTCCCAGAATAAATAGCGCTATTTTTTAACCATTCTAATGTTGAATACAGCACTGGAAGATAATTCCACCATCTAAATTTTGATGGTAATCCAAAAAAATCATTATAAAATTCAGCATTATTTTTAAATGACGTCATAAATACGAAAAATATCGGATAAAGAGAAATAAATGCAAATATCCCCAGTATTGTGGTAGTTATTGTTATGGAAATTTTTCTCATTGTTCAACCCTCCTTCTTAGCGAAGATTCTACGACTTCTATGAGAAGAACCATTCCTAAAGTTATAAACATCAAAACAACTCCAGCTGCCGAGGAATAACCATATCTTGATTGGTTAAATGCTGTTTGATAAATGTATAATCCAGGAACCATTGTGCTATTTCCTGGCCCTCCATTTGTTAGTATCAACATGCTCGCCGCTACTTGAGCTCCTCCTATTGCAGTTAACAGTATGATTAAAAAGATTTTATCCATTATCAGAGGTAAATCAATTTTTAAAATTCTTTTGAACGTTGAGCATCCATCAAGAATCGATGATTCCAAAACGCTGGAATCTAAATTTTGTAGCGAAGACAAAATGATTAAAAACTGAAGTGAACTTAAAAATGGAAATCCAACAAATATAACGGCTATCAATGCAGTACTTGGAAGGCCTAACCATGGAATTGCCAGGTTTCCTAAACCAATACTTGTTAAAAATTGCCAAAGTATTCCATTATATGGAAGATAAATGAAAGTCCATATAAGCATTCCAACGCTGAATGGAACAACCATTGGAAGGATAAACAAATATTTCCAAACCGAACTTAACTTTTTGGGTTTATAATTAAAAACTAATTCTCCGCCTATTATAGCCATTACTGTTATAAATATCGTACTAAGAATAACAAATATTGTCATATTTTTTAATGAGATAAGAAAAGTATTACTGTGAAATAGTTCTACGTAATTATGTAAACCCACAAAGCTGCTTTCAACAATAGTCCAATTGAAAAGACTATGGTAAAAAGCCGAAAACATGGGATAATAAGTAAAAACGATCAATAACAAAAATCCTGGAAAAATAAAGAGAAATGGAACATGTTTAGAAGTTTTCATTAATATATTTCCTCCCTTAAAAATATAACCCTTCTACTCCATCTAATTTGTAGATGAAGTAGAAAGGTTTAATCAACTTAGTTATTTATACCAACTATAATTATAAGTAGTAGCATTGTATTTTAAAGCTTCTTCAAAGAGCGTTTGAGCCCTCTGTTGCATCTCCTTCATACTTATTGAACCAATTAAATAGTCCATGAAATCTGCTGTATATTCCGCACCAAATTTCGGATTACTTGAAAGCGGCCCATCGCCTAAAGAAACTGGAGGTAACGCATTAATATTAATGAAAGGCTTGAGCTGTGGTGCTGTTTGTGTTCCTTTTATTAGCGGAAACATTGTTCCTGATGTAGTTATAACTTTTCCCATCCCTTGCGGAGTAGTAAGATACATCATGAAATTAACAGCTTCTTTAACAACTCCCGCTTTAGCTGCAGCCTCGGTTATACCATATAGGGCCGTTCCAGCCTGTACACCTCCTCCTGCTGAAAAAGCAGTACCTACAAGAGGTTCAGGCAGATCCGGGATTTCCTTCTTTGTGAAGCCAGGTAAATAAGTAACACCCCATTCGAATGGAGTATTCTTTAAATCAGGGAACCTCCAGGATCCTAACCAGATCATAGCTACTTTACCTGAATCAAATAAACTCATAACTGGAGCAAACCCACTAAGTGAAGCAAATCCGGCTGGGAAGTATTTGGACCATTCTTTCATTATTTCAAGGTATTTTACGTATTGTGGTGAGTAAGCCGATATCAGTCCATCGTATACAGCCTTACTCCATTCCTCCTGTGTAGGAGCTCTTAAAAGAACTCCTTTGTAATAAAAAGCTGGCGTATTAAGCTGTGTCATGTAATCTATTTTGGGAAGTTCCGCTGCCATCAATGGCGTGTAAACTGCCGGATCGGCCCAACTGGTAAATGCTCCTCCGCTGCTTCCCCAATAAGCAGAAAAAGGTACATATCCTGCTTTTTTTATCGCAGCCATGGTATCCATGAATTCTCCCCATGAATTCCAGTGAGTTGGCAA
>ERZ1669247.451-NODE-451-length-13943-cov-3.857431_pt1 | contig 13943 bp, 14 predicted proteins | sample MGYA00579297_ERZ1669247 | MGnify/ENA primary metagenome ERZ1669247 (study PRJEB41166, sample SAMN08046056) | hot springs metagenome | biome: hot spring; feature: acid hot spring; material: thermophilic sediment; isolation source: thermophilic sediment from acid...
GGAGCAGGGTGATTACGTTTAATATTTCCCAATATAGGCAGGTAAAGCATGAATGCATGAGGAAGCATGAATCCCAATACAGGTACCTTAGTAAAGAGTACATAGATAAATACTTCAACACTGATTACGAATCATACTTCATAGAATCCGAGTAACTTCACTTACATACTTACTTTACTTAATGCATACTTATATGTGAATGACCATGGTGATGCACTGCCAATGTAGTGATCCAGGTATCCTTGTTCTGGTTTGCAGCTTGCCTCTATTCTTGATGGTTGGTTCCACGTTAGGCCTAGTTTAACTAAAGTATCCCACTCCTTCTTAGCCGCCTCAAGCCACTTACCGTAGCCTAATGCGTAGCCCAGTGAGCTCACTGCGAATACTAGCCTTGGCCACGATGCGGTTAATTGACTATACTTCTCCCACTCACCGTGCTCCCCAGCCATGTTTGGTGTGTGGCATTCTGAGACACTTGCATTAATGCCTAGCATTGATTCAAGAGCCCTCTTAACCTTATCCTCATCAGCCACGTGGCCTAGGTCAAGCAGCATACTCCACCATTCACCCCAAATCTGGGCTAGGAATGATGCGTTAGCGGCTTTAGGCTCACCAGTCCAGGGTATGAACACTTTACCATTGAATAACCCGTTAAGCACCCTCCTAGCCCTTTCAAGAATACCACTAATCCTGCTGACCGTGGCTGAGTCCCCAAGCACCTCAGCAATCTTAACCATAGCCATTAATGATGCGACTTGAAGCGAGGCAATGTAGCTTGATAAGCTGGTTATCGGTGTCACGTCAAAGCCAGTATCACCTGTACCCTCGCATTCAGGTACGCCGTCTCCATCCTTGTCTTGGCTAAGTTCCCACTCAAGAACCTTAAGTAGCTTAGGGTAGGTTTCCCTCAGGAATTCAACATCACCAGTCCTCACGAAGTACCTGTAGACCAATAGAATGTACGTTGGGTTAGTGTCCTTCCACCTAGGCGGCGCCGTGGTTCCATCAGAGGGCATGTCGAGACTGTAGTATGGGCCTAAATCATGTGGAACATAGCCATCATCCCTAATTGCATTAGTTAATTGTTTTAGGAATGATTTTTCGAGCTCCGGGAACATTAGGACTATTGGTAGTGAGCCTGTCTCATAGCATGCACCAGCTATTGTACCGTGGCATGGGCAATTCTCAACACCCTCAAGGATGCTGAATCTACCATCCTTAGTTAACCAAGTGCTCGTAGTCAATATATACGTACTGTTTATTATAGCGTCCTTAAGCCAATCGGGCAGTGATGGGTCAATCAACCTACCCTGCCAGTCAAGTGTGCTTGACCTAAGCCTATCGAAACTAGAGAGGAAATACTCAGCAACCTCCAGGGAGCTTGAGAAGTGGTTAGCGTAGTAGTGCCTATATGGGTAGTGCAACCATGGGTTATTGAAGAACCATGAAACAACAAACCTAACTTCACTATCTTTGCCATACTCGGATGCGACTAGACCAGCTGGCCTATAGGCTTCACCCATGGCCTCACCTACATCACCACCATACTCCTTACTGCTAATAATTGCTTGCCAAGGTTCCTCATTCTCAATGAATTTATTCAACCTAATGGTATCCCTAATGTTAATTAAATTGTATTGAGTAATCACATACCTTGGATTATCAGTGATTAAGGTTAATTCACCATTGAATGGGTCGTATTGGTTAGCCTTAAGGTTCCTAAACCTAACACCACCATGAACAGCCTCATTAACCCTACCTATTGTTGTTGAACCAACCACATTAGGCATTGAAACGGCCACTAAACCATCCCCACTACCCCTCACCTTTACTGTTATTGCGAGTGCTGGTAGTGTTGAGTCCTTTAGGTTTCCGGGTATTATTGGTGTGAAGGCCTCAACCTCAACATCAACACCATTCCTACTAGCCCTAAGCCAAGCAAAGGGCCAACGACCCTCAAGGGATAAGTTAACGGTGTACTTACTTAATGTGGGTAGCGATGATGCTGAACAATGCATGATAATCGGCTCTAAGCCACGTGGTTTAACAATAATGTGAAAACCCTCAAGAACCCTAATGGGCCTATTCCAATTATTAGCAAACCTAGCATTAATAAGCATACCATTATTATCCAACTCAACACCACCAGCACCAATACCACCAAGGGGAACACCAGCCATTAAAGCATCCCCACAAGTATACTTAACCATAAGCCAAGCAAACCTAGGAACCATATAAGCTTTATCGGGCATCTACACCACATTTAGTTAACTAATAGGTTAAGCCTTCTAGAGAAATTAATATATTTTAGGCATTAATAATAATCACATGGAGGTACCTGTGGAGATTCTTAGGGAAGCTGAAAAGAGGGGTTTAGATGTTGTTGACATATTAGTGAATGCTATTGATAGAAGTGATCCATCAAGTGGTATTAAGATAAGGATTGAGCTGGCTAAGAAGTACCTAAGTGAAAGTAAAGACTACCTGCAGAGAAATGATGCGGTTCAGGCCAGTGAGAAGGCGTATAAGGCTGTTGAAGAGGTTATTAAGGCACTCGCTGAGAAGTACAATACACCTGAGTACTCAGAGGCCATTAAGGCTAGTAGGTGGTTCACTTATTTACTGCAGAGGGTTAGTAATACATTAGCCTTAATGCTGGGTGATTGGGTAGCCGTGGGTTGGGCCACTGCCTATGCATTACATGTTTGGGGTTTTCATGAATCCAAATTAACTGCTAATGATATGATAGCCTACATGAGAATAATTGAGGATACCGTGAATAAGGCCATTGAGCTTCTCTCCAAGTGAATGTACTTGACTATGTTTGAATATGAGGAGTACACTTATGATTAAGCTTAATTTAAACCTGGACTTCCCTATACCCAGCCTCCTTAGTTATAGTTATTACGTCAACGCCTTCTCCGCTTCCTGGATCATGAAGCATTGCTGCCTTAACCGCCCTGGTGGCTAACTTAACCGCCTCATCAAGGCTCATGCCATCCCTATAACCATCCTCAAGAACACCGAAGGCTGTTGGGGAACCACTACCAGTTGACATGAAGCGCTCCTCCCTAGTGAAGCTACCGTACCAGTCAACTGCATATAGGACTGGGCCCTCTTCATTATCCACTCCTCCAATTATCATGTGCGCTATGTATATCATTGGCCTACTGTAAAACATGATTACTGATGCGTAATTGGCGAGCGTTTTAACTGGTACTGGGACCTGGTGTGTTATCCTATAGTCCATTGCTAAGTGTGTTAATTCATTAAGTATCATTTGTACATCGGCAACTGCCCCACTCATTGTTGCCGCCACGTGGTTATCAATCTTCCATATCTTCCTACCCTTCCTATGGGCTATGTAGTAGCCTGCAGTAACCCTCCTATCAGTAGCCAACACAACACCCTCCTTAGTAACCACCCCTACTGTTGTTGTCCCAGTTAATAGGACCTTTGGGTCACCATGCATCCTACTCAACTTGAACCACCTTGAACCTGCTGAGTCTGTGCGGTTGCCTGTTGCTGAGTCTCCTGTGTAGTCTGCTGTGCTTGTTGAGCCTGCTGCTCCTCCCTTGAAACCTCAAGCTCCTCCATGTATATTATCTTCTTAACATCCGTGAACCTCTGAGCTAATTCCTCAGCTATCCTGAACTTAACAGTGCCTATACCGTCAATGAAGAGGACCTCTGAGGGCAGTTTTATTGTTACCTGGCCATTCTCATGCTTAGCCTCAACCCTACCCATGTCTAACCTAGGTAAGTACTGCCTAATTATCTCCTTAACCTTATCCTCGTCACTTGTGAGCTTCTTAACCACCTTAGCGTTAACCACAATCACCTTCCCCGCTAATGGATGGTTAAAGTCCAGGATAACCCTACCGCTTGAGACTGAAATAACCCTAGCCCTCTGATTATTGTACTCGACAATGTCGCCAACCTTAGGTACCTTACCAGCCCTATAGAATTCCCTAATTGAAACAACCTTAACCTTACTCTGATCCCTTAAGCCGAAGGCCTTCTCAGGAGGCACCTCAACAGTCACCTCGGAACCCTCATCGCTCTTCAGTAAAGCCTCCTCAAGGGGTTCAAAGATCTTGGTTTCACCAAGTATTATTAACCTAGGGCCATAGGCCTGGTTAGGGTCATATATGTTGGCCTCCTTAGCCTTCTCCTCAATTGTCGTCTCAATAACCTTACCATCCTCCTTCGTCAACATTGTGTAATCTAACAGTATGTAGTCGCCCTTCTGCAGAACCATTAGGAACCACCCTCAGTGCTGGTTTTTACACTTTCCCCGCCCTCTTCCTCCTCACCCGCTGCCTTAATGCGCTTAACCTGTGATGTTATGTAGCCTGCTATCCTATTCCTAACCTTCTTCGAGGCACCTTCAACCAACTGACCCACCACCTGCTTATTATGCTCAAAGTCATCGCTGAACCTATCTGGGTACTGCTCCATAAGCATCCTACCAACCCTCTTAATGTAAGCTGGCCTAACCTTACCCATTAAGTAACGATGTTAAGTCGGTAGTTTTAAGCGTTTCTTAGCATGAGGACTAGTTCTAAACATCCCTAGCCTTAATTACAATTCTAGGTTTAGAGTGTTGGTGAGTGAACCCATTATTCTAGGGTATTTCCATTACTTCACTTAAAAGTTCATTAACATCCTTACCCTTATACCTACCTATCACATCACTGACGTAGCTTATTAACCTCCCATAGAGCCAGTGATTACTGCAGGCCGATGAGTCGAAGACTGCCTTCGTTACGCTAACTCTCCCGTTATCAACAGCCAAGTAGCCGCTCCTCCTCAACTCCTCAACAGTATCCAGGAAGTCTTGGCTAACTGGGAAGTAGTCCTCAATACTCCAGGTGAATATTGAGTATCCACTCTGCTTATCCACTATGTACATTAATAAGGCCAACTTATCTATACTGCATGAACCATCAAGCATCCTGATTGAGTCAAGCAATACGCATTTTCGTATATCCTCCATTGCAGTAAAGACGCGTAACCCCCCTTTAATAGTTATCCTCATAATGCCTCATTAATGAACCACGACTCCCATGAAGGTAAAGGCAGGTTATAGAACAAGACTTGGCTTAAAGCCTAGGCACCTTATTGTGAGTAGTTAAGTTTATAAAGGGCTTAATTATTGAAGACAGGCATGTCAACAATTGACGAATTATACTCTTTAATTAGGAACGGTAAATTACCTTACCCACCCCGAATAACTAAGTATGAGTTCGCAAAGATAATTGCAGTGAGGACTAGGCAATTAATGGATGGTGCACCACCATTAGTTAACCCCAAGGAGATAGGGACCTCCGACCCAGTGGCTATAGCATTTGAGGAGCTTAAGAGGGGGTTACTGCCCTTCATAATAATAAGGAGGCTGCCTAATGGTAAGAGGGTTGAGTATACGCTTAGGGAGCTTCAGGAACTTGAAAGGAATGTAATGACGTATTAAATTCAGTAACCTTAAGGTTTTAGAGGGGGATTACTTACTAGTGCCTTACCCGTTTATCATTCATGTTGAGTTAAATAATAGGTTAGTGTATTTACTAGGGTGTGGTAAATCAACCTTACTAATTACCCCTCATTAACCTAGCCCTTGCCACCAAGGCTACTGCTACGATTAAAATTAACACAATAACGCCCACCGTGATCGTTACAGTAACTGGTCTAGGTATAATGCCCTTCAAGATTGTTGAGGTTAGGATGCTGGTCTCAGTACTAACTACCGTCGTAGTGGTTGTTACTGTTGTGGTTACCGTGGAGGTTAAGTTGACTGGAATGGTGGCTGTTACTGTGGCTGGCTTAGCTATTATTAATGGGCTATACCCTGTCACGTTAACTCCGGACACTGAGGGTAACCAACCATAGGGGGTTGATGTGAAGTTCAGGTTCATGTTAAGTACGTACGACTCACCGTTCACTACGTATCCATTGCTAATGACGTAAATGTTGAGTATTAGGGTGTAGCTATTAAGCATTACTTGGTACATAGGTAGCGTTAAGTTGATGGTGAAGTAACCATCATTACTAGTAGCCTCACCTGCGCTAACTGACTCATACACTAAGCCGTTACTGGTGAATGGGGAACCAGCTTGGGTTAGGTTAGTATGGACTAGTGCGGTAACCACGTAATTGCCCTTAGGTGAAATTAAACCATTAACCTTAATATTGAAGACCCCTGTCTCGTAATGGTAGCTTGCGTTAATGCTACTTATGTTAATAATCATGTGGATTGGTTTAACAGGCATAATACCCACCATAACCACACCCATAGTGTAATATAGGTTCACGTTGAATGATACTGAACCCCCATTGGTTACATTAAGTAGGTCACCTCCATCAAGGTTAATGATGACGTAGGTACCGTTACGTAAGCCTAACGCGGTTAAATTCACATCAACATGTAGGGTGTTAACCGGATTACCGTAATTGTTAATGGCCAAGAAGACGGAGTTATTGTTAACTATTGGAAAAGCTTCCACTGATGCATTAGCCACCAACACTGGTTCCTCCAAGTGACTAAGTACACTACCTAAATCATCCCTTAACCAACTTGAATTAAATGATACTAATACACCACCCCTGCTTCTCCATTGGTTAATAATGCCCTGTACGCTACTTGGGATAAGGTTTTCAGGCACCATTAGAATTAGGTACTTGTAGTTGGATAAGTTAACTAAGCCTAGGGCTAATTCATTAACCGTAATCATGTTGAATGGGTAGTAGGCGTAGTGGTTATTCACGTTAAGTAGGCTTCCCGGTATTAAGCCTGTTTCATTAACTAGGTAACGCCAATTGCCGTAAGTATCCCCGAACATCGTCATGTACAGTAAGGCAACCTTAGTGCTTGGGTAAGTACCGTTAATTAACTCATATATTTTAGTCGCCATCGCGTTTAATTGAACAGTAGGCCAAAACCAATTTAAGCTCCTTATGAATACGTAGTAGTCGCCGCCCACTAGCCATGGGTAACCGAGGATTAGATGAGACAAGTACTTACTGTAGTAGGAGCGGGTGCTTGGTACTGGTGTCCACTCCATCATTAGGTGGACATGGTAAACCCTGGCTAGGTTACTGAAGAACACCGCATTATTGGTCCAGTCAGCATCATCAAGCACTATGGTTACGTTATATATCCTGGCCAGTTTAAAGTATATCTCAGGCATCTGCAACCCGTAGGTATCGTCAATTGCCCCACCCCAGTAGAGTAGTAGCATTTTATTAGGCCCAATAATGCTTCTAATCATGCTGAATAATTGGCTATACGTCTCATTAATGCTCCAAACCCTGAACTCCTGGAAGTACCGCCAATTACCAGTGAATGGTATTGTTGAGGGGTTTATTTGATTAAAACTCCTGTAATCAGTACCCCACTGCTCATTAAGTAGCGTAATGTTGCCGTGGTAAGTTTGCCTTAGCCACTGCCTAAACATGGCTACATCACTCTTAGCGTAACCAACAGGCAAACCATTAACGCCAGGGCCCCAGTCATCATCAAGCCAACCGTAGTCAACTAGTACACCTAGGAGGTTACTGTAGTTAACGTACCTTGAAACCACTGTTTTAATGAAGTTAAAGTAGTATTGCCTATCAGTCATATTCCACCAGGCTAGGGCTGGTGGATTCTGTGGTTGGCCAAGTGGATTAACCTCAAGCTCACCATTATTAAGGAGCCAAGGTGGAGTTGCATCAGGGTCACCGGCTGCTGCTGGTACTGAGTAGAAGAAGACTAGGATAACCCTTAAACCCAAGGCCTCAGTGTAATTCATGTACTGGTCAAGCACATGGAAGTCGTATTCATTAGGCCCATACTCAACAGCACCCCAGGGGACTGTTAGGAAAATGGTATTGAAGCCCTGCTCCTTAATGCTCATGAAGTACTCGAAATCATGGGGCTTACCGTTAGAACCCAAGTACGGTACCTGTGTTGACCAAACCATTGACTGAGACTCACCATGAACAGATGGAGTTAATTCAATTAACACTAGTAATACTACACCCACTAGTAGTAGTTCTGAAGTCCGCATGCTTGGGTTCACTATCATGCTGTTTTTAACTTTACTTCACTGAAGAGTGTTGGAGTAGTATCATTACACCTAAGGAGAATGCAATACAAGTTCATGCCTTGTTTAAATCAGTTTTTACCTAGTAACTTTAATCAGCATAAGACGTGAATTTACATATTAGGTAATTATTTTTAATTGTATTTAATGCTTAATTAACTTACTTCCTCCTAACCAGCAATAGTGCAATAACTACAATTATTATCAATATAACCACTATGCCTATTATTACGCTTGTCCCAATAACCTCCTTGGTTACAGTTAAGGTACTAGTCAATGTACTTGTTAATGTTGCAGTGCTGATGGTGGTTAAGAGGGATGTTGTTGTTAACGTTGTCGTACTCGTTACTGGTGAAGTCACTGTGGTAGTGCTGACTGAAGTTGTGGTTGAGGTTATGGTAGTGGTTGTTGTACTGGTAACTGTTGTTGTTACGTAGGCAGTAGTAGTTGTGGTAGTCGTGCTTGTTGTAGTGACTACTGGTATTATTGGCTTGGTTAACTCTAGGTAATACCTATATATGGTTATATTCTCAAAAACGTTGCTTAACTGCGTAGATGTACCAAAGTCATTACCCAACTGGATGTTATATACATAGAAGTTCAACAGCCCAGTGAAGTTCCACTGAAGCGGCCAATTAGTGGTAAGTATATTGAATAAGTCGTAAAGCATGCCCGTAATATTTAAGCCAACGTACCCACTCGGCTGATTAATGCTTGGTACAAACCACACTATTGTCCACATACTTGACCCACCGTAGTAAACCCAGACTTGCCAATTCTCATTAACAATACTACCGTTAACAAACGTCGGCACGGTTATGGTACCTACCTGTGAACCACCGGGAGCCATATTATGAGTGTAGTAGTATATTATTATCTCTAAGTCACCAGGCTGAGGACCACTAGTCTCATTGGGTGTTGCACCAAGCCAAACCTGTAAGGATAGGTCAAATTGAAGACTACTGGGCGTGAAGTTAACTACACTATAGTTAACATATGCCCAAATGCCTGGGAGTGATATGACTTGAGCAGGAAGCATCAACAGTGGACTCATTTTAGGATATAAACCACCCCACTGTGAATGACCATAGAATATTGCTGGGTAACCAAGGGTAACATCGTATGAGTAAGTTGGCTTAATGAACGTGTAATTCTGAATGAAGTAGGCTGTTCCCTCAGCAGCATTATACATTAGAATAGTCTTACCCGCCGTGCCTGAGCCCATGTCCCAAAGGTTAGTGAAGAATAAGGCGTAGCCAAGTGGCGCTGATACATATTGGCTTGACGTATTACCAACCACAATGACGTTTGACGTCGTGTTGAAGGCTGGGACTAGTGAAACCACCTGTTGAGCATACGTAACTAGTAAACCGGCCATAACCATAACTATAGCCAAAAGTATAATCCACCTACTTATTGTCCGCATAAGCTATGTGACTTAAAAAATACTTTTAAGCATTCCCATATAGTTTACTGTTACCAAATTAATCACAGCGCATTATAATCCACTATAGAGGTGTTCAGCAAATACCGTAACCCACCATCACTAGAACCATTAATAAGGTGTCACCCAGCGCACTAACCGTACATCGCGATGAGTGAGCTTGGGAAGGTAGGTAGGTTACAACTCTATGGTAGGGTAAGTAGTAGGTAAGTGGGATGCTTCATGGGTTATTTCATTTAAATACATGGTTCATTATTATAGTAGTCACACTACCTATAGTGCATAATGCTTAAAAGCAGTTAATCCAGGTAATTAACATGGTTGTTAAAGTAGGGATACTTGGCTCAGGTTTCGCGGCTGAGTTCCACATGCAATCCTACGCTGAAATACCTAATGCTAAGGTTGTTGCCGTTGCGTCTAGGAGTAGGGCTGTGGAGTTCGCTGGTAAGTGGGGGATAGGTAGATACTATACTGGTGATGACTTCATTGAGAAGCTGTGCAGTGATAAGGAGGTGGACGTTGTTGACATTATCTTACCTAATTTCCTCCACCTTAAGGCTGTTCAAATATGCGCTGAGAATAGGAAGAACATAATAATTGAGAAGCCCCTGGGTAGGACACTGGCTGAGGCTAAGGAGATGCTTAACGCTGTTAATAGGTATGGTGTACTCCACGCCTACGCTGAGAACCAGGTCTTCATACCTCAGATTGAGAGGGTTATGAATATGGTTAGGAATGGGGCTATTGGTAAGGTCTTTTGGGTTAGGAGTAGGGAGGCTCACTTTGGGCCTCATAGCCCATGGTTCTGGGACAAGGACCTATCCGGTGGAGGTAGCCTACTTGACATGGGGTGCCACTCTATTGAGGTCACTAGGAAGTTGATTAACGGTAAGGCCAGTGAGGTCTTAGGCTGGGGTGACTTACTTGTTCATAGGGATAAGACTAAGGCTGAGGATAACAGTATAGTCCTGGTTAGGTATAGTGGTGGGGAATTGGGGCAGGCTGAGAATAGTTGGGCAGCCCACGGTGGCTTAGACTTAAGGTACGAGATCTACGGTAGTGAGGGCGCGATTTTCGTTGATGTAACTAGGGAGACTGGGATAAGGGTCTTCACAACAGCCCCGGAGGAGAGGGTTGGTTACGTGGTTGAGAAGGCTGAGGTGGCTAAGGGTTGGCTCTACCCAATTTGGAGGGAGTTTGAGCTATACGGCTACTTATACGAGCTTAGGCACTTCATAGACTCCTTCGAGAGGGGTGAGATGCCTAGGGAGAACTTTAATGATGGTGTTGAGGTTAATAGGATAATTGACGCAGCCTACAGATCCTTTAAGAGTAAGAGGTGGGAGCCCTTAAGCGATTAATGAGTTAACCGTAATTTAATTTAAATAATTAAACTGAATTATCTCAATTAATGGGTGAGTTTAAGCAATCCATAGTGGTTAGGGGGGATTTAAGGATGAGTAGGGGGAAGTTGGCTGTTCAAGTAGCCCACGCAGCGGTAACTGCCGTATTGGAGGCCTTAGTGAGTAGGAGGGATTGGGTTAACGCCTGGGTTTCAGGGGGTCAGAAGAAGATCGTCCTAGTGGTGGATAATGCTGATGAATTAATGAGGCTTAAGGCTAAGGCAGAGTCCCTAGGCCTACCCACAGCCCTAATTGAGGACGCTGGCCTAACCGAGTTACCACCCGGCACTGTAACGGCATTAGCCATTGGGCCTGGACCTGAGGAGCTGGTAAACAAGGTTACAGGCAACCTTAAGCTACTTAAGGATTGAGACTTTCAATTTTTAGATCCTGCTCAGGTTCAGTGAGAATGATATTACACATCAGTAACTACTTTCAATTCTTTTTAGATTCCACTTAGAGGCTTACATAAGGCTTATGACCAATGAGGCAAAGGCGATGTCTAGGAATAATGGCTCGCATACATTAATAATCCCCCTATTCCACCTGTTACCTTAACGTACTTAAGGCCTGACTTATCTGGCGTATTTCTAAGTGCTGCCTTTGGTAAGTTTCCCTCGAGAGGGGTTATCGTATTCATAATGATTGCAGTGACTACTGCATTTTCTTATCTATTTACGTTTTCCCTAATAACCAAGGACATATCAATAAGCCCCAGTACTCCCGCCAGCGAGACCTTAAGTACATGGACGTGGTGTCATCAGTATTATACAATAATGATGAGCTGAATTACAGGGGGTGTTAGTATCAAATCAATTTATGGGGATCACAATGACCCCATTTACCCTATCCATGATCTTTTATTAAAAACTTCCCCCATCATTAACCCAAAGGACAAGGCTTTAATTCACTGCAGGTTTGTACGAATCCTTGTATCATTATTACAGCCAACTCTGTTGGCACTAATTATGGATCCGACACTCTTTTAGCTATCCTTTCGGTGAGATCTAGCACCCTTTTATATTAGCCTGTTTTTCAGTATCTCATCGACTTGATCAATATTAATTGAAATGTAGCCGTGGACTACCACGTTCCTGAAACCAACTATAGATCGGTAGAGTCTAAAATCCTCAGCATTGAGGATTCCCAGCCTTAAAAGCGCTTCTCCAGCTTCAATATACGTTTGGGCTGGTTCACCCATCAGAGAGGCAACCCTCTGTACTACATCCACTAATGCCTGGGCCTGTAGCTGTAGTGCATGCAATATTCTCATTAGATCATCCCAATTATTTAAATCGTACCCCCTCTCCACTATACTATCTAGGTAGGCCGTTAACTTAGCTATGTAGCCTAGGAGGACGTTTACCTTCGCCATACCGCATCCACCGCCGTTTCGATGAGCCTTAGCTTCCTTGAGTCAATCTGTTGGTCTTGACATACATTGAAATACCTATAGACCTCATCCCAATCGGCCACGTAGAGTGGCATCCCCTTGAAGGCCTCCAAGACGAGGGGGCAAGGCGTCCTCTCGGTTATGATTACTAGATCTATGTAGTCCTCAGGTATGTGAATACTCTTAACGAGCTCCGCCAGGAGTTCACCCAGTGTCTCTAGGCTTACCCTAGAGATGGCTATATCCACATCACCTGCAGTGCTACTCAATACAGCTGAACCAAATAGGAAGGCGAACCTTACGTAGCGGCTCCAGGGAAAGTCTCTGAGTGCGTCTATGGATACCCTATAGACTTTACCTACACTAACCTCCACGGGGCTATTAAATACGCATATTTTAATACTTATCCCTTTCAATTTTAGATTCTACGCCACTCGTGCTTTACTTCCCAGGTAAATCATCAATCACTTTCAATTCTTTTTTAGATTCTGTTGTAGGTTTTTAAGTTTTGTTTCGTGGGTTTATGGTGGGTGCTTCTTCGAAACCGGGACTGGCACCATAAAACCCACATTACACCTTCGAAGAAAAAGAATTCAACCAACAATGATAACTAATATTAGTTAGAGTCAATAAACCATTAACCACTAGCCCAGCCGAATGAGGAGGTAGGTTAATACTAAACCAGTATAACAATAAATGAAAAATAAAAAATCGAAAATAAGGAAAATAAAAGTAAGGGAAAATCAAATTATGAATAGATATATGTATATGAACTAAAACCATAAGTATTAAGTAAAGTGAAATTGGGGTACTTGGTCATTAATTAAGTAGGTTAGTCATGCTTAATGACTGTTAACACGCTAATAGCCTGATACGAGGCCTTAGAGATTACTGTAGGGCCTAATGCATCTCTAGTAGGCTGATGGCTTCCTGTCCTGAAGGGTGAGGTTTTAGGTGTACTGTTAAGAAAAATTTATTTAATAGGGCTTAGGTAAATTTAGGTTATGGGTAGGTTAACGCCTAAGTGGCTTGGATTATTCATAGCCTTCTCAGTGGTTGGCATATTCTCCTCAGGGGTGGTGCTGTATACCTACTACTACCTCCATAACGCACCCCCATTATGTACACTGAATGGGGAGTCCTCACCCTTCCCGGGTGTTACGGTTAACTGTATAAGGGTTCTCTCAAGTCCCTACGCTGAGGTGGCTGACGTACCCCTTGATGTACTTGCCGTCTTCTGGTTCATAATAAACATAGTGATGGCCATAGCCTACGATAGGAGTGGGGAGAGGGTGGCTGATAGGTTGCTGAGGATTCTAATGTACTGGAGGTTCCTTGGCTTAGCAATAATACCCTACCTACTTTACGTTGAATTCGCAATACTGCATGCGCTATGCCTATACTGCACCATAATGCACTCAATGATTATAGCGGACTTCATAGTGATAACGGTCTACGCCTACTTTAACCATAGGGCTAAGGCTAAGTCGGTGGCGGTGGATTAAACCAGGGTTAATGATGCTGCCCTTATTGAACCAGGCTCCCTAGCTCTATACCTAAATTGTTTAGCTTTGCTTTTTCCTACTCCTACATATCCATTTTTATTGCCTATAGCTACAG
>ERZ1669247.452-NODE-452-length-13897-cov-6.390912_pt1 | contig 13897 bp, 18 predicted proteins | sample MGYA00579297_ERZ1669247 | MGnify/ENA primary metagenome ERZ1669247 (study PRJEB41166, sample SAMN08046056) | hot springs metagenome | biome: hot spring; feature: acid hot spring; material: thermophilic sediment; isolation source: thermophilic sediment from acid...
TCACAATTCCTATATACGGGCCAAAGTCTAAATCCAAAGCTTCGTAGTCTATGCGCTTTGTTTTGTTTTACTAGAAAGATTTAAATACTAAGAGGACATATGTTTAGCAGAACTTACAGAAGGAACTTCAATGAAAGGAGAAAACAACGCAGGATTTGGTGGAGAAAGAAGGGGGCTAAACCCTAACTACTTCTTGCCAAAGCCTGTAAAAGTCGGAGACGTAGTGGAAGTGACCATAGAAGGCACTGCCTCGCGCGGCGACGGGCTTGCAAAAGTCAACGGGTTTGTAGTCTTTGTAAAAGGCACAAAACCTGGGGACAAATTGCAGGTAAAAATCGTCGAAGTGCGAACTAAGTTCGCCATAGGCGAACCTGTATCAGCAGCAGCTTCCGCGGCAAGCGCGTAAGCGGCTCTGAAGCGTGCCTTAGCAGTTTACGGTATTTGAATTTTTTTCTTTTTCTGCTTTTTCTTTTAAACTCAGCTTGAAGCATGAAAGCGCTGGGTGCGAGAATCGAACTCGCGGAGGCCTTTCGGCCAAACAGCTTAGCAGGCTGCCGCCCTACCACTAGGCGAACCCAGCACGCAGCAGAGCGTGCACTGCACCATGCCTTTTCCAAAGTTGGCTGCACTGAGGCTCTGCCCTGTATCTTTAGAGCATGGCTGTTTGTACGCAGCCAAGCACACGCTTGGCAGCTGTATACTTAGGGTTGCTCCTTCCGGCCTAGCCCGGTTTGTATGCACAGCCACCACTAAAGGCAGGGCTTCTTCGCTTTCGTGCAGGCTTTGGAAAAGCACATGGCACTCCGCACGCATGAGGCTCGCCGAGCAGGGATTTGCGACGTAGGGAAACCCTGAGCTTCCCGCCTTCTGCTGCAATTATTGTATATCAAACAGGATTATTAAAATTTTCTTTGCGGTTTGCCTTTTGTTATCAACTATACCTTAGGTTTAAGGATGCAACTTGTTGCGTTATCTTGCCATATGAAGGTACTGTATAGTTAAGCCAGAGATAGCCTATAAAAGAGCCTCCTACATAGCCCTTGGCAATGCCGCCGCTGCTATAGCAGTATAGGTTGAAAGTTTGAGCAGCACCTGGGTACAGAATTATGCCAGTTCCTGGCGAGTTGCTCGGCGGGTAGTATGCTATGCTGTTTGTAACATATATGTTGCCATAAGCCGGCTTGTTGCCGGTGGTGTTGGGCAAAGAGGAACATGCTAAGCCCTCTATGTCTATGGGCGTGCCAGTATCCTGGGCGAGGCTAATGGTAAGAATGCCGTTTGTGCTTATGGAATAATACTGGCATGCAAAGCCAGGCTGCGGCGTGCACGTTGAGATTGCCAAGGTCGGCGTCAAAAACATGAGCTTGACCATCACAGCTATGGCTATGGATACTATTATCAGGGCTATGCCGTAAGCCATCAGAAAGTCGACAGCAGCTTGTATCCTCATATCAACACTTGCTAAGCTAGGTCATTGTACATAGAATTGTTAAATTCATAAGCAGAGATGTTCTTGCCCTGCTCTATGCCAAGGCTTTTCAGCATCTCTTCCTTTGTGTTGAACACGTAAGCGCCATCGTCTATGTCAAAATAAGCCAGCTTGCCATTGTACTCGCAATACACTCCTATCTTCCTTTCTTCCTCGTTTGCTTTTATAATTACCTTTGCAGTCACATTGCCAAGTGCTATTAGCCCGCTGCAAAGGAGCGTAGCTTTGTCCATCAGATCGCCTGCGCCTATAGCTAGGGTTTCGCTTGGCATAAGCCAGAATTGAACAGGCAAGCTTACTGTTGCTATCTCCTCCTTCACATGCTTGTGCAGCATAAGCGCGGCTTCGTAGAAATTTTTATCGTAGGAAAAGCCCTCTAGCCTGTTTTTTATGCTGTTTGCAAACGCAGTAACCTGAGGGTCTTGGGGTGTTATAAGCTTAGGAAGCTCAGCCACGTTGAGGCTTTCGTTTTCCTCTATGTAGTCTTTGTAGCGCATCAATATGGTTAGGTAAAGCTTGCTATTTCTCTCAAGCTCCTTGCAGTCGTCTTCCACAAGATTTATTGAAGCATAAGAATTATTACTGTTTTCCTAGCATTCACGCCAAGCTGCCAAGGAACTCTTCAACCTTTTTGTGCGCATCGCCAATTATAGGCTCGCCATGGCCCGGGAACAGGTTGTCAAAATTCAAAGCCCTGAGCTTTTGCAAAGACTGCTTGATTAGAGCGGTGTTGAGGTTGTATCTTTCCGGTGGCAAGGCGAGAAAGCCTTGCTCTGTGCTTATGGAATCCCCTACAAAAAGAGATTTTGTTCGCTCATGCAAGTATGCGCAACTGCCTTCTGTATGCCCCGGTATGTGCACAACCTTGAATTCCCCAATTTTCTCGCCGTCTTTTAGCAGCAGATCTGGCTTTGTTTTGGCAATGATGAAAGGTTGGATAATTCTAAGCATAACGCCCTGAATCCCTTTCGGAAGCGCAAAATTCTTTTCTCCGGTGAGGTATGCAGCGTCAAGCTCGTGGATTGCAAGTTTTGCATTTGTAATGGCCCTTACCTCTTTCGCGCTTCCTGTGTGGTCCAAATGCGCATGGGTGAGCAGAATAAGCCTAATGTCTTTCGGCGAAAGCCCTGCTTCCTCTACCGCTCTTATTATCTTTCTCGCATTGCGTGGCATACCGCAGTCTATTATGGCAGGATCCTTTCCTATGACTATATAGGAATTTGCTACAACGCCTTCGGCTTTGAAAATGCCATCGATTATCTTCATGCGGCTAGCCCTTTACCACAAGTATGGGCACGTTCCTTACAACTATCTTTGACAGGCCTGCTTTTTCTACAGTGCCAACAACCTCATCGACGTTCTTGTACGCCCACTCGGCCTCTTCGCTTATAAGGTTCTTGCTTTTGACCCTAAGCTCTATTCCTTTCTCCTTAAGCGAGCTCAGTGTCTTGCTTGTAGGTATTTCTCTTATCGCTTGGTGCCTTGACATTACCCTTCCCGAGCCGTGGCATGTGGTTCCAAAGCTTTCCTGCATAGAGCCAGGCATGCCGCAGAGTATGTAGCTTGCGGTGCCCATGCTGCCTGGTATGAGCACTGGCTGGCCTATGTCTCTGTAAGGCTTTGGCACTTCGCTTCTTCCTTTTGGAAATGCGCGAGTTGCTCCTTTTCTGTGCACATAAACTTTTACCTTTCTTCCTTCTACCTCATGCTCTTCAAGCTTTGCTATGTTGTGCGCAACATCGTAGAGTGTTTCCATGCCAAGCTCGTCAGCGCTTTTGCCGAATGCCTGTTCGAAGCTCTTTCTTATTGCATGTGCTATAAGCTCCCTGTTTGCAAAAGCATAGTTTACTGCGCATCTCATTGCAGCAAGGTAATTCTGGGCCTCTTTGTCCTTTACAAAGGCATAGCTTAGCTCTCTGTCTACAAGCCTTATCCCTTTTCTAGCCTGGTACTCATTGAGCTCTCTGAGATAGTCGCTTGCGATCTGGTGGCCGAAGCCTCTTGAGCCAGTATGCACCATTACCACTACCTGGTCTTTCTCAAGCCCGTATGCCTTTGCAACTTGGTCATCGAAAACCCTCTCCACTTTCTGCACTTCCAGGAAATGGTTGCCTGCGCCAAGGGTGCCAAGCTCGTTCAGTCCTCTTGATTTTGCCTCCTTGCTTACCTTGCTGAAGTCAGCTCCTTGCATCGCTCCGTTTTCCTCTATGCGTTCTATGTCCTCGCTTATCCCGAAACCTTTCGATACCAAGTACGGCACGCCCTCCTCAGCTATTCTCTCCAGATCCCCTTGGCTAAGGCCAAGGTTTATCCTGCTTCCAACCCCGCTTGGCACATTTTTGAAAAGCAGGTCTCCAAGCTGCTTGAGCTTAGGCCTTACCTCTTTTTCGGTGAGGTTTGTCTTTATCACCTTTATTCCGCAGTTTATGTCAAATCCTATGGCGCCTGGAGAGATTATGCCCTCGTCGGCATCGAAAGCAGCAACCCCGCCAACTGGAAAGCCGTATCCTTCGTGGCCATCGGGCATTACCAGCACATTGCCAACAAGCCCTGGAAGAGTAGCGGCATTAGCTGCCTGCTGCAGGGTCCTGTCCCTTTTCATGTTGTTTAGCAGGGTTTCAGTAGCATAGATGCGCACATCAGTAAGCATTCCAAGCGCAGGATCTTTCCTTATCCTGAACCTAATCTCGTCTATCCTCTCAATCTCCATTTTATCGGAAAAATAATAGCAAAGAATAAATATAAGTTTAACATAATATCGTTCAGCGCGTGGTGGAAATCGCGTGGCGATGGTGAAGAAATATTAATGTTTAACAAATAATTACATCGTGCAGGGATGGCGGAGCTTGGTCAAACGCGACAGACTCAAGATCTGTTGGCCTTAGGCCTGCGGGAGTTCAAAAGCGTGAACAAATCTCCCTCCCTGCACAAGTGATGCTTAAAAAGGCGTGATAAAATGGTCGCAAAAGTTTCAAAGTCAAAAGCTAAGTCAAAGGCTAAGCAGCCTAAAAAGGCGAAGGAGAAGGCATCAGGCAAGCTGGCTAAGATAAAGAAGGCTCGCATAAAGGAGAAAGTATTGCTTGACATCCCTCTTTATGCCCAGACAGAAGACTTCACCAGCTCTGCTGCTGCAGCTATGATGGTGCTTAAGACTCTTAACAAGAACTTCAAGCTCAAGAAGGACGTGGAGGAGAAGATATGGCAGGAGGCGGTGAACGGGAGCGTTTGGTACGGCTCTAAGTATGGCATTGCCTATGCGCTTGCCAAGAGAGGCGCAGAAGTAGCAATCATGAGCAACACAAAAGACGAGGGCTACGAGAAGACAATGGCCGTTTACGAGAACATAAACCTTGATACGCTTAGCGCTTCCTTTTCCGAGATAAAGCAGAAGGCACTTGGTATGGGAGTGGAGGAGGAGTATATACCAAGCGCGAACCTGCAGCTTATAAAGAAGGCCCTTTCTTCAAACTACATTCCCATAATACTGATAGACATAAGGGCAATACTTGGCACTGAGAAGAGCGAGGAAATGGAATCCTTGCCACACTGGGTAGTTGTGAAAGGCTACGACAAGGACAATTTCTACATAAACGATCCATACTCATACCACACAATAGCACTTGACCCTGAATCTCTAAAAGCAGCACTAGGCTACGAGAACGACTTCCACATGATCCTTGTAAGGAAGAAATAACTACTCCTTACAGAATGCATAGCAGAAAGCCCACGATCATGAATTTATTCGTGGGAGGATGTCAGCCTTCCCCCCACATTTCTGTTTTTATGTTTGCTTCCTCAACGCCCATACTTGCCATTAGCTCCTTCATCGCTTTTACAAAATTCAAAGGCCCGCAAATATAACATATTCTTTCCTTGAAGTCTGGCACATACTTGCTTACCATTTCCTCATTTATGTGGCCAGTTGGGCCCTGCCAGTTGTCATTTGGTTGAGGCCTTGTTATTGTGATTGTTGTTTTGACCTTCGGGGCTTCTAGGTTTTTGAAGCTTTCAAGCTGGTCCTTGGCAAGTATATAGCTCGGATATTTTACGCTGTATATCATGCTAATGTCAGCGCTTAGCTTGTTCTTTATTGCATATTTTATCATGGAAAGGAAGGGCGCTAGGCCCGTGCCGCCAGCAAGGAACAGGTATTTGCCCTTAGATGCATCAAATTTGAAAGCGCCATATGGTGCAGAGATGTAGTAGGTATCGCCGACCTTTGCCTGCTCCAGCTTGCTTGTAAGCTTGCCGTGCACGAGCTCTATCAAGAACTCCACATAGCTGTTTCCTGGCTCGCTCGCTATGGAATAGGCCCTGCCGATCTCTTCTCCGGTCTGAGGATCCTTGTAGTAAAGCATTGCAAACATGCCTGGGGTAAAGTCCAGAATAGAGCCATCCTGGAATCTGAAGCGATACAAGTTTATATTCTCAGCCTGCGGTATTATGGCCTCCAACACGCTTGGCTTTTTAACAAACATGCAATCAAAACTGCAAAACTATTGTTTGCTTTTCTTTGTGTTCGCTGCCTGCTCGGCTATCTTTTCCAGCTTTTCAGCCTCTTTTATCACGTTTTTTATCTTTTCGTTTATGCTGTAGCCCAGGTCATAGCCCCTTTCAGTCCTTATGTGCGTGGGCTGCAAGATGTTGTAGTTTATTGACAAGGTCCTAAGTGCGATTATCAATGTCTTTCTTGTGAACTGCTTGCCAAGAATGGTGTAAAGCTCGTGCGTGGTTCTGGGCGATTTGGAAAGGAGAAGCTTGAGCACAGCATAATTCGGCCTGCTCAGCACCTTTCTAAGAAGCCACAGCTCGTCTTCTTCTTGCTTAGGCATATTTGTAAATTTCAAATTAAGGTTTATAAAGTTGCCTATGCCCTTTGCGTAAACAGCAAGCTATATAAATCTTATACTTATATCAATATTAAACATGTTTTACCAAAGTAAAAGATTATTTACCTTTTTCCATAAATCGAACCTTGCTTCCAAAGTCGAAGCTAAAAGGCTGCCACTGAGCTTTGAGCTTCTTGATGTAGAAGGGGCTCAGGTTAAAGAAGAAGGCCCCTACCACCATTTGGTAAAAGCAGGAAACACAAGCTATTTTGTGGTGGGCATTGGCAAGGAGCTGAGCGCCTACGATATGAATGTCTTGGCAGAGGTCAAGGCAAAGGTTGCGGATTGGATTTTGGGCTCCGGGCTTAGGGTGGAGATTGAAGAGATTGAGAAAGTCAGGCAGTTTGCGCGTTCGCTGCTCAATGAGAAGACAGATGCAGAAACGGCCGGCTTTCTTGCGTATCTCATAGCGCACGACACTGTAGGCTATGGGCCTTTTAGCATGCTCCTTGATGCAAGCAATGACCTTGAAGAAATAGAAGTAAATGCACCCACTCTGCCCATACGGGTCTACGAGACCGAATTTGGCGATTGCCAGACAAATCTCAGATTTGCTAGCGAGCAAGCGTTTAGGCTTGGCATAAACAAGCTAATCTATAAGGCTGAGAAGGAGCTTGGTGCGTCAATGCCGGTAGTAGATGCGCAGGTCGAGAATGCAAGGATACACGCACAGATAAAGCCTTATGCCCAATCCGGAGGCGTTGCTACAATAAGGCTTAGAAAAAGGAAGGTTCTTGGCTTGCCGGAGCTTTTGCAAAACGGTACGGTGGGCGCAGACACCCTGGCCTATGCCTGGCTTGCGGTAGAATGCGGAATGAACATACTTGTTTCAGGGGCACCAGCGAGTGGGAAGACTACCCTATTGAACACCCTTCTTTCTTTTGTTCCTTTTCACCACAGGACTGTAGTGATAGAAGAAGATATAAACGAGATTGATGCCAGCAACAGCCTAAACAACATAGTGGCGCTCTATGGCACTAAATTTGGCAAGCTCTCTGTCAGAGACCAGGCCATAAACGCCTTAAGGCTGAGACCTGACAGGCTTGTTGTTGGGGAGCTGAGGGGAGAAGAGGCAAAGGAAATATTTGCTAGTGCAAATCTAGGCATTCCTTTCATGGCAACAATGCACAGCAATGAAGGCGCCTATACTATACTCAAAAAGCTGGCTGTGAAGCCTATGGCTGTGGAGGTCAAGTCTTTGAGCATGCTCGACATTGCGTTCTACATGAAGCAAACAGGGATTACTGAAAGAAAGCTTTATGCAGGCTACGAGTTCAGATGGCTAAGCAGAGGCGAGACCGATAGCGGAATTGAGATAGCAGGCGTTGACAAGGTCGGCGTTTTCGAGCCTATAAAGCTAGGAAGCCTTGATGCCGAGTATATTCCTCATTCAAAGGTCATAGAAGCATATGCCAAGAAAAACGGCATAAGCGTAAAGTCGGCGCTTAAAGAGCTTGCGAAGAGGCAGAAGTTTTTGGAATCCTTGGCAAAAGAGCAAGGAGACGTTGCGTATTCCAAAATACAAAGCTATAGGGCGATGTTTTGAACATAGCAATTGTGTTTTTTGTTGCTTCCTCCGCGGCGGTTGCCTATTCTCTATACCGCATAATATTATTCAACAAGCTGATGTACAGGCAAAAGGCAATAAGCGAAATGGTTTTTGCCGACTTGGAAAACACTTTGGGCTTCGTGGAAGAAGGCTTGCCTGTTTTGCAATCGGTTAGCCTTGTCAGCGCACACGAGGCAGACGAAAATGTAAGGGCCAAGCTTTCCAGGCTTGTAGCAGAGTACAAACTGGGAATAAGCCACTTGACCAAAGAAGCGCTGGAAAACAAGCTTCAGCTATATAAGGAGAAGGAGGAGAGGGCAAGAAGCATCGCTGAAGGCGCGATACAGACTTATTCAACCTTGAGAATGTTTGTAGCAGCAGTTGCGCCTGCATTCATACTTTTTGCATTTATAGGAAGCCAAGTGCTTGAAAGCGCGAGCATGAGCTCCTGGCTTTTTGCTTCCTTGCTGTTGTTTCTTTTGCCAACGCTGTTTGCTCTTATCTGCACTATTATGAACAGGCGGATGTATGGCATATCAGGACGATCTGCTTTACTGGCTTAGGTCGTTGCGTTCAAGGCTTGCATACGAGCCTTTGCCTATGGCTATTGTACATGCCGCAGGAGAAGGCAAGTATGGAGCTGAGTTTTTGCAAATTTATAGGCGATATCTCCTTGGAGTTAGCCAGCTTAGCATTAATGGCGACAGGCAGGAAAGCGTCATAGCCAACATAATTTGGTTTTCTTTGCTTAACGGAATAAAGCCCGAACGTCTTGTAGACTATGCTATAAGAAAGCTTGACGGAGAGCTTGCCTTTGCAAACAGGCTCAGGTCGAGAATAAGTAGCAATAGTCTTGTAGCCTATGCGGGCATAGTCTACTTCTTCCCTATGTTTGCAGGCATAAGCATGTCTTTGCTCCAAACCGCAAGCCCTGTGCCGCTAGTTCTCGTAGGCGCTTTGCTAGCTTATCCTTTTATCATGCTTTTTATAGAGCAAACGCTGGGCTCAGTAGAGAAGCCTATGAAGAAGGTCTTGTTTGGCATATTGCCCTATTACATGCTCTCGGTTGCAATTTTCTTGCTTGCACGCCTGCTTACCAATTCAATATTATAGGTGAGAAAATGGAAGCCAAAAGACTTGTGCCAATAACGGCATACGCCTTCCTTGCAATTGCAAGGAGCAAAAGAGCACAGAGCTCGCTCGAGTACGTGATGATGATAGCAGCAGCGAGCATAGTGATAGTCTTGGCAATAGCAATGGTCGTGAAGCTGAAAGGCGCAGTAGTAACGAGCGTCAATGTAAACGGGACAAGCATGAGCATATCGCAGGCAATCTCAAAGGAGCTCGGAGCATTGACCTCCAACGGGGTTTGATGAAGGCCCAACTTTCGCTGGAGCTGCTGATATACCTCTCTTTAGCTTCTTCGGCAGCTCTGGCGTCAATGGTTGCTTTCTCCAAGCTATTGTCAAATGCAAGCAGCATTGCAAGCGCCTATGCCATAGAGGAGTTTGTCTCATCTTTGAACTCTGCCTTGATTTTTGGCAATGCAAGCGTAAGCCTGTACATACCAAAAGGCATGTGCGCTGCAAGGATAAGCGGCCAGTCGCTCATAGTAGGCAATTCCACCTACGCCCTTGTCGAGCCAGTTCAAGGAAATGCGCTTTGCCCTGACGGAATTGAGGCTAGGCTTAACATAACCTACTTCAACGGCTATGCCATAATTAGGCGATAAAATGAAGCTTCAAATACTGATCGAAGCCGTTGTCAACATTGTTATTGCATTGTCCATCTCTACTGCGGTATTAGGAGTGGCGCTTATGCTGATACGGCAGGAGCTAGTGATATAGTGATACAATGCTGGATTCGGCAATTGCAGCGTCGATAGCAGGGATAGGCATGATCTTTCTCTTGACAACGCTTCTTGTTCTTTCGCACAATTCAGAGATAGTGGCATATGAAAACAAAAGCATGGCGCTGTTTGGATGGTCTCAGGCCGTTTATGCCAACCTGTCAAAGCTAAGCGCCGTAGGCATGGGCAAGCCAAGCAACGTGTGCAACGGAAGAATGTGCTTCAGGCTACTCCCTTTAAGCAATGCCGAACCGTGCAATCTGCAAGAGATTTGCAGGGTAATAAGCACGCCCAACGCCTCTTATGAATTGGTGTTCTATTATGAGAATTCAAGCCTCACTTGAGTTTTTGGTATTGGCATCTGTTGTTGCATTGCTCGCGCTATCTGTTATTTCCTACTACCTTCCCATTTACAGAAGTGAAAGCAGAATAGAAGGCATTGCCTTTGCCATCAATGCCTCCGCCAATTCTCAAGCCCAGCGCCCATTGTTGCGCGCATATCCTAAAGTAGAATTGTTTTTGAATAATGTTTCTTACTTTGGCAAGATTGGCTATCTTCAGATGCTCGTTGAAGATTGCAACGGCTATGCTGTGCTTAATGCATCTTCGAGCAAGCTAGTTTTTCTCTCCAATTTGTCCAATTTGAGCGTAGATGGATTGGGAATAATCTCTCTTCCATATTTTCCAACCGCCATTGGTTTGGCAAATGTGCGCGCAGGCTACAGCCTGCATTGCGGAAATGAGACCTATTCCAATTCAACAAATCTAAGTACTTATGTCTTATCAACCACCAACAGCTCAACTCCCATTTATGCTAGGCTCGATTCTGCTAAAGAAGACATATCCTACCCGCTTGCCAATCCACTTCCTATAATCTATACTACGCAATCAACCCGCTGCACTCTTACAAACTTTTTCTACCAGCCATTGCCCTTGCAGGATCAATGCGGTACACCAGACGTATGGGGCTATGAACAGTTCTCCATATGGTGCTATTACAACGTTGGCGGTACAACTACCACCACAACATGCATATACCCTCACAATACAACCTATGCAACAAGCAACATAACTGGCGCGTTGCCGATCTATTCCTTTCTGCTCCACATTTACACACCTTTTGGAGTGCTCAACTCTTCGCTAAACACCACAGCTAGCGCCCCGGTCTATCTCGGGCTTAGAGAAGTAGGAACTGCACACGTAGAAAATGTGACATTCTTTCCTAACACCAGCATTTTAGAGAGCGGGGTAGTTTGGAGAAACGCTACAGGTTTCCTCGCAAAACCAGCAGCGTTCAAGGCGTATGTTGATGCCCAGCGCAGCATGTACTCAACGCTTGCCTACTATAATTCAACGCTTACTTATTCACCAAACATCTACCAAGCAATATCTGATTATGAAGATGCCGCAAAATCGCTGTTAAATTCTAGCGTAAATGCTTCATGCAGCGTGGTTGCAAATTCAGTAGTGTGCGGTGCAAGCATGCCTTTTGAATACCTAATAAACGTCCATCTGCATGGAATAAACTTAAACACAAGCCTGCAATATCTCGGGTCTGAAATAAACATAATGGGTAGTGTATGAAATCGCAGCTTGCTACATTCGAAACAGCAATAGGGGTAAGCGTGTTTGTAGCGGTAGCCGCATATGTTTGGAGTAACGCCTATATCTTAACAGAGGGCACAATTTCAAGCGCAGCTATGCTTGATAACGAGGCCATTGCTTATGATGTGTTTAGCTTCCTCAGGCATAATTCCACAGCACAAATGTGTTTGGATCAACTCAACGAAGCTTGCATTAGGCAATTGCTCATTCCTTTCGATGCAATCTACTCTCGGCATTTGAGCGTAGTTCTAAACGGAACTATTGCCAACGGTACCTGCGATCTGATAGATGGAAAGCTTGTTTGTCTAAGTGAGTGAAATGTCTTTTTACGGGTTTGTGCTGCTATCTTTCGCCATTGTTTCTGTGCTTGCGTTTTCAGCACTCTTGCACTTGCAAAGTGTTGCCCTGCAAGTAAGCCAGCATGCAGCTTACGAAAGCGAATATTTAAGGTGCCTTGTTGCAGGTGAAGCCCGCTCAAGCCAGCTGGCATCGCTATATGGCATATACTTCAATTGTACAGGCAATCTGTGCTTAGCCTGCGATAAGTCAAGGCTAATCTGTGCCCCTTTTGCTACTTCTTAAAATACTTTTTCAACATAGAGGATATGGAGGGTATGGCAAAAAAGAAGTGCGTGTTCTGCGATATTGTAGCTGGAAAGGAGAAGGCATACGTAGTCTATGAAGACGAAGATGTGCTTGCATTTTTGCACAAAAACGCATATTCAGAAGGCCATACTGTGATAATTCCCAAAAGGCATTATGAAACGATCTACGACTTGCCAGCAGAGTTATTCTGCAAGATAGTCGATGTTGCGCAAAAACTTGCCACATTCTACAAGAAGGAGCTTAAGTGCGAGAGCGTTAACATCTTGCATGCGTCAGGCAAGCTGGCTGGGCAAAGCGTGATGCACTTTCACCTTCACTTGGTTCCCAGATACAAGAACGACCAGCTTGGCAGCCTCTGGTATGCGCCAAAAGACCGTTGCATAAACAACCTGCTCATATATGGCAGGCTGACAACCTCCAAGTACTACAAGTCCCTTGGCAGCAAAACAAAACTTAATTTTCAGACCGCCTAGCTCTCTTCATAGCAAACGCTCAGCGATCACCTATGTCATCACGTTTTAAATATGAGAGGCAAAGTTATTATATGCAAAGCCTTCTTAGCAAGTACAAACTTTTTGTGTTCGACTGGGACAACACGCTTGTAAGCACAAATTTCCTGATAAATGTTGCTCATCTTTTCAAACCCAGATACATAAAATATTCAAGGATGCCTAGCCATCAAGCCAGCATAGGCCAAGCAAAGCCGGTGAAAATAGACGAGAAGGTTTTGGAAGCCGAAAGCAAGATTTATTCTAAGCTTTTTGACATTTACCTTATGTTTTTCAAGCCAAAGCCCAAGCCCTACGCCAAGGATGTGCTTCGATTGCTTAAAAGTGCAGGCAAAAAACTAGCAGTTTTCAGCGATGGCAAAGGCTACAGGGTAATAAGGGAGGCAAGGCTTCAAGGACTGCTGAATTACTTTGACCTTATTCTGAGCGCAGATATGGTAAACGCATACAAGCCCAATCCAGCCCCCATCTTGGCTTTGGCTGAGAGATTTCACGTAAGCAGAGAAGAACTTCTCTATGTAGGGGATATGGTCATAGACATAGCCACCGCAAGGTCTGCAGGCGTAGATGTTTGTGCAATAGCAGACGGGCTCAGCTCTTACACTGCGCTAAAACAGGCGAGGCCCACTTACCTTTTAGGCTCTTTGGAATCGCTGTTCCGCCTTCTAGAAAAGCAAAAAGATTAATTTGTTGATTTTCAAATAATTCAGCGATGCGCGCACAGTCTTCTATTGAGTTCCTAAGCGTATACGGTTTCATGTTCATAGTTATAGCAATAGTGATTGCAATTCTCGCATTCATAACTGTCTCGCCGCTTGTTTACTCCCCTTCTCAGTGCAATGCATTCTCAGGCCCTTACTGTGCATTCGTGCAGCTTTACTCTAACTCCTCTAGCCATTTTTCCCTTTATACCTTCGTATTAACTAACACGCAGAGCGTGCCCATAAACATAACGAGCTTCAATGTAACTGTGCACGGCATTTCATCCTCCTCGGCTACTTGCACACCGAGCTACCTTGTTCCAGGGCAAAGCGCAGACTGCGTGGCTTTCTTCCACTCCTCTCCGCCACTTGCTACTTATGTTCAGGGATTCTACTATGCTAATGCAACGTACTGCAACTCAGGCTTGAATGGTGTGTTTAACTCAAACTGCGTTTTTGTCAAAACAAACTACAGCGGCTCTTTTGCGACGCCTGCTGAGCCCTCTCTAGTCATACCGGTAACTATGCTTGCGTTGCAAGGTCCTAAGAATGTGCAGCTTGCGCCCTATTCTACAGTGCCAATTTTGCCTAACTATCAAGTAATCCAGAGCGGCTTCTTGTCTATGAACCTTTCGAACAAGGTTTTTGAATACGCCTTCGGGACTCCAGGTTATATAGGCGGCATATACAAGGTGGCTCC
>ERZ1669247.455-NODE-455-length-13843-cov-8.457862_pt1 | contig 13843 bp, 11 predicted proteins | sample MGYA00579297_ERZ1669247 | MGnify/ENA primary metagenome ERZ1669247 (study PRJEB41166, sample SAMN08046056) | hot springs metagenome | biome: hot spring; feature: acid hot spring; material: thermophilic sediment; isolation source: thermophilic sediment from acid...
ATGGCCATTTGTCCTCGTCGTAAAGCCACGCGTAAGTTTTAGTCTTTTGTGCTTCCCTTACAGATGCGCACATTAACTTCATCCAGTCAAACGAAAGATAACCTGTCACAAGTCCCACGCGGGTATGAAGAAATGAACCGCCATAGCCTTTATCTGCAAATTCATCTGTTTGTCTCGTAATTTCGTCTTTGTCTAATTTGTCGTTCAAACTGAAGAATGGATATACTCTGTAAATTGCTTCCGGGGATTTGAAGGATTTCAGATTCATTTAAATCACTCCTTATATTTAACAAATTTGTTTATAATCGATACGCAAAATTTTAGACAGTTTTTCGATTTTAGATGCCACATGGCCAATACCGATTGCACAATGGTGAGATGGTCCAACTTCAGACCACTTATTTATGAAAGACTTTATTCCTATTGGAAAATGGTAACGACTATTTGTATTTCCAATCTGAAGTGTTGGACCCGGAACAGATTCTCCTTCAGCGACTAGAAATGAACTGTCTCCATTCCTGTTTTGTACAACAGAAAGAAGTGTTACTGGCCCATGTTTTACTTCCATTTGAATGGAAAGTCCTTTGCCGGGTTTTCCATGATAAATTTGAAGTGGAACCAAACCCACTTTTCCTTCAGCAATTGAAAAATGTGCTGGACCATCATGACCTAAAAGCACAACATCATCATTGAAATCCATTGCATAAAATTCCGAAAATGATCCTCCCGCGTTAAGAGAATCCAATATCTTCATCGCGAGAACATTTTTTACTTCATATTCTCCTGCAACGGGTACATGCTTAGCGGTAAGTAATGAATTTCCTGCTATCACGGATGTTATGATATCTTCGTATTCATTTCCCGATGTCCCTTCGTAATAATATGCCAAAGAGTTAAGATTGTTCTTTCTTACAAGAGCATCTAAAGCGCAAGAAGTTTTTGCTGCTCGTTGTAATTCTTCATTTGAACATTCAGAAGAAACATCAAATACTGCCATAAATTCATCGATCTTTTCTTTTATCTGGTCTTCAGTAACATGATCCCTTAGCATCTTTAATTCATCCATTTCTAAAAGTTGAAAGTGGCTTCCAAACGTGGCAGACAATTTCGTTAGATCACTGTAAACGTCTAACATTCCATTGTAATAATGTCCTAAAAGACCTACACGATTATTTCCCATTATTTGCGCTGTTTTCGCAGCATCTATCCAATCTTCAATTTCTTTCCACGCTTCAGGATCGTTCAGATAACCTGTTATGAGATGGTAATCGATTCCTGCACGGTTGAACACCGCCGCGATTTCTGGCGCTGTAACAGCCTGACAATGGGCAAGCCATTCTCCTGTCATAGTTGCTCTGTCTCTTATAGAATTGAATTTTTCATAATCTATAGATTTGACCGGTTGAAGATTTAACACGACCACAGGCACTTTTACCCTTTGAACTATAGGTAAAACAGTTGAAGATAAAGCGTAAGTTGAGATGTAAAGAAAGATAATATCAACATCTGATTTTTTTAAGACCGAAGCTTTTTCTATAGCTTTTTGAGGTGTATCAACTATTCCAACATTTATAACCTCAACATCATAATCACTTATTCGCTCGCTTATCAACTTTTGATAATTTTCCAGACGCTTAAATAAACCGTCAAATTGTTTCCAGTATGTGTTTAATCCTATTCCAAATAAACCAACTTTAATTTTTGAGGTGAAAGACATAATTGATGTCTCCTTTGATTTTTACTTGCAGATGGCAGTATTGTCTATCCGGCGTATTTGTAAGTCGGCATGCCTTTGACATTGACCTTTATTCTGAAAATTCCGCCGGCATCTGGTTGCTTTTTCAAATCTTTTTCACTCAAACCACGTTTTGCCGTTGTTATGTAAAGTTCATCGAGAGTAGTTCCTCCAAAAACACACGATGATACCATTTCGGCCGGAACATGTATCGCGTCTATTTGCTTTCCGGTACGGGGATCCCATCTCGAGACCTGCCATCCGCCCCAGTGTGCAACCCATAACATTCCTTCCGAATCAGATGTCATTCCATCCGGAACACCGGAATTATCAGGAATCTTTATGACAATTCTTCTGTTATAAATACTTCCGGATTCGATATCATAATCAAAGGCATCAACACATTTGGTTGGCGAATCTATGTAATACATCGTTCTGTTGTCAGGACTCCATGCGATACCGTTTGAAATAGTTACATCACCTTATTAAATATTTACTCTTCATTTTTTACACTCCCTTCAACACATTTTTATCGTGAACTCATAATTTCCTGGGTTCACATCAAATACCACACGATCTCCTTCTTGGCCAACAAATATAACTTCTTTTTCTTTCCTGATTTGTTTTCCGTCTTTTAGAATTTCCTTTCCATTCTTGATTACCGAATATTTCTCCCATAGAATTGGCAGATGAACTTCCGCTTCACACCCTGCTGGAACTGAAATTGTTAGTTTGAAAAAATTGTTCGTTCTCTCCCATGCCACTTTTATGTTTCCTTTAACAGTCCTTACCGAAGATGATACATACTTCAAATCGCCGGTTACGTAAGGTTTTACCTTAAATCTTTTCCATCCTGCAACTATTGGAGACAAACCTACTAAATATTTGTAAAACCACGCATCAACACTTCCAAACATCACATGATTGTGTGAATTCATCCCACCTCCCATCAACTTCTCCCATCTCTCCCACAGCGTTGTCGCCCCTTCTTTTATCATGTATCCAAAACCCGGGTAAGATTCTTGAGTTATTATCCTGTAAGCGATATCCGCATATCCATTTTCTGAAAGCACATCGAATATGTATTTCGTCCCGACTATACCCGTGTCGAGATGGCAATCTTGATCATTCACGATAAGATTGAGTAATTTCTGGACTATATCTGTCTTTCTGTCCTGAGGTACCATATCGTAAAAGAGAGGAAGTACATTCGAAGTTTGTCCCGTTCCTGAATCGATGGGGCTCATTCTTATCACATCATAACCGTTTGGAGTAAGAAATTTTTTGTTGAATGCCAATTTTATCTCTTCCGCAAGTTGTGAATAAACATCTACATCATCAGATTTTTTAAGTACATCCGCTATCTTTGAAAATAGGTAGACATCGTTATAGTAATAAAATGTAGAGGTTAATTCAACAGGAGTTCTTTTTGGGAAAACACTCCCCGGAGGACACCAATCTCCATACTTTCCAAGTTTTGAGATGTTGTTTTCCGAATTGACTTTTAGAAATTCCACATATTTTTTCATGCTTTCATAATGCTCTTCCAGAACAGATCTGTCATTGTAATACCAGTAAAGATACCACGCGATGGTTATGTATGCTGTCCCCCATGCAGGATCTGCTGGATAAAAACTGGCATTGTACGCAGGAGCGACATCCGGAATTGATCCATCCGATCTTTGTGAAAGTTGGATATCTTTAAGCCATTTTTTGTAAAACTCGCGCATGTCAAAGTTGTAAATCGCCTCTTCCGCCGATAATTGGGCGTCTCCCATCCATCCGAGCCTTTCATCTCTTTGCGGACAATCTGTTGGAACGCTCATAAGATTGGAAAGTTGGGCCCATAGAGTGTTTTTATGAATCTGGTTTATAAGTTCATTTGAACAGTAAAAATCCCCCGTTCTTTCTACATCCGTGTGAACAACGCGGCCCTCAATATTTTCTAAAGTAGGAACACCAGGAAATCCTTCAATTTGAGCGTATCTAAAGCCATGGTATGTGAATCTTGGCTCATAACTTTCTGTATCTTCACCCTTGAGAATATACACGTCTGTCGCTTCGGCATTTCTTATGGTCGAAAAATTGAGAGTGCCATCTGAATTTACAACTTCCGCGTACCTTAATTTTATCTCCGTGCCTTTAGGTCCACTCGCATGTAATCTTACCCAACCTGTAAAATTCTGACCAAAATCGTAAACGTATATGCCATCTTTTGGGCTGTACATTTTTACAGGCTTTAAAGTCTTGACAACTCTTATAGGAGGCATTATCTCAGGTGATAATTTTGGACCATCGGTTACAATTGCCGTTTCCCAATTTGAATCATCAAAGTCAAATTCATCCCAACCTTTCATTTCTAAACGTGCATCGTATTTTTCACCATAATAAATCCCGTTTTCCATTAAGGGTCCATGAGATGTTTTCCAGTTTTCATCTGAGATGATAGTCTCCTTCTTACCATTTTTGTATTCGATTTCAATTTGGACGATCAATTTTGGAAAATCGTACCCGTAAGCCTTTATGTGTCTGCCATTTCCGACGATAACTCCAATCGCATTTTGGGATCTTAAAAGATCCGTTATATCGTAAGCTGAGTAAAGCGCTATTTTCGAATAATCCGTTTGCGCGGGATCTAAAACCTTATCTCCGACGCGCGCGCCATTTATCCTAAGTTCGTAATATCCAATTCCACTGATATGGATCTTTGCCTTTGAAATATTGCCTTTTATTTCGAATGTTTTTCTGAAATACATGGCATAACTTTGGACAAACCTCTTTACCATCCAGTCTCCATTGGACTCAAATGTTTTGGGATCTTTCTTAGTTATCCATTTGGCCTTCCAATCAAACTCTTCAACAGGCATTGTATACACTATCCTTTCTCAAAGTTTTAAACTTTCCAAAAACTTTTTTACATCTTTTTCATCTATTTCTTTTATTCTTTCACCGGCCATTTTAAGTGTGAGTACAACCTTTGCAACAAAATCAAGCGTTTCCAGTTTTTCATAAACTGACTTTATATTCTTTCCTATAACGGTTACCCCGTGATTTTGAAGGATGAAAACATCTCTTCCGGCTTTTAATTCCGGCGTAAATACATCAGCAAATTCCTGTGTTCCTGGCATTCTGTACGGAAGATAGGCGATGTCTTTTAACAAAAGGGCGGCCTCCGGAAGCGTGTTTATGGGAATCTTTTCATTGCTGACGGCAAAAGCAGTTGCGTAAGTCGGATGCACATGAAAGACACAATTGATATCCGGTCTCTCTTTGTATATGAGAAAATGCATCTTTCGCTCAGACGATGGCTCTCCATCTCCTTCTATGATTTTGTCGTCTAATGTTATTTTTATGATATCTTTAGGCTTGAGAAAATGCTTTATACTCGAGTGAGGGGTTATATATATCGTGTTAGCATCTAATCTTACGCTCATGTTTCCGCCGGTGGATTCTGTGAGGCCTCTGTCCCATGCAAGTTTAGAATATTCAACAAGTTCTTCGACTATATTCATGATGTCCTCCAATCTATCTAATATATATGATCAAGTTAATCATATATCGTTGACAAAACAATTTTAATGTTTGATGATCTTTTTGTCAAATCGGTTTTTTGTCAAGATAATGGCAAAAAAGCCGAAATAATGGTTTTAATTGAAATTAGCGCACTTTTACTAACGTTATCTTTCGTTTTTGCATTGATTCTTTATGATGTTACATTAAAATGTCTAACATCAATTACTAAGGGAAAATATCCTTTTTATAAGTGCGCTTTCAGCTTGTATGAATTTTGTATTCGAGATATCTCTTTCTGTTTTTTGAAGATTGGTTTTTATATCTTCAATGATCTTTGAAGGACGTTTCGAGAGTATCAAAATCCTATCAGATAGCAAGATGGCCTCTTTTACATCGTGGGTTACCGTAATGATGGCAAATTTTCTTTGATCTCTAAGTTTGTTTATGTCCTCTATTATCCCAAACTTAACTGGCATGTCGAGAGATGAGAAGGGCTCGTCTAAGATAAGCAATTGAGGATCTGCTATGAGGGCTCTGACAAGATTTACTCTTTGTTTCATTCCGCCGCTCAATTGAGATGGAAGGTAATCTTCAAACCCTTCGAGGTGCATTGCTCTCAAGAAAAAAATTATCTTATCTTTGTCGGGAAAAACAAAGGTTAGATTTTCCATCACACTTATCCACGGAATCAACCGTGGCTCTTGAAAGACAAAACCTATTCTCTCAAAATTTTTTTCTACCTTGCCATGAAAATTTTTATCGAGATTGGCAATTATCTTTAAAAAGGTCGTTTTCCCGCATCCGGAAGGCCCTATCATCGCGATGCGTTCATCTCTTTCGATTTCTAAGTTCCATCCATCTATGACTGAAAGATTGTCAAAATCTTTTTTTAGATTTTCGACTTTTAAGATTGTATTTGCCATTTTTTAAGTGCTTTTCTAAAAAAGAATTTTACAAATCTTTCAGATGTTATTCCAAGTGCCACGGCTATTATCGTGAGGGCATAAATTCTCGGTACGTCAACATATTGCCTTGCCCATGAGATAAGCACGCCTATTCCGTCAGAACCGCAAAGATATTCTGAAACTATTATAACCTTCCAGACGTCTCCTATTATGACTTCAACTGTTGAAAATATGAATGGGACCAACGATCCGAGGTATATCGTCCTTATGATTCTGATCTGAGATACTTTATAAACTTTAGCCATTTCTATTAGATTCCTGTCGGTACTTCTTACACCGGTTGCCGTTGTGAAGATCGAGATTGGAAGAAGAGACAAAAAACTTATGACAACAGGACCCTTCCATCCTATTCCCCATACGAATATAACGAGCGCAAGCCATGATATAACCGGCACAGCCTGCACTACCGTGATCGCAGGTCTGAATATTTGATAAACACTTTCGTTAATGCCCATTAAAAATCCCACAGGAGTGCCAATCGCTATAACGATCAAAAGTACCAAAAGGCTTTTCCACACCGTACTGAATATTGCCTGATAGGTTTCCCGCTGAAGTGCGAGATGGTAAAGAGATTCAAACGTAAGGTATGGAGATGGCAGAATCAGCGGAACGTTTAAAATTACCGAGAAGATCTGCCATAAGATCAAAAATATTAGAATTCCAAAAAGTATTTTCAATATTCGTAAAAGTCCTTTCCAGGAACTGATGGCATTCCCTGCGGATAAAGTTCATTCAATTTTGAAAGGAAGATCTCTACATCTGATTTGCATTTCGAAACTGGTACATAATAAAATTCCATCCTTTTCATCGATTCTTTTAAAATAGATATCGGTATGGAAAGATACGTTTTAGAAATTTCAAGCGCCTGATCGGTATTTTGATTCATCCATTCTATCGATCTTTCAAATGTTTGTTCAACATCGATGACAGTCTGAGGATGTGAAATGGCAAAGTTATCCATCACGAATAAGCCTGCTATCGGTATTCTGTCCGGAAGATTCATCTCTTCTCCCCACACTTTCTGAAAATCAAGCGCTATTTTTCCGTATCCCCCCGCGATTGCCATCGTCACAAATGGTTCGGGAAGGGCCGCATAATCGATCTTTCCAGATCTAAAGAGAGCGACTATTTCCTGCGGCTGAAGGTAATATATCTTAACGTCTTTGTCCGGCGTTATACCGTCCTGAGACATCATATATCTCATGAGCACATCAACGGTCTGGCCACGGCCTTCTGGAGTATAAACGGATTTCCCAACGAGACTTTTCCATCCGGTAAAAGTTGCGCCACTTGAGACAACAAGATAGAAGGCCTTCCATTCGTAAACTCCAAGAAGAGATATTTTTATCCCCTTTGAATACAAAATAGCCCCGAGTGTAACTGGCAAAACCGCAAAATCAGTTTGATTTGATGCGATCATGGCTATAGCCTCATCGGTATTCTGCCAGAGTTTTACGTTTATCGTCGCGCTCCCCGTAACAACACCTTTCATGATCGGAGCGATCGGGATCGTTGTTGGCCCGAGAGGGTTTATGAGTGTCACATTGCCGGCCATTGATATAGTTACAATGACAGAGAACAAAATCAAAAAGGCGATTTTTTTCATTTTCTCACCTCGATTTGTGATTATTATAACTATATTATACTATTTGAATCCGATCTTGTATGAATTTGTGATAAAATCTTCTAAAGGAGTGTGATGATAAAATCGATCATAAACTTTTTAAAAGAGAAAGATGGAATAGGATTTTAGAACTTGTAAATGAAAGAGATTTTCTTTCCATAGATGAAATGAAAAAACTACTCAATGTCTCCGAAATAACAATAAGACGAGATATGAAAGAATTGAATGACAGAGCGCTTGTGCAAAAAGTTTACGGAGGAATAAAAAAGATAGATTCAAATCCTCCAGAGGCTCAATTTGCCCAAAGGCGCATGTCTCACGCGAATGAGAAGGCACTTATTGCGAAATTGGCTATAGAATTTGTCGAAGACGGAGACACGATTTTTATCGACGCATCATCGACAACTTTTGAATTCGCAAAAGTATGCAGAGAGAAAAGAAATAATTTGCACGTGGTTACGAGCAGTCTTGTTACGGCCCTCGAATTGATAAAAAATCCTACAAATACGGTCACTTTAATAGGAGGCATAATAAGAGCCGACAATATGTCTGTAATAGGCACAACGGCAGAAAAGATGGTTGAAGATTTAAATGTAGAGAAAGCATTTATTTCTTGCAGAACCTTTGAACCAGATGAAGGTACATTTGAGACTAATCCTTCAGAAAGCGTTATAAAAAGAAAGATGGCCGATAATTCAAACAAAGTTTATTTACTCGTTGATAGTTCGAAATTATTTAAAAAAGCGACTTTTCTTACCGTACCAGTAGAAAAGATAAATGCCGTCATAACTGACGGCAAAGTGGATGAACTTATCAATGTATTACCCAAGAAGGTTAAAGTTGTTCATGGCGTTTGAGATCTCCGCGTTATCGTGAACTATCATTTTCAGGGCTCCTAAAAGATCTTTCATCTTTGGATTCTGCCAGACGTTTCTTCCAAATACTATTCCTTTGGCACCCGCCTCAATGGATTCTTTTGCGACCCTTAAAACTCCTTCGATGCTATCCATTTTGGGCCCTCCTAAAATGAAAACCGGCACTTTGAGGTTGTTTACAAGATCTTTGAATTCAGATTTATCGCCCGTGTATGGAATCTTCAATATATCCGCTCCCATCTCTAATGCCATTCTTGACGCGTGCTCGATGATTTTGGGATCATTTCTTTTCTCTTTAGGTATTGCTTCTCCCCATAAGACAGGCTCAACCATGAGCGGCATATTCCATCTGTCGCACTCATTCGCGAGATCACTTACCACCCTTACACTTTCCATCTGCACATGTTCACGCTCTCCCCATGGAAGCAATACTTTGACGATATCAAAGTTATACCTGAGCGCGAATTCCACATCCGCGATTATCTCATGCCCTACAACCTCTCCAGATCCGCCCGGCACCGTCGATAACAATGGAATATCGGCCGTTAAAATTCTTCCCGGCGCATCCTTCGACGCGAACAAATCGAGCGATATTTTGCCAATTCCCGGGCTTAAAAGCGTTCCGTCTATGCCTGTATCTATTAACTGTTTCAAAATCTTGAGAGGATCCTCAAGACCTTCAACATTTCCCATCACTATTCCGTGATCGATCGGGATAATAACTGATTTTCCGCTTTTAAAATTTAAAATTCTTGACATTCTCAATTCTTTAACGTTCATATTCTCCTCCAATCAAACTCTCTTGAAATTTGGATCTGTGAATATGTCAGACGCGTCATCGCTGTGGGATGAAAATTCTGAAATGACCGCGCCTGTTTTGCCGGCCTTAAACCAGTGAAGCGTGTTAGGCGGTATTGTGTATTGATCTCCCGGATCAAGAATTATCTCGTGGGCCGCTGTAAAATATTCATTTGGAGGATCAACATGACGGATCGTTCTTTCACCTTCGACAAAAAGGTAGACTCTTCCATACCTGCATCTGAAGGTCTCTTCTTTCCCCAATTGCCCATCATGATTCGGATGTTTATGCTCAGGGCATGTTTGATTCGGAAGCAGTACCATCTCTTTTGCGCAATATCTGTCTGTATTAACGTAGGTTATTATTTCAAGGCCTATTTCATCTATTTTCCCCAATCCGCCATCCACTATTTCGAGTCTTTCTTTCTCGCTTTCCGTAATTACGATATGGGCCTTTTTGAAAAGTTCTAAGGCTTGCTTCTTTACTCTTTCAAATTCATCTTTGTCAAGCATTAAATCATCTCCTAATTTTTAGGTTCGAAGGCAATCTTTCCCATCCTTGTTTTATTCTGTCTTCTATTATTTTCATGTGCTTCACCCCGCTTGTTGAGTCTATGGCCTCGGTACAAAATGCACCTGTCGCGCACATGAAATCCATTGTCTCTTTTGGATTTGCGCCCTGCAAAAATTTTGCAAGGAATCCCGCGATAGAAGCATCTCCGGATCCTGTTGTCCCCGCTACATTCACCTTAAAGGCCGGAGAAATTATCTCTGTTTGAGACCATAATTTTGTATCAATTATGCCGGCAAGCAAATCATCTGATTTTATCTTTCCACTTCTTAGATATGCACCATCTTTACCAAGTTTTATCACGACTATCTTTGCACCATATCCTAAAAGTTCATCTGTGAGATCAACGAGAAGTTCATGACTCAATTCTCCTTTTCTCTTTGTCATGTAAAGGATCTCGTCTAAACTCGGAAGAAAGATATCGGTGTATGGGAGCACGTTGGATAAAAATTTTCTCCAGTTAATCTTTCCGGATTCAGAGTTCGGATCGGGCATCGTCATATCCAAAGAGGTTATCATCTTGTGATCGCGCGCGTTTTTGAAAATCTTGACAAGTTCATTTCCATCATTTTCGTAAATTGTCTTCATGACAGGTGGATATCCGAAATGAAAGATCTTCGAATCTGACAGATCATCGAAAGGGATATCTTTTGAGCAGAATGTGTCGTTGACCCCGGGATAATGCAAAAATGCTCTGTCTTCATTCGGCGGGCTTAGAACAAGTGTATAGGATGAACCGGCTTCATAACTTTTGATGATATGATCTCCGAGATCGTCTCCATTCGATCTTATAACCTCTAAGGTTATCTTACCTATAAGATCATCTCCTATCTTTCCTATAAGGATGGGATCTAACCCTAAACGTTTAAGATCGATTCCGGTATTTGGAACAGCGCCTCCCGTTGAAAATCTCATCTTACCGGTCACGATAAGATGGCCCGGGATTATGTCTTCGAATTTTCCATTCCAATCAGGTATTAAATCCACACACGTGTGTCCGGCAACGATTATCTCATGCAATTCGCTCACTCACTTTACTTTGAAGGTTTTTATCTCGTAAGGCTTGAAAGTTGTCTGAAATGAATTATTCTTTATTTTTAAAGCCTTTCCAATAGGTTGTTCTAAAAGATCGACTTCGATAACTTCTTTTACCGGCATGAAAAGTTTCACATCAGCTTCAATTGTAACTCCGTTCGTTTCATACGCTCTTAAAATCATTGAGTCATCATTATCTTCGGCCTTTTTTATGGATGAGATGATAATTCCATCTGAAACAATTATACCTTCAAATTCATCATTCAGTCTTCCCGCGTGAGATTCATCGTACACGCATTCTAAGGTGTTGTTGAATTCGTACCCGTACTTTGTGAAATCAGATATTTTTAATCTTTCGTCGTGAGGATAAACGGCGAATTTGATCTCGTGATTTCCAACCTCCGGAAATGGATCCGGACTGTAAGAACTTCTGAGCAATGACATTCTCAAGGTATCATTCGTATGGTCAAACCCGTATTTGCTGTCGTTGACAAGACAAATACCTATCTTTCCATTACTTGATTCTCCCATTATGTCTACCCATTTCTGGGCAGGCACATCTTCATTCTTCACAGTCAAAGATGACATGTTAAATGGGGATTTGCTCAGAGAATAAGTGTTCACATTTTCATCTCTTTTTATGCTGCCGAATGGTATTTCGTAAAGCACCTCGGTGTCAGAGACGTTGATTGGGAATGCGACTTTCAAAAACGGTGTGCCATAATCTTTGTCTCCTATCTCAGACCATTTTATCTCCATTTTAAAATCGATCCTCGGAATTCCAGCGTTCAAACTTATATCCATGGTTATATCAGAATTGTTGTATTTTCTGAATGTCCTAACAGTCACTCTTGCTGGTCCCTTTTCTATTATCTCAACTTTCGCGCTTGCGATATCTTTCGTATCCGTTATCTGCCCTATAACCCACGCGGACATATCATTTGGCGCTTCGTGCAATACCTGTAATATGCCAAGTTTTTTACCAGACGGAACATATTCAATCTCATTATTTTTATCGAATAAACTTGTTATGGCACCAGATCCCGGCTCAATCTTCAATTTGAAATATTCATTTTCTATGATTTTTTCCGTCATGCCATCAAACAGAACCGATGCGCCATTTCTTAAAATCTTAGATGAATCTTTCTTAATATAAAAAGTTTTGTATCCGAAAGCGGGCACATCTCTGGCCACAAAGGTAAATTCATAATAATTCAGTCCAAATTTATCCCTTTTGAGGAGATATTGTATCGGTATTTCGGTACCTGAATTATCCGTCATTGTGAATTCACAACTTTTGGGATTTTTTTCGTAAACATCCACGAATTTATCGTAAACATTCACAACTACAACATCCGTTCTCTTCCACGTTAAAGAATTAAAAACCACGACAGATAAATCTCCATTATCTTTTATATGAATTTCTTTTGTTATCGCCTTTAACGCATTCACTTTCACCATATCAGCACGCGCTTTTGTATCTTGATACAATCCTTGAGAATATTGATAAGTTTCACGTATCCCGGAGCCAGGCAGTATATCGTGAAATTGATTAAACAAAGTATTTAGCCAGCCCTTGTAAAGTTGCTCTGCCGGATATATTTGGGAAACCATTTTATTTGCAAGAATGGCAAGGGATTCTGACTGTACCAAAATATTTTCCGCGTATCTGTTAGATCTCTTTATGTTGCTTTGTGATGTGTAACAACCTCTGAATGTGAAATTGAGTTCGTCATTTACAACCGGCAATTTATCCGCGAATTTTTCGGCGATTGAAAAATATTCATCTGTCGTGCTGAACTTTATCCTTGGGAAAATGGGCCATTTTTGCATTTCTCTTATCATCTCTATATCGCGCCTTGTAGGGCCACCTCCATGATCTCCGACACCGTAGACTATCATGTAATCTTTCATACCGGTCTCTTTGTAATGTTCCACAGCCTCGATCATATCGGCAGGATTCGGTGGCCACATGTACCATAGTTTTTCATCATTCCACGCCAGGACTTTTGATCCATCCGGAGATTGCCACCAGAATAACCTGTATCCTTTCCCCGCCCTGCAAAAATAATATCTTTTGATTCCCGCTTTGGTAAGAATTTGTGGATATGTCCACGCATGGCCAAATGTATCGGGTTCCCAGTCTATCTTTATGGCATCGTAAGGAATTCCAAACTTTTCTTTGAAATACCTTTTTGTATATAGAATTTGCCGTACAAGCGCCTCTCCGGAGGCCAGATTTTTGTCTCCTTCAACCCATGTGTTGGCCGTTATCTCCCATTGACCTTTTTTCACCTTGTCTTTTATCACGCTAAAGACTTCCGGAGAATAATCTTCCATCGCCTTGTAGACCGATGCCTGACTTTGTGAGAATTTGAAGTCCGGATATTCATCCATAAGTTTATCTACAGTCGAAAATGTCCTGTAACACACATCAACAGTTTCATCCCATGGCCAAAGCCAGTTCATGTCTATATGAGCATGACCTACGTAATGAATGGTAAATTCCTTTGCAAATTTCGCGATAGGCTCCAAAGATTTTTCCGCGTTCTCGATTTCATCAAAAGGAATCTCATGATTCGATAATTTTTGTAAGGTCTCGTCTGCGCGTTTCAACAACTTGTTCCACTCTTTCGAATGTTCCGGATGAATTTCCAACAACTTTTTGGAAAACTTTATCTCATTCGAAAAACGAAATAAATCTCGTTCGAAATTCTTCTCATCTTT
>ERZ1669247.457-NODE-457-length-13740-cov-9.300986_pt1 | contig 13740 bp, 16 predicted proteins | sample MGYA00579297_ERZ1669247 | MGnify/ENA primary metagenome ERZ1669247 (study PRJEB41166, sample SAMN08046056) | hot springs metagenome | biome: hot spring; feature: acid hot spring; material: thermophilic sediment; isolation source: thermophilic sediment from acid...
TGAAAAAGACAGGGACAATGTTCTGGAATATGGGTGACAGCTATTCAGGATCACATCAAGGAGCGGGATCAAAACATAAAAGTCCTAATGGTATTCAGGATGTCACACAGGGATACTTTGCCTCTGATACAGACAGAGAAACACCATTAGCCAAACAGAATATACAGGCAAAGTCTCTAATGATGATCCCTGAACGTTTTGCTATGGCAATGATAGATGATGGCTGGATATTAAGGAATAAAATTATATGGCATAAAGTCAACGGAATGCCATCAAGTATTAAAGATCGCTTTAGCAACAAATGGGAATATGTCTTCTTCTTTACTAAAAACAAGAAATACTACTTTGATTTAGATGCTGTGAGAAAACCGCTATCCGATCCAGATAGGTTAAAAAGAGCCGTATCAGGTAATAGACTCAATTCAAATGACGCAAAGGAAGCCTTTTTCGGGAATGTACCGAAGGGCATAAGTAAACCAAGACCAAATATAAGAGACTTATATAACAAAACATATAAAATTGATGATTTTAATGAAACTATGCCATACCACCCTAAAGGCGATCCAACAATACACGGGCAGAGACTACCACCACAGCCAGGGCAAAAGGGGGCGTTCAACCCAAAAGGTGCGAATCCAGGAGATGTATTCGAGAGCAAATATGTTTATGATAAAGACACAGAAACAGCTAGCCCAGCAGGTAGGGTAATGAGAAATCTAGTTGATGGAAAAACAACCACACTTGTTCGTGAAGCAATAACTAATGTAAACCAATATTTAAAAGATAAGTTAAAAGAGAACAATATATCAATCAAAGAACTCGCCGAGATCTCTGGCGAACCTGAAACCCAGATCGCACATTATTTTAGAACTGATACTAGTGGCTGTGCTTTGCCCAACCGTGAATTCTGGGATAAGGTTAAAGATGTTTTAGACTTAGAGGAATATGATAAACACATAAAGGAAGAGTATAAAAGTGTTATGCTACAGTTCAACCCTCTCGGTGCAAACCCTGGTGATATTATAGAAAATACAGAAGCCGAAGATTTTATGAGTATTGCCACACTTCCACATAAGGAAGCACATTTTGCAGTCTACCCTGAGACACTTATAGCACCGCTGATAAAAGCAGGATGCCCGAAAGGTGGTACTGTCCTTGATCCCTTTGCAGGATCAGGCACAACAGGTGTTGTGGCAGAAATATTGGGCAGGGACAGCATCCTGATAGAAATATCCCCAGAATACTGCGATATCATACGAAACAGGATGATGCCTGAAAATATAGATAAAGTCCGTAAAATGCTAGTTAAAAAAGGTGTTATCGAAAAATGAGATATTTTTCAGCTTTCACAGGAATAGGTGGTTTTGACCTCGCAACCCCATCAGACTGGGAATGCGTAGGACATTCTGAGATAAATAAATATGCTAATATGGTTTTGAAGTATAGATTTCCGAAGGTGAGAAATTATGGTGATATCGAAAAAATCAAATGGGAAGAAATACCCGATTTTGATGTGCTCTTCGGCGGAACACCCTGCCAGGATCTCTCAATTGCTGGCAATAGAGCAGGACTTCATGGTAGCAGGAGCAGACTTTTCTTTGAGTTCATCAGGGCGCTCAAAGAAAAAAAGCCTAAGCATTTTGTCTGGGAAAACGTTAAAGGAGCTCTATCAAGCAATGCAGGATGGGACTTTGCGAGGGTGCTCCTTGAGTTTTCCGAAGCAGGGTATTCTGTATGGTGGCAGGTTCTCAACGCCACAGACTTCGGCATACCCCAACATAGAGAAAGAGTATTCGTTCTCGGAACTCTTGGAAACGAACCCCCATCCAAAGTATTTTTTGAGCAAAAAAGCAATACAACGCATAATGGAATACACCAAATCACGAAAAGCCAGCCACAGTCAAGGATGATTTATGGTATTGATGGCATTGCACCTACGCTGACACAGAAAACAGGGGGTGGGCATGTGCCAAAAATATCGCTTGTACATAACGGGGTTCAATGGTCAAGGGTGTACAGCACACAGGGAATTGCCCCGACACTGCATAGGCATACGGGTGGATGGCAGGTAACAAAAATAGCTGTCCCAGTATTAACGCCAAACCGTGCAATCAAAAAGCAGAATGGCAGAAGATTTAAGAATGATGGTGAGCCATCATTTACTATTACTGCACATGATACGCAAGGGGTTTACGATGGAAAGTACATAAGATCATTGACACCAATAGAGTGCGAGAGGCTGATGGGATTGCCAGACAACTGGACTAAATACGGAATTAACGATAATAATGAGATTGTAGAGATTTCCGATACGCAGAGGTACAACCTAATCGGAAATGCAGTTGTTCCTGTAATAGTAAAGAACATCATAGAGATCTTAGAGAAACAGTGAGCTACTCCACAGGCGTGTATTTGGACTGCACCAGCCCTACTTAGTATTGGATTACTTTGTTATCGCAACCAATACCATGATTATGTATACAAAATATATTTATAAACTTTTTTGGGGAAGCCCGTGTATCTCATCGCTAAAGATGTCGAGATTTACATCTTCACCCAAACCCCTAACTTTTTAAAAATTTATTATTTGTATTGAAACAACTTTTCGAAGGCATGAGTGGCACAAACTAAATCTGTTAATTTTATGTCTTCTTTACCAGTACCCCTATCTATGAACCTTTCTAATTTTAAAGTACATATATCACTTTCTCTTGGATGTGGGGTTGCTGCAGGTGTATCGTCTGATATGTATCTACCATATACACCCGTTATATATTCACCATCAAATGCACCTTCTTTTAACTCCTCTGGATCGACCTCCCTCTTATCTAAAACTACAAAACATTCATTGTCTTCTGCTCTTCTTGTATTTGTAGAGGGACAAAAGAGACTACCTCGACCACCCCCGTAAAATAAATCTTTTGTGGAAGCATACATTTCCGTTCTTCTATTGAAAAAATCACTATTATTCTCAGATACTAATTTAAAAAGCATATCAACTTTTGAAATGTTTTTACCACTTCCATAAGTCAAATTCCCATCTTCATAAGATTTTATGCTTACCATATAAATCACTCCTATAAAACCATATGATTTTACAAATATTTAAATATTTCGACAAATTAGGTGAGCTACTCCGATGCTTCATCTGAGAAGTAGCTCACGATTACCTGTATTGGTCAAAGTACTGAGCGGCTGCCAAATATATCTTTTGCACATTAAATGGAACATTATGACTTTGCATATACTGTTGATACTGTTGGACAGGTGTTCCTGACACATATCTCATATATGGTCCTGATGTATAAAACAGATAATTACCTGCAAAAGATAATAAAGTACCAATACATGGGTTTGATGGATAGCATAACTCATCTAAAGAATATAATTGATAATATCCGCTCGGGCATACAGGTTTAACATTTGATGGTGGGTTAGCGTTTTGTATTTTTTGCATTACACATTGTTGAATTAATGGGTAATACTTGTCCCAATTATTTTCCACCATTACACTTGTTATGCCGAGTTCTTTAGCACATTCTTGGGTAAAGTTTTCAGCCCCTGCTACACTTTGGCATTTATACCCGCCACCTGGCTGTGGTAATGCATTATAACCTTGTTGGGAACATACTTTCAGTACTGCTTCAGTTGTATTGTTATCTATTTGGCATTGTGTAGTACATGTTTGAGTTATATTATTTTGTGAAGTACATACCTTATGACATAATTTACAATCTGGTGCATAGTATCCTGTTTTCTGGTATACATAAGCTCTCAAATTATTTATGTTTGTTTGTGTTGGTGCAGTCATTTGAGCAGATTGTTCTGCTATTTGTTCCAATGTTGCATTTGACACAGGTGGCAATCCCCGACCAACCGTTCCTGCTGGGAATGATGTTGTTGATGATGTGCTTGAAGTTGATGATGTAGTTGTGTTTTGGCACAAATTAGGATTGTTGCTTGCCCATTCTAATGCAGACATATATATGCTTATAACTTTTTTAGGCACGTAATAATTAAAAGTAGACGGGATATTGCATACTGAACTGCCTTTATACTGAGGACCAGAATAATAATTGTTTAAACTTATCCAATCCATCAATGCCTTGACACTTGGATTATACGGGAAGCATATGTCATAAGCCATAAATGATGTTGATTGTGCAGTAGGTTGCCCGTTAATGTTTGAATTTGGGCAGGTTGCGGCAACGCAAACACCGTAGTGTTTATAAGGATTGCAGTCATTTATTGTATATCCATTTTTAATGCAAATAAAAGCTCCGCCGTATCCCTGTATATGGTACCCAGATGGACAGCTTGGTGGAAACTCGTCTACCCCTGTTGTTGGGTCGTACCCTGTTCTATATTTAACCCATTGCGCCAACGATACGCTTTGAGGCATAGATGGTGTAATAGTCGGTGTTGTACTAGATATAGTTGTTAGGGTACTAGCTATAGTTGGATATTGTATTGAAGGTGGTGATATAACATGTGATGTTATAACACTAGGAGTAGCTGAACCAGGTATGGTGCTAACACATTTTGAGAAGGGAATATAACCTAATCTATAGAAAATATGTTCTATGACGTTTGATGGAGATGAGTATGTTCCATAACATGATGATATTTTAACATAACCAATATTGCTTGCAATTTGATCTAATATTGATACCATGAATATTGATATTGTATTACTTATATTTAAGTTTTCTGAAAAAGCCAACCACCTTTGATGCTGTTGCGAGAAGCCTGAGCGTCGATTCCTCTGTCAGCAATTTCCTCAGGCGTTCAAGTGCCTGTTCATCACTCTCATAAAGCAGGTTGAACTTTGTTATGTCTGTGGCATCATCTATCATGTTCATTATTATTTCAAGATGTGATCTGCAGTATTTGCAGTCAACATTCCTTGCTACCTCTTCTATCAGCCTTCTCGCCTGTTTCAACTTATCAACGTCCTCTTTTGTGTTCATACAAACTCAGGGTAACATGCATACATCCTGCAATTTGAATATTTCCTGTTCCACTCATCATAAAATACAAGGGCAGAGCCAAAATCATCGAACGAATATTCCTGGATAACATCAAATCTCTGCTCTGGATTGCACACGGGCTTCTGCAATATCTTCACGATCCACATCAGATTAATGTATTCATCGCCTTATAAATAATTTTCGGCTTTCTTACCATTAAATACCTGACCACACGTGATAACTCAATAATCGGGTTTAGTGTTCTAGGTTTATAATCCTTTAAAGTATATAATAGATCATCTATTTCATCAAGGGAAAAAGAGTAGAGCAAACGCTTAATCTTGTAATGCCTGACAAGGTATTTCCTGAAATTGTAATACCATAATAGGTATGTGGCAAAATTGCCATGCCTTAAACTTAACCCAGCATTAAAGCCCGATAGCATTGCCCCCTGCAACCCACCACCAGTCGAGCTAAAGACAAATCTACCAGCATCACCGACAAAGGCAACATTGCCTTCAACAACAGAATCCAATGGATACGCAACAGGTATTGGATGTGAGAACTCATGAACTATTTCACCATCAATATTTTGCATATGCATAAAACTCAATAAATTTGCCTTAGGATTCATAGGTATATCCATCGGAAAACCAAGACCGATACGCCTTGTCCCGCCCCCACCGTCGAAGTCCCATAAATAACCCATTGGCGCCAATTCATTGAAAAATATCTTGATTGTATTTTCAGCATCCTTGTATTTTATGCCACGCTCATAACCGATTATCATGTCAGATTTGGATGGATATTTAACACCTACGCCATAAGGACCTGAGGCGTTTATAATATGCTTAGCTATATATGTGTTCTTATCAGTAACCACTTTAATCATATTATCGCTCATTTCACGATAACCATAAACTCGCTCTCCCAATTTTACCTGCCCCTTGATTTTTTTGCTCAAATGCTTAACAAATTCAATAGGTTTTATAACATATCCTATTGTATCGTCATAGGATAGCTTATAGGTTGTAAAGTTCTTGCCGATTATCTCAACGGACTTTATTGTTGTTGCAATTACGTCAACGGGTAATTGTATGTTATAGTTGTCAAGCCAGAATTTTGCCAGACCACCTGTCGTGCGCTCGCTCCACCCTATCTCATTCTTGCCTTCCAATAGGATATAATTTCCATCCCATTCATCCAAGCCTATCGCAGAATACAGACCTGCCACGCCACCACCGATTATTATTGTGCTAGGATTAACTAACATGCGAGGTATATTGTATTTATTGGTTAAATATTTTTCTATCTCCACGGATTCTCTTCCCAGTACCTTCTCTCCATCTCTTCAGCCTCTTCCCTGGCTCTAATATTCTTCGGTCTTTTTGGACAAAATCTCAAATGAGCATTCAGTGCATTATACGTTTTGAATTCCTTGCCACAAAATTGGCATTTTATTTTACGTTTATTTCCCATGCTTCCATATTCATATAAAGATAGATATAAAGTTTTCGACGCATGAATTCCATATGAAATCCAACGCATGATCTTTTAAATTTTCCCAACGCTTACCTTCCCCAACGCATACCTCCCCCAACGTATGCCTGAAAATCGGATAGATGTATACACATGGTTTTGTTAGTATGTCTATTAGGTTTTTTGCCATATTCCATATACCCCCCCACTCCCTTGATCTTATTATTCAATAAAAAAAGGCAAAATATGGTAATTCAACGAATAAAATTTATATATACCTTTGATCATGTTCCCTCGATTTACATGACTAAAATTATTAAAAATTATCACGATAATCAGAACCACCTCTCCTTTTTTATTCAGGACTACCTATTAATCCTTGGAGGTATTTGGTAACGCTGGTAACGGCATGGTAACGGCTTGGTAACGGGCATTTTTTTCTGTATTTTCTAGGAAAAATTATCAATGGTAACGCTGGTAACGGGGAAAAAATTTTCTTATATGTACATGGCAATTTTTGGATATTAATTTTATACCAATTTTTTAAATATGTAATTTCATATATTTTGGAAATTTTCCTAAAAATAATTTTTTAAAAAAATGGCGTTACCAACGTTACCAGCGTTACCAAAGGATGTAACTTGCCCTTTTCCTAATATTTTAAAAAAATATTAATAAAATTCGTACATGTACATAGTACGGAATTTCAAGAATATAATAACATAAAAATTATAATAAATCGTAAATTTTAATCTTGGTAACACCCCCCCGTTACCATGCCGTTACCATTTAGCAATCTGTTCAAATATTCTATATATTTTTGATAAAATTTCCTAATTATATTAGTTATGTTATTATTTTATAATTAACATCTTTTTTATATATATATAACCATACCTGAAATACCAAGAAAAGAAAGAAAGTGTACAAAGAAAGAAAAGAAATCTTAGAAGGAAAGAAAACTTACTCTAAAAAATAGTTTGATAATGTAGGATCTTCAATAATATATAAATTCTTTTTTGCTCTTGTTGATCCAACATAATGCACTCTTAACTCATTATCCTTACCTGATTCGTTAGAATTTATTGATTGAACTATGCGCCATGTTATGTTTTTAACAAGCAAAACATTATCTACTTCTTTGCCTTTGGCGGCATGTATAGTATCCACTTTTATTATATTATCATAGTTCAACTCCTGAGGCGTCAGCGTAAAGTTCTGGACAATTGTATCTTTTATTATCTGATCTAGATCCAGTAGGTTGATCAAATCCATTCTGGTAATTTTTCTTCTGAACAATGTTTCAAAGGTATTCACGCCTGAGTATTCGTCTATTGTTTGGGGTAGTGGCTCATTTGACTGGAATCTTGTTTTGATGCCACGCCTTAATACTGATGCTGGCAGGAGCAGTATTAATGTTCGCATATCAGCGTAGGTCTTTGGCGGGTAGTTGTTCAGGATATTATAAATTCTGAGGGTATGGCTGTTCCATGGTGTAAGGTATCTGTGCCTGTAATTAATAATCCCGTATATTAAATAATAATTTTGCAGTATTTTTATAATCTGTTGCAGTATTGATGAAGTCCTTGCGAGTATCCATTTATCACCATCCAATTTCAGGAAATCGGTTAGGGCATCAATAAACGATGAGAAGAACCTGACCTGCCCCCTACTTTTATTCATTGAATACAATGGTTGTGCCTCTTTAACGGATATTTCGTTGATTATTGATTTTGAATAATTAAGTATCTGCTCTGGCAACCTATATGTTTTTGCCAGATAGAAGGGTGTATATGTATTTTTCAGTTTTAGGAAATCATAAATATTCACACCGTCGTATGTGTAAAGGCTCTGGTTAACATCACCAACAACAATGATCTTATCTATTTTGCTCACCCATTTATCTATTATTGCCCACATAATGGGTCTGAGATCCTGTGCCTCATCAATTTCCAGAAACCTTAACGGTGGTAAGTAATCTGCTTCAGTATAAATTGAATACAGTATATCTGTGTAATCCTTTTTGTTCAACTGGTTTTTGTATTCTTCGTATTTATAGAACAGGTAAGGGAAATTAATGTTCTTTCCCTGGTTGGACATTTCGTATAGCCTGTTGTTTACATCATCGAGATATTTTTCAGGGTTGGTGTGATATACGCTGTATAGATAATTGTATGATGACAGGAACAGGCTCAGATCATCGTACGTATAAACATTCTCCTCAATTATATCTTCAATGTTTTCCTCATTTATATTGAATCTCACGGTAAGCCCGTATTTTTTTGCAAAATTTATATAATCGTTAGTGTTAATAAAATCGTCCTTCTCCCACCCAAGGATATGCGAAAAATATGAGTGCATGGTTGAAACAATATTTTTTTCAAGTCCAGTCCTCTCCCTTGCCTCTTCAGCCATTGGTTTTGAATAGGTCAGGTATAGTGCGTTATCTATACTGCTATTATAAGCTTGATAACTGTAAAGCAAATTTTCAAGAACGGTTGTTTTCCCAGTCCCAGGCGGTCCAAACAATAATGTGCGTTCTGGCATATCTTCAAAACTAGTATTAACAAACTCGCTGGGCTGTGACATGCTTATAGTTATATCATGCTATTATTTAAATTTTCCCTTAATTTTGTATTAGAAAAGTTTAAATAATTCTATTATATTATCTATATCATGGAAAACGAGGTTCTTATAACGGAAAAGAAATTGATAAACATAGGTGGTTCGATGGGTATTATACTGCCTGATGTTGTCCTCCAGTTCTGGAACAGCAAGGTGGTTGAGATATATACAAATAAGGATCATGAAATTATACTGAGACCTAAGAAGGAATGACCTTCTACGAATACAATACTTATACATTTAGATGAGGCGCTCGACGCAATATTCACGGTTGACGAGCACAAAGGCAGGTCTGAAGGGCATGTTGAATACACCTATAATCTCTGTTTATACCCTAGAAAAATAACGCAGGAGCTAGGGCGCTTTGACAAGCCGTATTCCTGCACAAGATTATCTTTGCAACATCAGTTGTCGCCCAATGATATTTACCTAGTCCCAGGAACAGAGGATTTGCTTTTTGAGGATGAGAACGTAGCAACGGATTTCAAGAACATGTTTTTGGAGATGTGGAAACTGCAGTACCCAGAGGACAAGCTCAAAGACAATGATTTCATGAACACCCTGTGGCGCAAGGCGAGGAAACTGATTGAATTTTTAATAGACATAATATCGCATGAGCGTGTTGATGCAGTATATTTGCTCAAGCATACCCAGAAAGTAATAGATTATGGTTCTTTAGGCATGGATATTTATTTTGATAACATATCCATCCCGTGCAGGATAGAGGACATACTCGATGTAAAATATTTTATACGATGGGCAATACCGAATTTTAAGGCTATTGTTGATATAACGCCAGATGAATACAAACAAATATGCGTAAACTGGATAAAGATATCCGAAAAGGCAACAATAATAGATAATCCACTTACAGATCCGTTTACCGAAAGTTTCATAAATGAGATACTGAGGGCAAAGATATATTACGGCTGGAATCAGGACGGCGTGAACGAAATATACATGAAAAAAGAGGCACGGATCATATTTGTGGTTAAGGACAGGGCGTACATATCATCAACAACAATACAAAACCTTGTAAATTCACAGCGTACACCAATAAAGATAGAGAAGGTCCGTGAAATACTCAGGGACTTCTATATATCCTCTGAAATCAAACATTTGTACGCTGACCAGAACGATAAAAAGGAATCCTTTGGCAGGCGCTTCTGGGTGTTTGACTGGGAAAAACTGAAGAAGGCAATACCGAACCTTGATAACAAGATATTGATTGTGGATGAGATGAATATAGCCGAGCAGGAGAGGATATACAAGAAAATTAGTGATGTTGTTGATAATTACCACAGAATAATGGAGTGCAGTTATTGGCATAATCTGTTGGCTGACCTCGTTGAATATATTAACAAGTATAACTTATCTGAGAATGAATATGCAAAAGCGTTAATGACGTATATAAGCGATGAAAATACCAAAATTGATTGCAATATTGAATACGCAATTGAAATACTTGAGGGTCTTGCAAAAATATTCAGGTCTCTGACAGGTAAATAGCCGTATCAAAGAAAATTTTAAATATGGAATAATGAATTCACATCCATGATGATTACCAAAGAGGAGATTGAAAGCACGTTCAGGAAGATTAACATCCCCCCACCAAAAGATATTTATATAGTGCAGAACGGTTACATAACAACACACAATCCACATAAATTTGTCAAAACGGTCGTCGTTGGTTTGCATCCCGTTGGTGAGCAGGACATACTGCTGACCGCTGTATCGGACAAGAAAAACCTGATACACGAGAGCATTCATGCAATGGGCGTTAACAACGAACTGCTTACGAGGGTGCTGACAAATATTGTTTATTTGCGTTCCGAGATGCGAATAACACCACCGTTGTTTTCAAAACAGGCAAGGTACGTTGAGAAACCATTGAACAGGGATGAGGTGGAGGAGTATTTGAGATCGAGATATCTTAATAATGTCAATGGTAAGAATGTGGAACTAGTCCATCTAGTTCTGGAGGAATGAGTATGGGCAAGAAGAAGATTAAGGATGATGTGGATAAGGACGAGATAAGGAAAATGCTCGATTGTTTGAAGAAAAAGGGCAAGGGTTGTGTATGACCGACTATTTTTCAATGCTGAACCCGTATATGCAGTTTGTCATACCAGATGGTTATTCGAGAATACTAGGGCAACAGAGCATACCAATTAACATTAACTATGTAATTGGATACTGGCATGATCCCAGAACGCAACAGGTATGGGGCAATTACACTATTGAGAACGTTTATATGACAGACAGGGTGAAGATATTCAAGGTCAATAACATACATTTGGGCAGTTTGGTGGCGGGCTTCTGGTTTTGGGGCTTGAACCATGGCAGGAATACAGTTGAGACCAAGGAAGGTTTCTGGAGGTTGGCAATCATACCACCAACGCTTGCAATAAATACAATCCTTGGAAACAAATTTGTCTACCCATAGAAAAGTTTATAAACAGAACAAACATATTTACTACCATGGATAAGGATGAGATTTGCAGGCGTCTTACGATGTTTATAGGCGATATTGAGCTAAGGAATCTTATCATATTTAATGATGTCAAGGAACTCAGAGGGGTACTGGATGAGAATACATACAACTCGATTGAAGCACAGAGCAAGGATGTTATATCGAGCATGAATTATCTGCAGAATATATTGATTGATACTGTGCATAGAATAGGGTGTGACACGAGCAAGAGAAAACCATCGTTCCTAAGGCATGATGAAATAGAGATATTGGAGCCACCAGGTTTCGACTGAGGCAATAGTTATGGATGTCTGTGACATATTCCATCAGGTTGCAGTTGAGAGAGCTGTCAGAGATGCAATAACCGATACAAAAACCAATAATAGAGAGAATTATGTTTTTGCTTGTGAAAGTGGCGCAGTAGGTACGGCTAAAGGTAATGAAACACAGATAGATGGCGACACACTTGAAACAGCATATAGTATATGTGAGGATAAAATGTTACTTGATTTTCATACACACCCAAAAGGGGATACCATACCATCCCCAAATGATCTTATATCGGATGCTTTTCATAAGCCAAAATTCTCATGTATATACGGTACAGCAACAAATGCTATTGAGTGTTTCAAAACTAAAGGTGAACTTGCTGAATTAGGCGATAAGGCAAAGAAGTTATATGATGAATTGGATATATACACCGAATCGAAAAGGTTTTTTGAAAAATATGAACAATATTTTCCATATGATGTAAAAAAGAAGATATTAGATGATTATAACAGTATAAAAAATAATTATTTAAATATAATTGAACGCATGAATAACATAATTAAAAATAAATTTGGTAGTGGTATCGTGTACCCTGTTCATCTTCTAACTCCTAATGATACTGTTGATATATACCAGCCCGATTGTTCATTGGATAATATATTGCCAGGATTAGTAACTGCACAGGGAAGATAGTTATGGATGTCTGTGACATATTTCATCAGGTTGCAGTCGAGAGAGCTGTAAAAGGTGCAATAGATGAAACAATCAAAGATCGTAAAGAACATGTTGTTGCTATGTGTAAAGACGGTCGAATTTATAGTGAAACAGGGGATACAAACATGATAAATGGTAAAATTTTAGAAAAATTGTACAATTCATGTAATAGAGAAGTAAGCTTACATCTTCATACACATCCACATGATACGGGATACCCATCGATGAGTGATATTAGGGCGGATGCATTTTATAAACCAGAGCACGATTGTATATGGGGTGAAAAAGATAATAAAATATATTGCTATAAAGCAAAGGGTGAACTTGCTGAATTAGGCGAGAAAAAAAGAAAATTATATGATGAGTGGGATGAACTACAAAAAATAAATTATGAATCTTTAACACGTACAGAAAAGGAAAAATATACACAACAATTTATAGATATTCGTGAAAGAATTGGAGATTTAAGAAACAAACAAGACAATTTAATTATAAAAGAGTATTCTCAGTATACTCCAAAAATTACTGTGACTCGTTCAAACCCTTTCATAGGTAGATATATTGACATATATGAACCTAACTGCCCATTGGATAATATATTGCCAGGATTAGCGAGTCCAATGGAGCGATAATATTTATATATAAGATTAATATTAACTTAATCTATGGCAGATAAAAATGTGGAAAAGGGACAGGAATTATTAAAAAAGAACGGTAGTGATGAAAAGGAAGTCCCATCATTAAACTTGCCAGATATTTACCTATCTTTGTACAATACTCTGAAACAGTTTAATGTAAAATCCGATACGTCGTTTGGTATAGTAGATTTATTTAAATCATACGACCAGGACAACTTTGCAAAGCTAGAAGACATAATGAGGCTTGCAGGTGTGGCATCAAACACCAGAAAACTGATATTGGAGAAATGGGCAAACCTGCTTGGTGTAAAGCCAGAGGATGTTCCTGATATTATAGCAAAGCAGAGATCTAGGGAAGATGAGGGTGAAGAAGAGAAAAAACCTACACCAGAGGAGATAGAACAGAAAAAGGAGAAGAAGATTGAGGATGTTGAGAAGATTGTTGAAGATCTTAACACAAAAATGCTTGAGCAGATGAAAACGCAACTGGCAATGGCTACGCTTGCCCAGAGGTTGCAGGCTATGGGCATAGATCCGAAGCAATACGGTTTATCAATACCAATGGCAAGGA